>ERZ772917.1052-NODE-1052-length-17322-cov-18.457288_pt1 | contig 17322 bp, 14 predicted proteins | sample MGYA00511187_ERZ772917 | MGnify/ENA primary metagenome ERZ772917 (study PRJEB29015, sample SAMEA2737925) | human oral metagenome | biome: human oral; feature: human-associated habitat; material: dental | place: China | collected 2012 ... | reverse complement strand
ACGTCACCATCGCCGACCTGGCCGTGGCCACCAACTCCGGCCAGATCAAGACCGGCGCCCCCGCCCGTGGCGAGCGCGTCAACAAGTACAACCAGCTCCTGCGCATCGAGGAGTCCCTGGGCGACGACGCCGTCTACGCCGGCCGTTCCGCCTTCCCCCGCTTCAAGGCCTGAGGCGGTCCGTCCCCCAGGGGCCTGCGCCCCTGGAGGACGCGGGTAGGGCCGCCAGCCGGGGACTGCTCCTCGGGCTGGCCCTCCACCGGTGGGGCCGGGGCACTTGCCCTGGCCCCACCGGCCTCAGCGCAGGGTGGCGGGAACGGAGCCGGTGCGAGGAGCCGGGCGCAGGGTCGGCGCAGGGAAGGAGCTGGCGGCCCCACCGGCCCCGCGGACGCACGGGCGGGTTTGAGGCTCGACCGTGCGAATCGCACTCTTCGCGGGCGGCCCCGCAGACGCACGGGCGGGCTCCGCGGGCGGCCCACGCTGGTAGCGGCCCCACCGGCGGTGCCGGGGCCTGGTGTCGGTCACCACCGGGCCCGCCCGCGGCACGCCACCGGCCCCCATGTAGACTTACCCCTGGCAGGCCTGGTCAGGTACCGTGCGCCGCATGCCCGAGCCCCAGGAGGTCCCCGCCTTGACACCGAGCGCGTCCGTCATCGTCCCCAGCTACCGGGGCGAGGCCAGGCTACCGGTCCTGCTGGGCGGGCTCGCGCAGCAGGACACCACGGACTTCGAGGTCGTCGTCGTCATCGACGGCGAGGTCGACGCCTCGGCCGCCGTCCTGGCCGACCTGGGGGAGTCCACCGGACTGGACCTGGACGTCATCGTCTTCCCCAGCAACCGGGGGCGCGTGGCCGCCCTCAACGCGGGGCACGCCGCCGCCCGCGGGGAGGTCCTCATCCGCTGCGACGACGACCTGCTGCCCGAGCCCGACTTCGTCAGCGGGCACGTGGCCCGCCACGCCCACCACGGGCCGCGCGGCGTGGTCGCCCTGGCCAACGACGTCATGCCCGACTCCCCCTACGCGCGCGCCTACGGGGTGCGGTCCATGGACCACCTCATCGCCTCGGCCTACGCGGGGGACATTGAGCCCTGGCGACTGTGGTCGGCCAACTGCTCCCTGACCCGGGGCACCTGGGAGCAGGTGGGGGAGTACTCCCAGGAGTACGCCCACTACGGCATGGAGGACACCGACTACGGCTACCGGCTCCACCAGGCCGGGATCCCGCTGGTCATCGCCCCCGAGCTGCAGGTTGCCCACCTGGGCGCCCCGACGTCCACCCACGACCGGGTCATGCGCGCCTTCCACTCCGGGGCCTCCCGGCGCACCTTCGAGGCCCGGCACGGCTCGGCCCTGTCACTCCCGTCGGCGGGCACGGGCCCCTGGGGGCGCCTGGTGGACGGGCTCTCCCGGGCCGACGAGCCCCGCTACGAGCGGGCCACCCGCGCCGTGGACCGCCTCCTGCCCTACGTGCCCCGGTACGTGGCCGAGAAGCTCGTGGCCCTGTGCGTGGAGTCCGCCTCCCTGGCCGGCTACCGGCACGCCCAGGACGTCACCGCCAGCTTCTAGCCCGCCTTCCACCCCCACCACCGAGTGTTAAGGAAACCGATGAAGCGTCTTGTGATATCCCCGCACATGGATGACGAGTCCATGGGCTGCGGCGGCCTCCTGGCCAAGTACGGCCCGGAGTGCCTGGTCCTCAATGTGGCGGGCTCGGGCCAGGTGCGTGAACGTGAGCACGCCGCCGCCATGGAGATCCTGGGCGTGACCAACGTGCGTAACCTGGACTACCCCGACGGCTACGTCCACGACCACATGGCGCAGCTGGTGGCCGACGTCGACGCCGTCATGGCCGAGCACCACCCCGAGGAGGTCTACCTTCCCTACCCCTCCCTGCACCAGGACCACATTGCCGCCTACGAGGCCGGGATGCGCTCCTGCCGCATGTCCATGAGCCACCTGCACTGGTACCCACCCATGGTCTACGTCTACGACGTCGCCGTCTACGACCTCTCCCTCTACCCCACCGACCTGCGCTGGAACGTGTTCGAGGAGCTCACCGCCGCCCAGGCCGAGGCCAAGGAGCGGGCCTGCCAGTGCTACGTCTCCGAGACCCCGGAGGGCCCCCACCCCCTGACCTCCATTAAGCAGATCGCCGCCGCGGTGGGCCGCACCCACCAGATGGACTACGCCGAGCAGTACGCCCTCGTCAGGGAGATCCGCCGATGACCACCGTCGCCATCCACCAGCCAGACCTCCTGCCCTACTCCGGCTTCTGGTACAAGATGATCCACAGCGACGTCTTCATCCTGGCCGTGCACGACCAGTTCCAGAAGCACGGCTACCAGCGCCGGGTGACCATGCGCGGGCGCTGGGCCTCCCACATCCTGGAGGGCAAGCCCGCCCTCATCCCGATCGAGGACGTGGTGGTCCGCGAGGGCTGGCAGCGCCACCTCACCAACGTCATCCGGGGGCGGTACTCGGCCGCGCGCTACTTTAAGACCCGCGGGCGCGAGCTGTGCGAGCGCATTGAGGCCGCCCAGGGCAGGAGCCTGGACGAGGTCAACACCGCCATGATCGAGATCGTGCGTGACATGCTGGGGATCACCACCCCCCTGGTCACCACGCCCCCGCCCCAGGGCCACAACGTGGCCCGCCTCATTGAGCAGGTCTCCATGGTCGACGGTGACGTCTACCTCTCGGGCTCCGGCGGCCTGGCCTACATGGGCCCGGACGCCCCCCAGGTGTTCCGTGAGCACGGTATCGAGCTGACCTGGTCCCGCCACGAGCACCTTACCGGCGACTCGGTGGTCACCCTCCTGCTGGACGAGGAGGACCCCATGCCCGCCATCCTCCACGAGCACGAGGGGTAGTGGATGCGGACCACGTCCACGGCCTCCGGGCGGTCGGGCAATGCCGTCCCCGGGAGGCGGGACCAGCGTCCCGTGCCCCGTCGGCGTCCTGACGCGCCCCACCGCCGTCCCGCGCCCCGTACCGGTGGCGTCTGGAGGGGGCCGCTCGCCCCGGCGGCCTGGCCGTCCCTGACCGGGCGGCAGCGGCTGACCTACCTGGCGGTCCTCCTGGCCGGGACCATCTGGCTCATGGTGCCGCGGCTCTACGGCGCGTTCACCGCCCACGTCCACAAGGAGGACGGGGAGATCTTCCTCCACGGCTCGCTCACCGGCGCCAGCCTGCTGGAGCGCTACACCGGCTACCTCCACGTGGTCCCCCGGCTGATCAGCGACGCCTGCGCGCAGGGACCCGCTGAGGCCTACCCGGTGTGCGTGGCCTCCGCGAGCGCGTCACTCAGGCTCCTGCTGGCCCTGCTGGTGATCGTGGTCGTCACGCCCTGCACCCGGGCGTGGTGGGCCCCGCTGGCGTGCGGCGCCCTGGCCCTGTTCGGCGGGGTCGGCCAGCAGGAGGTGCTGGGCAACCTCACCAACCTGCGGTGGTTCCTCGTGGTCGGCGCCACCTTCGCGCTGCTGGGGGCCCTCAGGCGGCCGGGGCACGTCCTGCTGGGGGTCCTCTTCGTCACCGGGGCGGCCCTGACCGACCCGCTGGCCTTCGCCCTGGCCCCGGTCGCCCTGTGGCGGCTGGCGGCCCTGAGCGGCCGCCAGCGCCTGGTGCCCGCAGCCATGCTGCTGGCTCTGATGCTCCACGGCGCCCTCATTGACACCACGGCCCGCTCCTCCTCGCTCCTGGACTCCCTGCGGGACGACCCCACGGGGCTGGCCGGGACGGTCGTGGTCCGGGGGCCCGCCGAGGCGGCCCTGGGCGAGTCCGTCAGCCAGGCCCTCACCAACCTCCTGGGGACGGGGGTGTTCTCGGTGCTCGTGCTCGTCGGCTACGCCCTGGTGCTCCTGGTGCTCCTGCCCGGCGCCCCAGCGCAGACCCGGTGGCTGGTGGCCCTCCTCCTGGCGGCCGGTACCGCGTTCCTGGCCGCGACGGTCAACTTCGCCGACCTCTCCACCATCCTGCCGTCCCAGGGCCTGGCCAACGCCTCCCGGTACGCCCTCATCCCCTCCCTGACCATAGGACCCGCCCTGGTCCTCCTGGCCGATCGGGCGGGGCCGGGGCGCCTGGCGCGTGCGGTCTCGGGCGGCCTGGTGCTGGTCATGGCCCTGGGGTGCGTGGCGGACTCCCGGGGGGACGAGTGGGCCACCCGCGGGCCCTCCTGGCCGGACACGCTTACCCAGGCCCGCCGGACCTCTGCCAGGAGGAGGGCGTGACGACCGTGACCGTCCCGCTGACCCCCCAGGGGGTGCCCACGCCCTGGACGGCTGTCCTCACCTGCCGGTGGGTCCAGGGGCACCAGGACGCCGCGGGGTCGGCGGCGCCGGACCCCGGCCAGTACCCGACGCACCCGTGACCTACGCCATAGGTCCTGGTGCCCTGGGCGGGCCCGGGGCTGCGACGTGAGCGACCCGCCGTCCCCGGTGGACGCCCTCGTACCTGGCTCTCAGGCAGGATCGGGGCCATGAGACAGCGCCGACCCGCCCCTGCCCGACCTCGGTCAGTCGCACCCCGGGGGAGGGAGGACGCCGCCGACCCCGCACCCGGCGCCCCCCGGGCTGGCACGCCCCGGCCGGCGGCCCGTCCCGCTCCTGGCGAGCGGGCGACGGCGTCCCCGGAGCAGGAGCCGGGTGAGCGCCCCGGAGCCTCGTCCGCCGCCCGGAACGTGCGCCTGGCCGGTGACGGGGGGCTGTCGCGTACGACCAAGACGGTGATTATGGGCATTACCCTCGTCTTCGCCGGCGTCGTCATGTTCCGCACCGTCACCGCCTACCTCTACCAGCGCGCCCAGTACGACCTGGTGGTCTCCCAGGTCGCCTCCGCCCAGGCCACCGCCACCGCCCTGGAGTCCGAGCTCGCCCAGTGGCAGGACGACGCCTATGTCAAGGCCCAGGCCCGTGAGCGCCTGTCCTACGTCATGCCGGGGGAGACGAGCTACGTCGTCGTGGGCGCCGACAGCGTGACCAGGCCCCCGGGCCAGGGCGGCGTGGACTCCCAGGAGACCGCCGTGCCCTGGTACGAGGTCCTGCGCCAGTCGGCCGTGGTCGCCGGGGAGGTCACGCCCCAGAAGCCTGCCCAGCCCTCCGAGCCGGCCCGCCAGGGGTGGACCACGCAGGTCCCGGTGGTCCCCACCGCCGACCCCAGCAGCTCACCGGCCCCCAGCACCCCCCAGCCGGGGACGCCCGACCAGGACGGCTCCGAGCCGGCCGCCCCCGACCCCCAGGACGAGGACCGGTCGGACGACGGGGCAGGGCGTGCCCCCGCCACCGGGGCCCCCCAGGGGCAGGACGACGTCCCGTGACCCCCGGCACCGTGGGGCCCCCGGTCCCCGACCCGGACTCCCAGGAGGTCACCCTCCAGGACCTGGCGGCCCTGGAGGAGCAGCTCGGGCGCGTCCCGCGCGGCGTGGTGGGCGTCGCCGCCCGCTGCGTGTGCGGCCGCCCGGTGGTGGCGCGCACCGCCCCCCGCCTGCCTGACGGCTCCCCCTTCCCCACGACCTACTACCTCACCCACCCGGCGGCCGTGCGGGGCTGCTCCACCCTGGAGGCCGAGCACCTCATGGAGGAGTACAACGCCCGCCTGGGTGCCGACCCGTCCCTGGCCGCCGCCTACGCCGCGGCCCACGAGGACTACCTGGCCCGCAGGGCCGTCCTGGGCAGGCCCGAGGAGATCGAGGGGGTCAGCGCGGGCGGCATGCCCACCCGCGTCAAGTGCCTCCACGCGCTGCTGGGCCACTCCCTGGCGGTGGGGCCCGGCGTCAACCCTGTCGGTGACCTCACCCTGGCGGCGCTGGCCGCCCGGGGCCTGTGGGAGGCCACCCGCTGCTACTGCTGATACTGTCGGACTGTCTGGCGGGTACGAGGGACGCCGCGGCCTGCCGTACACCCGCACCGCGGAACCACCGGAGGACACCATGACCCGCGTCGCTGCCATTGACTGCGGTACCAACACGATCCGGCTGCTGGTCGCCGACCTCGTCCACACCGGGCAGGCCGTGACCCTGAGCGACGTCACCCGCAGCGGGCGGATCGTCCGGCTCGGGGTGGGCGTGGACCGCACCGGGTACCTGGACCAGGCCGCCCTGGAGCGCACCCTGGAGGCCACGGCGGACTTCGCCCGGGTGGTGGGGGAGCTGGGGGCGGAGCGCGTGCGCTTTATCGCCACGTCCGCCACCCGCGACGCGCGCAACCGGGAGGACTTCACCGCCGGGGTGCGCCGGGTCCTGGGGGTGGAGCCCGAGGTCGTCAGCGGTCAGGAGGAGGCCGAGCTCGCCTACCTCGGTTCCCTGGTGGGCGCCGACCCCGCCCCCGCCGGCTCCGCGCGCCTCGTGGTGGACCTGGGGGGCGGCTCCACCGAGCTCGTCCTGGGCCGACGCCGCCCCGAGGCCCTCCACTCCATGCAGACCGGCTCGGTGAGGATCACGGAGCGCTACCTGGCCGGGGGCGTCACCCCCCAGGCGGAGGCGGCCGCCCGAGCCGACGTGCGCGCCCGCATCCAGGAGGCGGGCGGGGACGTCGACCTGGGGGCCACCGGGGCCCTGGTGGGCCTGGCCGGCACCATTACCACGGTCACCGCCCACGCCCTGGGCCTGGACGCCTTTGACGCCGGCGCCATCGCCGCCGCCCGCCTGGACGTGGAGACGGTCCTGGCCTCCTGCGACGCCCTGGTGCACTCCACGCCCGCCCAGCGTGAGGCCATGGGCTTCCTCGCCCCCGGGCGCCGTGACGTCATTGCCGCCGGGGCCCTGGTGTGGAGCGAGGTCGTGGCACGGGTGGTGGCCGACACCGCCCGCACCGACCACCCGGTGACGGTGGTCTCCACCTCCGTCCACGACATCCTTGACGGTATCGCCCTGTCACAGATCTAAGGAGTCCAGGAAGACCATGAGCCGTGAGCCCCTGCCCGCCGCGCGCGGGAACGACGAGCCCGACCGGGGCGCTGTGAGCCCGCTGGGTGGCGCCGTGAGCCTGCTGGGTCATACGTCCGAGCCCGTTGCGAGCCCGTTGGACAGTGCCTCCGTCAACACCGTGAGCCCGCCGGACCGCACGTCGGAGTCTGCTGGGAGCTCACCGGGTGGTGTCTCCTCCCCCGCCGGGGGCTCGCTGGGTGGCGCCTCCGGATCCGCCGTGAGCCCGCCGGAGGACTGCGACCCTGACGAGGGCCGTCCGATGGTGCGCGTCCGCCGGTGGGGCGGGGCGCTCGTCGGCGGTGAGGTCCCCCTCCTCGCCGTCTCCACCACCGCCCCCACCCTCGCCGGCTGCCTGGACCAGGTGCTGGCCGCCCGGCGGGCCGGGGCCGACGTCGTCGAGCTGCGGGGGGACCTGCTCCAGGAGGTCCAGGAGGCCGGCGGCGGTGACCCCCGTCTCCTGGCCCGTCTCCTGGCCCGGGCCGCCGACGCCGTCGTGCGGGCGCTGGAGGACGCCGACCCCGCCGAGGCGGACCCGGTGCCAGGTGCCGTGGTTGGTTCGGTGCCAGGTGCCGCGCCGGGGGCCGCCGAGGAGGCGGAGGGGCGGGTGAGGCGCCCCGGGGTCCTGGTGACCCTGAGGACCCGCTCCCAGGGCGGGGGCCTTGACCTGGACCGTGGCGGCTACCGTGCGGTCCTGGGCGCCCTGGCGGAGGGCTACCTGGAGGGGACCGGCCTGCGCCGCCCCGACGCCGTCGACGTCGAGGCCTACTGCGCTGACCTGTACGTCCCGGGAGGGCGCGACCTGGAGGAGGCCAGGGCCGACCTGCGTCTCCTGGCGGGCCTGGTCCACCGCGCCGGCCTGGACGTGGTCGCCTCCTGCCACGACCTCTCCGGCACCCCCGAGGAGGACGAGACCATGGACCTGCTGATCGACATGCAGGACGACGGCGCCGACGTGGTCAAGCTGGCCGCCACCCCCCACGACGCCGTCGACGTGGCCCGGCTCCTGAACGCCACCGCCTGCGCCCGGGAGATCCTGAGCGTGCCCCTGGTCACCATGTCCATGGGGGAGCAGGGGGCCGTGACCCGGGTCGCCGGGGGCGTGTTCGGCTCGGCCCTCACGTTCGTCCTGGTGCCCGGGCCCGACGGCTCCTGGACTCCCTCGGCCCCTGGTCAGCTGCCCATTGAGTCGGTCCGGGCGGTCCACGAGGTGCTGGGCCTGCACCGGGGGGCGGGCGCGGGTTACGAGGTGGCTGCGGGGCCTCGTGGGCATACCATGTGTCCATGACTACGCTGACGAGCCAGGGGCCCGCGACGCGAGGCGTCCCCGTCGGTGTGCGCACGCACCTGGCCCACGCCGCGCTCCAGGTGATCGCCCAGGAGTCCCGTGTCCAGGTCCTCCACGTCAAGGGCCCCGCGGTCGACCCCAGCCTGGGGCGCCCCCTGCGCTCGGCCACCGACGCCGACGTCGTCGTCCGGCCCACGCAGGTGGGCCGCTACGTGGAGGCCCTGGCGGACCACGGCTGGGAGCACGTCACCAGCTTCGCCACCGGCTCGGTCTTTGAGCACGCCGCGACCTTCTACCACCCCTCCTGGGGCTACGCCGACGTCCACCGGGTCTTCCCGGGCATGACCGCCACCCAGGCCTTCGCCGTGCTGTGGGCGAACCGGCGCCTCCAGGCGGTCGCCGGCCTGCCCTGCCCGGTCCCCTCCCTGACCGCCCAGCGCCTCCTGCTGCTCCTGCACGTGGCCCGCAACGGGTCCGGGAGCCTGGACCCGGACTACGAGCGCGCCTGGGTGCGGGCCGACGCCGCCGAGCGCACCCGTATCCGGCGGCTCGCCGTGTCCGTGGGGGCCCAGGTGGGGCTGGCCGCCGCCCTGGGTGAGCTCGACCGCTACGCCGCCGACCCCGCGCACGACCTCTGGTTCGTCCTGGCCCACGGGGGCACCTCCCGCCTGGAGGAGTGGCGTGCCCGCTTCCGCGCCGCCCCGGGGCCGGCCGCCAAGACCAGGGTCGTGGCCCGCTCCCTGCTGGTCAACACCGACCACCTGGCCATGCGTCTGGGCAGGCGCCCCTCGCACGGGGAGGTGGCCGCCGAGTTCGCCGGGCGCCTGACCCGGGCCGTCGGTGAGGCCCGCACGTTCCTGCACCGTACCGACCACGAGAGGAGGCAGACATGAGCTACCGGCTCCCCGAGCGCCTGGCCTGGGTGGACGACGCCCCCGGCGGTGAGGACGCGAACGTCTACCTTGCCCACGTACCTGACGGCCAGCCTCTGGTCCTGAGCGGTTCCGCCCGCTCCATCTGGCTGGTCGCCCAGGAGTCCCAGGACGCCCAGGAGGTGGCCGCCGTGCTGGCCGACGCCGTGGGCCTCCCGGCCTCGCGCATCGCCCCCGAGGTGAGTGCCTTCCTGGACGAGCTGGTTGCCGACGGCCTGCTGGAGGAGGTCCCGTGAGCGCGTCCTCCGGGCGGCGCGCCTCCCGCGGACACGCCCGCCGTGAGCGGCTCGACATCCACGCCGGTGGCGGCGTCTTCGGGGACACGGCGCCCAGCAGCCGGGGCAACCGGCCCCGGCGCCTCCTGCGCCACCTGGTCCCCACGGGCGGCTCCGCCCCCCGGCGCCACGGCGGGGCGCCCCGGGTGCTCATGGTGTGCACCGCCAATATCTCCCGCAGCCCCTACGCCGAGATGCGGCTGCGTCAGCTGCTGGGCTCCGGTGAGACCTGGGCGGTCACCAGCGCCGGGGTCCCCGGCCTGGTGGACCAGCCCATGGAGCCCGCCATGTCCGCCCAGGCCCGTGAGCGGGGGGTGAGCCCCGAGGAGGTCGCCGCCCACCGCTCCCAGCCCGTGGACCAGCGGATCCTGGACCGCAGCGCGCTCATTATCTGCATGGCGGTCGAGCACCGGCGTCGGCTCGTGGAGGACTACCCTGAGGTCACCGGCCGCTGCTTCACCCTGGGGCAGCTGGTGGAGGCCGTCCAGGGCCTGGAGCCGCCCGGCGGCGGGCGACGGGCCCGCAGGGTATCGGCCTCCGTCCTGGTGTCCGCCCTGGGGGCGCGGTGCCCCGCGCCCGACGAGTCCGCCGACGTACCCGACCCCTTCCGACGGGGGACGGAGTTCGCCGCCGGGGTCGCCCAGCGCATTGACGCGGACTTGATCACGCTTGTCCCGTTCCTCCTGCGGTAGGGGCCACGGCGTTGGTAGCGTGACCTCGGGGTAGGCCGTCACGGGTCCCCCGGCCCCAAGTGCAGACCAGGAAGGGAAGCTGCCCTCGTGACCATTCAGGACTTTCTGAGGTTGATGAAGGTCAACGCGGTCTTTATTATCTGTTGCGTCGTCGTAGGGGGGCTCCTGGGCTTCGGGTACGCCAAGACCCAGCCCAAGCTCTACCAGAGCTCCGCACAGGCCACGATCGTCATCGCCGGCACGGACGCCTGGAGCGCCAACTCCGTGGCCCAGCAGAAGGCGGGCGTGTTCGCCAAGCTCGCCGGCTCGGCGGCCGTGGCCCAGTCCGTGTCCCAGTCCCTGGGTCTGCAGGATCTCGGCGGCTCCCTCACCGGCGCGGCCGAGCCGTCCTCCCCGATCGTCACCATTACGGCGGTCTCCTCGGACCCGAGCCGGGCACGGGACCTGGCCAACGCCGCCATCCCCGCCCTGGGCAGCTACATCGCCTCCCTGGAGGCCATTGGCTCCGGGCAGAGCCCGGCCCCCGCCGACACCCAGGCCCCCGACACCTCCCAGCCCCCCGCCTCGTCCCCCGCTGACGAGCGGCCTCCCGCCCCTGAGCCCGCCACCCCCGAGCCCGCCCCGGCCGAGCCCAGGCAGGAGGAGCCCAGGGGCGGCAACCAGGACGAGGGCGCGAACCCGGGCACCGGTGAGAGGCGCTCCACCCCCGGCCGTGGTAACGGCACTGGTGAGGAGAAGGAGGATGCGGCCGCCGACGCCGGGGCGCGTATTGTCCCCGCCGTGGCCGGTACCGGGGCGCGCGTCGTCCCCGCCGTGGCGGGCGCGCCGGAGGCCGGTGTTGGGCAGGCCGCTCCCGCGGCTCCCGCCACCGCCGCCCCGACCGACGAGACCTACAGCAGCCAGACCCGCCTGGTCGCCCTGGAGCCCGCCCAGCTGCCCGGGGCCCCCTTCTCCCCCGACACCACCAAGCTCGCTGGTATGGGGGGCGCCGGCGGGCTGGCCCTGGGACTCGCCGTCGCCTTCCTGCGCCGTGCCCTGGACAACAAGATCCGCCACAACTCCGACATTGAGGACATCCTCCAGTCCTCGGTCCTGGCCGTGGTGCCCCGCTCCCCCGACCTGAGCGCCAAGGGGCGCAGGAACGTGGACGGCCTGGGCCAGGCCGCCGAGGCCATCCGCCTGCTGCGCACCAACCTGCGCTTCGTGGACGTGGACAACCCGCCGCGCGCCATTGTCATGACCTCCGCCAACCCCGGGGAGGGCAAGTCCACCATCTCGGCGGTCCTGGCGCAGATGCTCGCCGCCTCCGGGCAGCGCACCATCCTGGTGGACACCGACCTGCGCAAGCCCGTGGTCCACCGCATCTTCGACATTGACGGCTCAGTGGGCCTGACCCAGGTCCTGGCCGGGGACGTGCCCGTGTCCGACGTCGCCCAGTTCGTCAAGGGCCACCCCCACCTCAGGGTCATCCCCGCCGGGCGGATCCCGCCCAACCCCTCCGAGCTCCTGGGCTCCCAGCGCATGAAGGCCCTGCTGGACAGGCTCTCCCAGGAGGCGGTCGTGCTCCTGGACGCCCCCCCGCTCCTGCCGGTGACCGACGCCGCGCTCCTGTCGGCCCTGGCCGACGGCGCCATCCTCACCTTCGAGGTCGGGGGCACCTACAAGGAGCAGGCGCGCCTGACGGGCAAGATCCTGGGGCAGGTTGACGCCCGGCTGCTGGGGGTGGTGCTCAACCGCGCCTCGCGCCGGTCCATGGGCTCGGTCTACTACGGCTACGGCTACGGCAGCTACGGGCACCACTACTACTACGGCGAGCGGCCACGGGGCTGGCGCCGTCTGCTGCCGGGAGGCCGTCGGCACACACGCCACCAGGAGCCCGCCGAGACCCAGGAGCACGTCCCAGCCGCCTCCTGACCGCCCCCGGCCCCTCCTGCCCGGCCGCCTCGCGAGAACGGTACTTATTCGTCGTGAGAACGGTACTTATTTGCCGTGAGAACGGTACTTGTTCCTCGTGAGAACGGTACTTATTGCCCGTGAGAACGGGGGCATGACCGGGGTGGCCAGGCAGCCGGTTCACGTGACGGCATGAGGCTCTGGGCTGGTCCTGCCCGGGGTCGGGCCCACTATCCGCTCGGGTGGGTCCCGGGCCCTGGCACGCCGGGGGCACCGGTCAGCTTCGAGTTTGGTGAGTCGGTCTGACACCCGGGCCCTAGTGCGACAGGGGAGCACCCGACGTCGCCTACACCGTGGCGGTATTACATCCTGGGCCCTGGCACGCCGGGGGAGCGCCGTGGACAGTCTTCAAAGGCCCATTGAGCGGCTCCGGGGTCCTGGCGTGGCGAGGAGCCCCTGTGGCGTCACCCGTCCTGCGAGCTCTCCGTAGCCGGAGCCCCGGTGCGGTGGGGAGCACCCGCCGCCTGGGAGCCCCGAGACAATACCCCGTCCGGAGCCCTGGTGTGGCCGGGAGCGTCTTTCTCGTCCTGGGCCCTCAGGTCGGGACGCGCACAGGACCGGAGCAGCAATGACCGAGGTCACTTTAGGAGACCACGCAAGTAGTGCACCCCGGCTTCCTGTGCCGGAGGACGCCGTCGCCCTGAAGCAGGCCTCCCGTTCTCGCGAGGAACAAGTACCGTTCTCACGACGAACAAGTACCGTTCTCGCGGCAAACAAGTACCGTTCTCGCGACGAATAAGTACCGTTCTCGCGAGAGGAGGGGAGGAGAGGGGCGGCGGGCGGGGAGGGTGGGCCTCTAGTTGGCGTGGGCGGCCTGCTCGTCGGCCCAGTGGGCCAGGTCGTCCCCCTGGACGGCCGCCGCCAGGAGCTCGGGGAAGGCGTCCGGCGTGCAGCCGAAGGCCGGGATCCCCATCTGGGCCAGGCGCTTGGCGACGTCGTGGTTGTAGAAGGGGGCGCCGTCGTCGCTCAGCGCCAGGAGCACCACCACCTTGGTGCCGCTGGCCTCCACCTGGGCCAGGCGCTCCAGCATGCGCTCCGGGTGGGCGTCATAGAGGTCGCTAATGAGGATGAGGACCGAGTCCGCGGGCCTGGTAATCGTCTGCTGGCAGTACTCCAGGGCGGGCGTGGTGTCCGTGCCCCCGCCGAGCTGGGTGCCGAAGATGACGTCCACCGGGTCCGTGAGCAGGGGCGTCAGGTCGATGACCGCCGTGTCGTAGGCCACCAGCGTGGTGCGCAGCGAGCGGATCGTGGACATGACGGCGGCCAGGATGGAGGCGTACACCACCGAGGTCGCCATGGAGCCGGACTGGTCTAGGCAGATGGTGAACTCCCGCTGGATGCCCCGGTGGCGTCGGCCGTACCCGATGATCCGCTCAGGGATGACCGTGCCCAGCTCCGGGACGTAGTTCTTCAGGTTCGCGGTGATCGTCCGGCCCCAGTTGATATCCGCCAGGGCGGGGCGGGAGGTGCGCGTGGCGCGGTCCAGGGCGCCGCGGACCGCCTGCTGCAGGTTGTCGGCGAGCCGCTCCTCCACCTGCCTGGCGACCTTGGCCACCACGGCCCGGGCGGTGGCTTTGGACTGCTCCGGGACCGCCTGCGACAGGCTGGCCAGGGTGGCCGCCAGGTGGATGTCCGGCTCCACCATCTCCAGGACCTCCGGCTCCAGCAGCATGGAGGTCAGGCCGAAGCGCTCCAGGGCGTCCACCTGCATGACCTGGACCACCCGGGTGGGGAAGTAGGTGCGGATGTCACCCAGCCAGCGGGCCACCCGCGGGGAGGACTCGCCCAGGCCGCCGCGGGCCCTACGGCCCTGGAGCGCGCTCCGCGCCTCCTCGTCGTACAGGGTCCTCAGGGCCTGGTCCATGCCCGCCTGCTGGCGGCTCAGCGGCGTGCGGCGGCCCTGGGCGTCCAGCCCCAGCACCAGCCGCCACCGCTGCTCGGCCCCGATGGGCTCGATCTCCTCCGGGCTCGCCCCTGCGGTGCCCCCGGGCGCCTGCCGGACGTCGTCGCTGCTGGTCATGAGGCTCCTCCCAGGATGGTGCTCACGGTCTTGAGGATCGGTCCGGCGTCAGCCAGGTCGTCCACGGTGTCCTGGGGCTCCTCGTCCTCACCCAGGGTGGCGACCTGCCTGGCCAGGTCCTGGAGCTGGGGGCCAGGCCACTGGCTGAAGGCCCTCCGCAGGGCCGGCAGGACGTCCACGAAGGCCCGGTCCCCGATGCGCCGTACCCACTGGTCCAGGATCCGCAGCAGCTGGGGGTCGTAGCTCAGCAGCAGGATCTCCCCGGAGAGGAAGCCCTCGATCCACTCGGCCTGCTCCGTGGGCTCGGTGCCCGGTGACAGGGCCCGTGCCAGGCGGGCGGCGGCGTCGGCGCGCTCCAGGTGACCGGCGTCCAGGAGCAGGCGGGTCAGGCGTCCCGCCAGGATCCCCGGCAGGCAGTGCCCGCCCAGGGCGCGCAGGAGGGTCTCGCGCCACAGGTCCGCACACTGCTCGTCCAGCAGGCCGATGACCGCCTGGACCTCGTCGATCGCCGTCCTCAGGGAGCGGGCCACCTGCTGGTCCACGTTGGCCGCGGCGGCGGGGAGCCCGGCACAGGCGCGCACCAGGACGGCCCAGGTCACCGCCGCCAGGCTGGAGGCGTCGGTACCACGCACGTCCCCGTAGCGCTGGGCGCGGGCCAGCGCCGGCAGGGAGGTCAGCAGGTGGGTGATGTCGGACTCCCTGGCGGCCTGGTCGTCCAGGATCCGCAGCAGCTCGGGCATGACGCTTGTCAGGTCGGCGGCCAGCGCCTCCTCCACGGCCTGGGTGACCTGCGGCAGCGAGGTCGAGTCCGCCAGGAGGGCGTTGCCAGCGGCCTCGGCGACCGTGTTGCCGAACGCGGCCGCCTCAATGACCTCCACCGACAGCTCGGGCACCCACTCCAGGGACCACACCTCCTTGAAGGTGCCCTTGGAGGAGGCCTGCTGCCGGCTCGCCCAGTCCACGCCCAGGATGCCTATCCGGTACAGGAACCGGGACCGCTCCAGGTCCAGGGGCCTGCGCAGGTCCAGCGTGAGCTTCCTGGGCGAGGCGCTCAGGGGCAGGCGCAGGCTCCTGGCCCTGGAGCGCAGGTCCGCGTCCAGGGGCACCATGGGCACGCCCTCGGGCACCACCCCCAGGGCCTCGCCGACGAGGACCTCACGGGTAGCCAGGGCGGCCCGGGTGGCACTGCCCTCGCACATGACCGACAGGACCGCCTCCCCCAGTTCGTCGGAGCCGGGCAGGGGACGGCCGCGCATGGCCGCCAGGGCCTGGGCCAGGCGGGCGGCCTCGATAATGTGGGCCGAGGAGACCGGCAGGTCCTGGCGGCGCAGGGAGGCGGCCACCAGGGTCAACCAGCGGATGACGGGCTGGTCGGGGGCGGTGAACAGGTGGTGGTACCAGCCGGGGGAGGCCACCCCGGCGCCGTAGCCGGAGCTGGTGGCCAGGCGGCGGTGGGTCCAGGGCACCCAGGTGGTACGCGTTCTGACCTTGCGCATCCCCTTGAGCAGGGCGTTGTCCTCACTCACCTTGGGAGGCCTGCCGGCCAGGGCCGGGGCGTGCCAGGCACCGCAGACCACGGCGATACGCCGGTAGCCGGCCCGCCTGGCCGCCCGCAGGACCCGGCGCATGTGGGCCTCACGGCGCAGGGTGTACGGGTCGGACTCCGGGGCCGCCTGGCGCAGCAGGCCAATGGCCTCGGTCAGGGCGTCAAAGGGGTCCCCGGCCAGGCGCAGCTCGATGGTGTCCTCCCACCAGGCCTCCGGGTCCTCGTACCCGGCCAGGCGCGCCAGCTCGGCAATGGGGTCGGTCCTCACCTGGGGGGTGTCGGGGGGCTCAGGGCCGGGGTGCCCGTCGGCTGACGGGCCGTCGGGCAGCCCGTCGGCCGGTGGCTCGTCGGCTGGTGGCTCGTCGGCTGGTGGCTCAGCTGGCGGCTCGTGGGCTGGCAGCCCGTCGGCCGGGGGCTCGGAGGCCGTGTCCGTGCCGCGGGCCTGCTGGCCGGCGGACCCACCCGGCTCCTCGGCGCCCTGCGCCCCGGCACCCGTGCCGGTCCCCCCGGTGGCTGCGGGCTCCCGGGGACCGCCCGGATCCCGGGGACCGCTCGGAGCCCGCTCCCCGGCTGCCGGGGCGGCACCGGGGCCAGGGGCGCGGTCCTCCTCCTGGTCCTGTCGCTCGGCCAGCTGCACGGCGGCTGGCAGGTCCATGAACTGGGCCCTCACCCCGTGGGCGACCGCCCAGGACAGGGCCTGCCACTCCGGGGAGAACACCGCCATGGGCCAGAAGGCCGAGTGGGACGGGGCGTCGGTCTGCCAGGCCAGCAGTGCCACCGGCGGCGTCATCTGCGGCCCCACCCACTCAATGAGGTCGTCGGCGTCGGCGGGCCCCTCCACGAGCACGCAGTCGGGCTGGTAGTCATCCAGCGCCCCCACCACGGCCCGGCTGGAGCCCGGGCCGTGGTGGCGGATCCCCAGGACCCGCACCCTCGGCGCGTCCGGGGAGGGAGCCTGCGGCCGCTCAGACGCCACCAGCGAGGGCGCGCCCGAGGCCGTCGTGTCACCGGGCGCCGTCGCGCTGGCGGCTGGCGCTGTCACGCCACCGGGCGCCAGGGTGTCGCCGGTCACGCCGTCACCTCGCGGCAGGCCCGGTAGAAGTCATCCCAGTCGCGGCGCTCACGCACCACGGCCTCCAGGTACTCCGACCACACCACCCGGTCGGCCACCGGGTCGCTCACCACGGCGCCCAGGATCCCAGCGGCCACGTCCGCGGGGCGCAGGACGCCGTCGCCGAAGTGCGCGCTCATGGCCAGCCCGTTGGTGACCACGGAGATCGCCTCCGCCGTGGACAGGGTGCCCGACGGCGACTTCAGGCTGGTCAGGCCGTCCTCCGTCACCCCCTGGCGCAGCTCGCGGAAGACCGTGACCACCCGGCGGATCTCCTCCAGGGCGCCCTGGGCGGGCGGCAGCCGGAGGGACGTGCCCAGGTCCTCCACCCGGCGGGCCACGATCCGCACCTCCTCCTCGGCGGTGGCCGGCAGGGGCAGGACCACCGTGTTGAAACGGCGTCGCAGCGCCGAGGAGAGGTCATTGACCCCCCGGTCGCGGTCGTTGGCGGTGGCAATGAGGTTGAAGCCGCTGTGGGCCTGGACCTCCGTGCCCAGCTCGGGCACCGGCAGCGTCTTCTCGCTGAGCACGGTAATGAGGGCGTCCTGGACGTCGGAGGGCATGCGGGTGAGCTCCTCGACGCGGGCGA
>ERZ772917.1051-NODE-1051-length-17382-cov-33.667455_pt1 | contig 17382 bp, 12 predicted proteins | sample MGYA00511187_ERZ772917 | MGnify/ENA primary metagenome ERZ772917 (study PRJEB29015, sample SAMEA2737925) | human oral metagenome | biome: human oral; feature: human-associated habitat; material: dental | place: China | collected 2012 ... | reverse complement strand
CGTGCTCACCGAATCCGAGAAGTTCGGCCGACGCGGCGCCATCCCCATGCGGCTGTCGGGAAAGCACATGTCGCTCATCACTGACGAGAGCATTCCCAGCAAGTGGAAGGAAGCATTGACACACGACGGCGTCGATGTCTGTGTGGCGAGCTGAATTTTTGGCTCTTCGGGGTTTCTGGTAGGTGGCACAGGCTAGGCCGGATCGCAAGCGAGCGCGTCGAACGGCAGCCCTCCCAGCCCGGGGAAGATCGCGGTGGCGAGGTACCCCACGTCGCGAAGGCCCCTGGCCGTCCTCTTGACGGACTGCATGGGCGAGTTTGTCTCCTCGATGTAGGTAGGGGTCTGCTGCCGAAGTAGCCGGGTATCCCCTCCCTGTTCTCCCAGACCGTCTTGGCGACCGTCCCCGTCTCGGTGACGTCGGGTGCGCCGTCCGGCCGGGGAACCTGTCGGGCATGGGCTCTGCCGCCGTCGCCCGTCCGCAGGCGTCGGCGTCTGCTTCGGCCGTCTGGCAGGCGCAGGGCGTCTCGGGGTGGCTCCCCGTCGGGCGCGGACCCTCTCGCGCACCTCCCGCCGTCGCCCCGCCGGGCTCCCCTCGCGCCCGGGCCGCACGCACCTGGTCCGCTCGGGCGTCTCACGCACTCGTCGGACTCCCCGCGCTCGCGGCACCCAGCGCGATCCGTCGCCCCCGGGAGGGGCCGCGCCGCGTGGGAGCGACTGCGGTCCGCGTCGCCTCAGGCATCTCCCCTGGGACGCTGGAGGCGAGGGACCCCGACATGTCGCGGGTGACCTCGGTGATCTCCGTCCTGTCGCCACCGCAGGTCCCCGAGTCCGGTCGCACATGCGGAGCGCGGTGCCCAATCGCCGCCGTCGTCCGCGCCGTGCGCGCACCCGCCGCCAGGGCCGGGCATGTGGGCGTGCCCCCCCGGCCGGCTGGTCTCGCCTGTGCCGACGCGTCCGGCGCCCGGGTGGCTGGCCGACCCCTGGCCTGCGCAACCACGGGCCCATGGACATGCCCAGGCGCGCACGCGGGCCGCGAGCACCCGGTCCCGAGAGCCTCATTTCTTGCTGAGCCTAGATGCCTTCCTGTTGCTGTTCTTGCGTCTGGTCCTGCGCACCCCGCGTGGTTTCCTGGCCGACATTGGTCTCATCACCTATGTCATGCCTGCCTTTCGTCTCATAAGACGGAAAGAGATGAACAATGCCCGCACCTTACCGGTACGGGCATTGTCGAGGTGTGTTACAGGCTGGTAATTGGACATTGAGACTTGATAGAATACTGTCATCGTATTACAGTAGAGCACGACTTGAATATGAAGGAAAGGAGGCAGTATGCCGACTATATCGATTCGGGTTAGTGAGGATCTCAAGTCCCGGCTCGACAACCTTGCTCAAGAGAGCGAAAGCACCTTGTCCGGTGTTATTCTCGAAGCTATCAACATCATGACAGGCGGCAGTCGAACAAACTTGCCGGAGGATACGGCTCCCTACACCCTCAGCAGCACCAACCGCCTCATCCTTCGAGATCAGGAACTCCTGCTCTCAATGTGCGAACAACTTGACGAGCATGAACGCAATGGCCACGCAAAGAATGCCAAGATTCTCGAATCGGGCTACACAAGTGACTACTCAACGATATACGCTCCCTTGCACCCCGAAGTGCCTTACAGCATGTGCGAGGAGCTTTACAACATCCTCGACATGTTCCGCGTGCTCAGGTTCTCGTACGAGAAACTAAACGATGAGGAGAAAGGGCAGGTCAAAGAGGGAAGCATTTCGTTCAGAGGCTTCGATTACAGCGATAGCACCGAATCGCCCCTTAGTGGATACGTCGAATTCATGTTCGAGAACGAGAAATACGAGGAGCTTGAGGAACCAATGAAGAGGTTCTCCGATGACGGCAACTCTCATACTCAACTTCTCCCCATGTACCGTCGCATGTATCAGTGCTTCAACCAAGTATGGCGCAAACACCTCCTAACCGCACACGAGCTCTCACTTGATGAGATTCAGAAAGTTATGTCCGCCATACCGTACAACTCGGGTTACTAGGAAGGAGAAGTCATGCCTACCGACATCGAGAAGATTCTTGAGCTCATTGCAATGTGGGCAAAGGGCTATGACAACCACATGAAGTGGAGCGAGGAGGCGAAGCTAAAGTCCGACATGATGCGGCACACGGACCGCTGGCGCTTGGTGAGCACACAGCAGATTCGAGACAAGTGCCACGACCTTGGCATGAGAGCCAAAGACGTGGAGACCATCTGCGACATGCATTCCCGCAGATTGCAAGGCCATCGACTTCTACCCCAGCGAAGCTACAAAGGCTTCGAGTTCAGGCATGAGAACCTGCGTACGAGCGAAGTCGAATAGGAGCAAAGGCTGAAGTGTTACCGCCCGTAGTAGAGAAGACGCTGTTGCAGAAGCACGTTGCCGAGAAGGAGCGTGAGTACACGTCGTTCATAAACAGTGTTGCGCTACCCCCGTTGAACCTCAGACCCCTCACCATAGAGGAGCTTCTACGAAATCCAGCATGGGTCACAGTAATGTACGATCCTCGCACTGACAGATATGAGCTGCAAATCTTTTGCCGCAGCACTCTCAGTTCCTGTTTTAGCGGCTCTCGCTCTGAAAACAAGCTTACGCAAGTGGTAACACAACCGTTAGGTTAGCGTTTTCACCGAGGCGTCAACCCACACAAACCTCCGAAGAGTCTCGAAGTAGCAGGCATAACTGTGTACACAAATTAGCTCTCTGGGCGTGTTATCCCGGATCTTGGCGGATCTGTGTACACTGTTGCGCAAGCGTACGGGCCATTGAGCTCGAGGTAGGGAGTACAACAGTGTACACAGATTGGCTCTTTGGGCGTATCTTCCTGGAATTTGGCAGATCTGTGTACACTGTTGCGCAGGCTCAGTCCCCTCTCTGTACCGAGGTGAGTCGGCACGCCTCGAGGTGAGCCTACCGAGAGGGCCGAGGCTCTCTGTGGGGCGCTGACGCGAGCGTCCCTTACGGGAACCCTGCCGGCAACTCCGATTTGCTCCGTACCCTTGTGCGGGCACGCAGGATGGATCGGACCCGACAGCTCACGCCACTGCCCCCGCGCAGATCGGGGCGACGTCACGGCCAGCTGAGCCGACTCGCTCCGCGCGTCTAACAGGTCACAGGTCTCGTGGCCCCGACCATGATGCCCACCGACCATCCTCCCCCCAACTTTTCACTTCTCGATTATGGTCGTATTAACTTCTCGATTATGGTCAAACATGGTTGATGATTATGGTATTGTCTACTTCTCAATCGTGGTACCCATCATTTTTTTGACACACTCACGGTCAAGGGAAGGGCGGCGGATGTGATCTCGCGGACGATCGAGACATGGGCCCGGAAGAACACGGGCTGGTTTCCTGTGGTATCCATCACAGGACCTCGTCAGAGCGGCAAGTCGACCCTCGTAAGGAGCGCCTTCCCCGAATACGCCTACGTCAACCTCGAAGATGCGACCGCCCGCCAGATGGCCCTCGACGACCCCGTGGGGTTCATACGGAACCGACCACGACGGCTCGCCGTAGATGAGGCCCAGCTAGCTCCAGAGCTGTTCAACATGATTCAGGTCGTCTCAGACGAGACGGGCGAGCCCGGTCAGTACATTCTCTCGGGATCACAGAACTTCCTGCTCCTCAAGCAGATCACGCAGTCACTTGCCGGCCGCGTGGCACTGCTTCGACTCCTCCCCCTCTCCTATCGGGAGGCTCTCAGCGCAGATTCCGAACTCACCGTCAGCGACTTCTGTCTTCGGGGCGGCTACCCGCGGCTCTACGACATCGAGATCCCACCGAGCGTGTACTTTGACTACTATGTCGACACCTACCTGACCCGTGACGTGTCCGGCTACGTCGACCCGCGCAACCTCGCCACCTTCAGGGCCTTCCTGGCCGTCTGCGCAGTCACCTGCGGCGGCCTGCTCAATGTGACGTCGCTGGCAAATGCCGTGGGGGTCTCGACGAAGACGGCGCGATCCTGGCTCTCGGTCCTCCAGTCGAGCTACATCCTCTTCGAGTTGCCGCCCTACCATGCCAACCTGCGAAAGCGACTCACAAGGACGCCCAAGCTCTATTTCTATGACACGGGGCTGCTCTGCCACCTGCTTGGCATCAAGAGCGGCGAGCAGCTGGACGGCAGCAAGGCGCGCGGAGCCGTGTACGAGGATCTCGTCATCAGCGAGACCATGAAGCGTCATCTCAATGCGGGACGCAACCCATCGCTATTCTTCTATCGCGACGACAGCAAGATCGAGGTTGACCTCGTGGACACGACTGACCCCGCACACCCGGAGCTGGTCGAGATAAAGTCCTCTGCAACCTATAGAGCCACATTTATGCGCCATCTCCCCTCCGTGGGAGAGAGCCTCGGCATAAGGCCAGACGGGCAGGCCGTCGTGATGCAATCCGAAACTACCGAGACAGTGCATGACAGGAGGGTGTGGGCCATGCGCGATTGGCTGCTGAGGGAGTAGGTCTCGCATCTGCCTTGCGATGTGAGACGAGAAAGAGGGGCAATCCCATGAGGTGTTGGGGGACTGGGCCCGCGCGGCCCACCGACCCGCGCCCTCCTCACCACAGCGGGCCACCTTGCCTCTCCACAGGGTGAAGGCAGCCGGTTCTGTGCCCTTGGAAGGGAAAGCCCCTCAGACGTGACCGGGCCCGCTCACGATCCCAGGCGAGGTGGGTGTTTCCCGTCAAAGCGGTAGCGCACGACAAGTGGCTGGCCCGCTCTGCCCCCCAGCTCGGACGCGTCACGCTCCACGCAGCAGAAGGCGCACTCGACGTCCTCGAGGCCGCCTTGCATGAGCACGCTCGCATAGAAGTTCGCCTGCATCTCGTGATGGGCGCGGAGTTCTTCCTCAGAGAGGCCCGCATCCCCCGTCTTGTAGTCCACGACCAGGGCATGGCGTGAGCCCGCATCCGTCGCGAGGAGGTCGATGGACCCCTCGACGTACTCGCCATAGGCGGAGTCGACCCTCATGAAGAACGGGACCTCCGCACGAACGAGGTTGTGCGACCGAGCCTCGGCCCGAAGCTCAGACCCGCACCAGCGCCCGAGCGCGGCCCTGAGGCGCCCCTGCGCCCGAGGCGAGAGCCTCCAGCGACGCACGCTCGCGCCAAGGCGTGCCTCACCGGGCTCATACGCACCAGACTCGACCAGGGCCTGGGCAAGCTCGTGGAAGGCCGATCCAAGGCTCGTGGCCCTGTCCTCATCATTTGTGGCGGGCGCCTCGTCCCAGACCGCGCCCAGTTCCCTTCCGAGCGCTTCGCGCGTGCTCGCCCGCAGCTGTGCGCTCACCGAGGAGTAGCTGAAGATCCCCTCGCGCACCGGTGCGAGGCTCGCGCGCGCCTCAATGTTTGAGCGCTCCACGTCAAAGAGGGTGAAGGTCCGCGAGGGGGCTCTCTCGGGCTCCTCCTGCGCCTCCTGCGCCTGAGGACCGGCCCCATCGTCGATCTCCACGTAGTCCTCGCGCGTGGACACCCTCACGCTCCTCACGCGGCCAGCTCCCCCCTCGCCAAAGCTCAGGGCGTGCTCACCAGGAGCTGGCAGCTCCGTGCCAAAGAGGGCGTTCACGACGCCTGCGGAAAGCTCGGGCCCAAGGCCGGACGACTTCGACTGGATCACCTGGATGCCCAGGATGAGGGCCTCCCTCGCACGGGTCATTCCCACGTACAGCAGGCGCGTCCTCTCCTGCGCCTCCTCCAGGGCGTTGGTCGACCGAAGCTGCGCCAGGACCTCCGTGGCGCTCGAGGGCCTCTCGCACGGTTCCGAGCGGCTGAGATCTATCCTCTCCTTGTCCGCAAGCGGTGGCACGAGCACGACCCGTGTCTTTCCCCCGCTGTCGCGCCCACTCACGACGCCGCTCTCTGGCCTCGGGTCGCTCCAGCACTCGGCCACCGCGCAGATGGGAAACTCGAGCCCCTTGGAGGCGTGGATGGTCATGACGCGCACCGAGTCCTGCCCGCCCCCGGCGAGGGCGGCAGGTGGGATCTTGGAGAGCTCGAGCCAGGTGTCGAACTCCCCCGCCGCACGAGCCGGCCCGAGGCCGAGCTCGTCGGTGAGGTCGCGGATGTAGTCGATGGCAGCGAGCACGTTGGCCTCGCGAGAGCGGCCCTCCTGCCCTTCCTCCTCGAGCCGCGCGAGCCAGCCCGACTCCCTCACGACTTCCAAGCAGACGTCGGCCACGGGCAGGGACCTCAACCTCTGGCGAGCGCGCCAGAGCACGTCGCGGGCCCGCCGGAGGCTGGCCGAGGGTGGCTCGTCCCCATAGAAGCCCATCGTCTCGAGTCCTCGGTCCACCGTACGCTTGGTCGGGGCGTCAAGCACAAGCTGCGGCCTCGTTCCCAACTGCACGAAGTCGTCGGCACCAAGCTCGAACATCTCTGAGGCAAGGAGCGGGAAGAGTCCCGGCTCGGTGTCATGGGGGTTGGCGAGCGTATGCAGGAGTGCTGCCATCACGCCCACCTCGGGCGCAGAGGTAAAGGTGGAGCCGCCCGTGACGACGCACTCCAGGCCGCGCGCCCGGATGGCGTCTATGTAGTCTGCGGCATGCGTGGTTGTGCCGAGCAGAAGCGCCATGTCGCCTGCGCTCTGGCCGGCGTCCACGTACGCCTTGAGCCTCTCGGCAATACACATCGCCACGACGCCCGTCGCGACGCCCCTCGAGCGATGATCGCTACAGACGAGCTCGACGTCGATGCGGTCAAGCGCAGAGGCCCGGTAGCCGTCCCTGCGACCCGGGCTAGCCTCAAGATGCATGAAGTCGGCAAGCACACCTTTCCTGCCGCCGCAGACCGCGTCGACAAAGGACAGGACGTCGGCGTGGCTGCGGTAGTTGGTCGCCATGCGCACGTGGCTCGCCTCAGGGACCCTGCGCCCGTGCTCCCTGAACACACCCACGTCCGCACCCCTGAAGCGGTAGATGGACTGCTGGGCGTCTCCCACGGTCGCGACCCGACCCCACCCGCCACCGGCAAGGAGGCCTATGAGCTCGAGCTGACGAGCATCGGTGTCCTGAAACTCGTCCACCATCACGAGGCGAAACCTACCGGCGTAGTCGGCCGCCACCTCGGCTTTGTCCCTCACGGCGGCAAGGGCGAGGCCGATGAGGTCATCGTTGTCAAGAAGCGAGCGCTCGGACTTGAGCCTTCCGTAACGCTTTTCGACCGTGCGAGCGAGCGCGAGCGCGGCGCGCAGGGCCGGAACGCTCTCAGAGAGGACGACGTCCGCCCAGGTCTCCTCAAAGACACGACGCAGATCGAAGACGAACTCGGCGTACGCCTTCGAGGGACGCGGAAAGCCGATGGAGCGGACCTGGCACAGCAGCTCGCGGGCTGCCGAGGCGTCCTGCTGCCCAGGCGCCCGGGAGGCGAAGTCGCGCACAAGGTCGAGGGCCGGGTCGACCCGCTGCGCCGCAGACGGCGTGAGCCTCTGGGCATGCAGGCTCTCGTAGGCGCCCAAAAGGGAGCCCATGGCCTGGCCGATATCGGCAGCCTGAGCGAGCTTGAGGCCATCGAAGCCCCCTGTCGCAGCCTTGGCCACGGCGCAGAGCCTGTCCACGACCCTCATGGCACCCGTGCGCGAGGCACCCGTCGCACGCCCCAGCCCGAAGGAGTCGAAGAGCACGGCCTGGTCCTCGTCCCGGCCGCCGGACGCGTGCGCGGCTCCCACGACCTCGATGAGCGCCCGGTTTTGAAGCAGGCTGGTCTCGTTCTCTGTGGCCATGCGAAACGCGGGATCAAGTCCCAGGTCGAGGGCGTGGCGCCTCAGGATGCGCGAGCACATGCCATGGATCGTGCTGATCCAGGCAGAGTCAACCTGGAGGGCCGCCTCGCGCATGCCGGCGTCACGCAAGGTCGAGCGCACGCGCTCCCGTATCTCCCTCGCGGCAGCGTTGGTGAAGGTGATGACCAGCACCTGGGAGAGGTCGTCCAGAAAGGGAGCGCCCCCCTCGCCGGAGCCAGGACAGAGCGCCTGGGCGACACGCCTCGTGAGGGTGAAGGTCTTGCCCGAGCCCGCTCCCGCCTCGACGAAGAGCGCCCCCTTGAGGGTCGTGGCAATGCGCAGCTGTTCGGGACTCAGACCCGCAAGCCCTACCTCGCCCATCTCGACCTCCTCATGTCGCAGTTCATGACCGGACAGTAGTGGCACGCGGCGGCGTCGATGGGATCGGCCTCGACATGGCCCGCGAGGAGCTGCTCGACCTTCTCGGCGATAGCCTCCTCGGTCGCATCGAGCAGGGCCTCCATGCCACGAGAAGACCCTGCCACCCCGAAGTCACAGGCATCGTCCACCTGCGTGAGCGGAAGCTGCCTGGGGTCCACGGGGTGGCTGCCAAAGACGCGGTCAGACACGTTGCGCGACACCGCCCCGAAGACGGCGTGCCGCCCTTTGCTCGAGAGGTACACCGTAGCGACCACCCTGAGATCCGGGTGCCGCCTGCGCACCACCTGTCCGTAGACTAGCGACTGGACGCGACGCGGTAGCACGAAGCCCCCCAGGGAGGCGAGCGTGGGGATGCCGTACTCCCTGGAAAAGACCGTCGGGCTGCGGTGCTTGTAGTCGATGACGATGGCGAGGCCATGGGCATCGACGTCCACCCGGTCGACCGTACCCACAAGGTAGGCACCGGCATATTCCACCGGCGCCTCACCCCTGCCGAAGCTCCACTCGAAGAGGCGCGGCTCGAAACCCAGAAAGAGGCCAGACTCATAGTCGAGCGTCGAGAGCAGGTCCTGGCGCAGCTGCTCGAGCTGGCCCCTCTCCTCGTCGTCATGGGGTACGCAGACCTGGGCGCGCGATCCCTTACCCTGCCTGAGGTACTGATGCTCGAGGTGAAGGTCGAACTCGTCGGAGAGGATCCGCCGCGCGCGCTCGAGGCCCTCACTGTCGCCCTCGCCCACACGTGACCCCTCGATGCGCTCGGTGAGAGGAAGCTGGGTGTTCGCCGCACGCCCACGCTCCCGAAGCAGCCTCTCTCGTGCCTGGTCGAGCATCGTGCGGTGCGTCACCTCAAGCACCCGATGGGCAAAGGTCCCCATCTCCAAGCTGGTGAGGTCCGCGTCCGAGTTCTGAAGGCCGAGCCGCCGCAGGCTGAACCATTTGTAGGGACACTCCAGATAACTCTCGAGCTGCGATGCCGAGAGGAGGGGTCGCCCGTCCAAAAGCTCCGCCCTGCCCTCGGGCGGGACGACGACGAGGCTCCTGAGCGAGGGCGAGACCGCTCCCGGCTGACCAAGCGCCTCCTGTCCCACACGCGTTGAGGGTCGGCCTGAGGGCGCACAGTTGGCATCCGCCTCCGCCTCGTCCAGACGCTCAACAGGAAGGCCGTCCTTCCCAGCGCCCCCGCCCTCGTAGCACGACCTCAGCTCGGTGAGCATGACCGAGGGCCAGCGCTGCCTGAGCGAGCGGTCGAGCAGGCTGCGCTCGAGCACCACGTAACTGCGCGCGGCGGCAAGCGTAGAGAGAAACGCAGAGCGCAGCTGAGGCAAGGGGTCACTGTCCCTCTCGACACCCAAAAGGACGAGCAGCGCGGAGAGGACGTCGTCTCCCGTTCCCACCAAGGACTCGTCCGAGCTCTGCCCCATGAGGACGACGGCGTCGACGCTCACGGGCTCGAGTTGCGCCGCTGCCCGGGCACTCAGTATCCGCACCTTGCAGGTCGCGCCCGCAACCTCGAGCGTCGGGCGCAGGGAGACGAGCGCGTCCGAGAGGGCGTCTGTTGCCTGGGCGACGAGTCCCGCAAGCGTGACCGTGCCTCCCCGCTTGGGGTCAACCACAGCGCCAAGGCTCCTGAGCGTGGCGGCAACCTTGAGAACCAGTGCGAGCACGGCCGTGGCGCGGGCATCAAAGAGCGCCTCCTTTGCTCGGGCGAGCTCCTGGGTCCTACGTCCCCGATCATCTTGGACGAAGTCCTGCAGACCAGGCTCCGTCCTCCCCAAAAGCGGCCCGAGGAGCTTCGATGCGGCCGAGGCGAGCCTTCCCTTGAGAAGCTCCCTCGTCGCCTGGGCGACGGGCAGGCTCGTCATCTTGGGACTCTGCAGGTCCCTCAGGACGTCCGTCGGCGTGAGCAGGCGGTCCTGCCTCCATCTGCGGTCAAGGCGATAGGCCTGTGTGGTGGGAACGCAGGAGATGCCCGAGAGCAGAAAGTCCGCAAGGCCCCTAGGGGGCCACCAGCCCATGTCCCCAAGACGGACGAGCTCCCCCTCCGCACTCGCCTGTGAGGGGGGCCAGGTCTCTGCGAGCGTGGCGAGCTGGGCCACGCCCTGCGCAAACTCCAAGAAGGCACGACCCTCGTCCGTCTTCGGGAAGGCACAGGGAAGCTCGGCTGTGACAAAGACACCTCGGGCCTCGAGCTTGGGGGCGAGCTCCCTCCAGGCACGCTCCACGTCAGGCGCGACGACCACGACGCTCGTGATCCCTTTGCACGCGAGCTCGTCTAGCTTGCGTGCGACGAGCTCGGCCTCGGCATGAGGACCTGCCGCCTCAAGGAGCGAGACGGATCCCCTCGCGACCACCCTTTTCCCAGAGGCCAAGAAGAGCCTTCCCAGCAGCTCCTCGAGCTCAGGGTCGCGGACGAGCGAGGGGGCGGCGTCTGCGGGAGTAGCGTCCGAGGGGGTGGCGTCCGCGAGGGCGGTATCTGCGGGGGCGGCGTCCGCGGGGACGGACGGCAGCGAGTCCGTCTCCCCACCCTGCCGCGTGCCTACGGTGGCGGACGAAACCGCGCCTTGCGACCCGTCATGTCGCGTGCCTGGGCCCTCCCGTCGCGCACCCCTGTCGGCAAGGGCGCGCAGACTCTCGGCAAGCTCCTCGCAGCCGGCAAGGAGCTCTGCATTCTTCCTGCCAAACGCCACCATCACTTCGCATAGGCCAGCGAGCCCAGCCAGAAGTTCCCTCTCGGCGCGGTCCATGGACGTGAAGCCGGAGACGACCACGGGCGCGACAACGACGCCCGCCTCGCGCAGTGCGTCCGCGACGCCGCACAGAAGCTCACTCCTCTCGATGAGGCCATGGTCATGCAGCCTCTGGGCATAGCGACCCACCAAGCCAAGGGCAGCCTTCTCGCCACCCGTAAGGCCAAGCCCGCAGACGCGTGCGTCATCGAGCTTTCCGTCCTTCGCAGGGGGCATCCAGGGCAGGGCTCGTGAGGCGAGCTCGCCCACAAGGCGCCTGGTCCCCGGATTGGTACCCAAGCCACCGCGCAGCTCGTCGGGAGCCGAGGAGAGCACCTCTCTTGTCAGGAGGCAACGCGCCGCCTCGTCGACCAGGCCCCTGCCATCACCCCAGATTCCCCAGCGCTCCTCGGCCCACGCCAAAGGCGTGGTCACGGTCACACCCAGGGAAAGGTCGGGGTGACGAGCGACCTGACGCGCCGCCAGCTGCTGCTGGGCGAAGCTCGGGACGAAAAGCGTCGCGCCGACGCACGACGAGAGCGCTGACGCAAGCGCACGCGTGACGTCCGCGCCAGCCAGACGCTCGTCATCCGTCCAAAGGATATTAAGGGACATGCTGATCTCTCCTCAAACTCTCCCCTGCCGCGACCCCTCGCCCACGCAACGGGCCAGGCCCCCTTCCGCAGAGCGGGCGTGGCAACCCCCACTTACCCACCTGAAGGCACGGCCTGAGCCACACAGGACCATGCTAGCCATTGTTCCCCTGGTGCCCCTTTGGGTATAAGAATGCCATGAGCACATGAAAGGAGTGGCTTATGGAGTTCATCGGTCGTTGGGCGGTCACGTCCATTGCGGTCATGTCGGCGGTCTGGCTCGTTCCGGGAATCGACACCGTTGGTGGGGACTACGCAGGTCCTATCATGTGCGCACTTGCCCTCGCGCTCGTGAACGCAACACTCAAGCACATCCTTGCGATACTCTCCCTTCCCATCACAATCGTAACACTCGGCCTCTTCTACCTGGTGCTCAATGCGCTCATGCTCGAGTTGGCGAGCTACCTCTCGCGCGAGATCTTCCATGCGGGCATCTCGATCAAGAGCTTTGGCTCCGCTTTCTTTGGCGCCATCATCATCTCGATCGTCGCCACGGTGGTGGGCCTCGTCGTCGGCGCGGGCTGAGGGCGGCGGATGTTCGCTCGCGAGCTATCCGTCTTGCTCGCTCCCGCCACCCGACCCGTCGGCTGGACCCTCCTGCTCCGAGCGCTCGGTCTCGCCGGGCAGCGCTCTTGCACCAAGCATCTCGCCCACCTCGGCGACCTTAGTCGCGGCCTCACGGATCATGGAACTCTCCCCGATCCTGGAGGCAAGGTTTTCTCCCGTGCGCTTGACGACGCGAGCGATGCCCTCCACGCCATCGGCCACCCCACTCGCGACGCTCTCCTTCGTAGCCTGCATGGACGTGTCAATGAGCCTACCTATGACCTGCTTGGTCCCCTCGCTCGCCTGCGCGGCGGCGGCGATCACCCGCTGCACCCCACCGTTCGTGACAACCTCGGCAATCGTCGTCGCACCACCAGCCCCCAGGATGTCAAAGAGCTCCCTCACGAAGAGCTCACGCGTCTCAAGATCCTCTCCCGACAGCCACGAGGCGATCGCATCGTCCAGGGTCTTTGCCTCGGGTGCCAGGCCATCCGCCTGAACGAGGTCGGCGGGTCCCACCTGCCAGCTCATGGGATCATGCTGCATGATGCCCCACTCGCTTGACTCGACGTAGCGGCGTGGCACCTCAAGGCGATCCATAAGCTGACCCACCACCGAGAACCTCGGCAGAATGTGGCAGAACCTCTCGCCCAAACGCGAAAAGGCATCGTCCAAGAGCACCGCCCGGTCGAGTCCCGGGCCATCGAAGCTATAGACCCGGCCTATACGGGGCAGTAGTGTCTCTGGGCAGGTCGCGGCCGCGTACTCCGCGAGGCAGCCTCCCTTGGAATGACCGGCGAGCACGACCCTCGCGCCCGCACCCGACCCAGCGAGCGCGTCTTTCAGGTACGCCCTCGCCATACGCTGCGCCTCGGTGACGGTGAAGGCAAGCATAAAGTCCTCACGCCAGCCGACGAGCGTGCTGTCGGTCCCCCGAAAGGAGATGAGCAGGTCACCGCCGGGAAGCCCGATCGTGACGGCTGAGAACTGCAGGCTCGTCGCCTCGTCCACCTGGTCAAGGTAGCGGCTCATGCACAGGGAACCGAAGCGCTCGCTTTGAGCGAGGGCCACGACGAAGCTCGTGTCGATGGATGCCATGGAGCGCACTGCGCTCGTGATGTCGTCACCCGTGCGTGCGAGGACCTCTTGGCAAGCATCACCCAACGCTATGCCACCTGAGACGTCGGGTGGGACGATGTCGTCAAAGTCAAGGTAGGAGACGGTGGCCAAAACGAGCGCGTCCACGTCGTTGAGCGGGCGTTCCTCAAGCGTAATGTCCCCACGCCAGCGTAGGTAGTCGGTCATATTGGACATGGCGTCCCTCTCCTGCAGCCTCTTTGCTATCATCATAGGCTAGCTGCGGCACGCACGGCACGGCACCGTGACGCAATCAGGACATGCGCACGCGACCACAGTGTCGGGGCGCATGACGGGTCGGCGGACCGCATGGGAAGAAATGGGGTTGACCATGGGTGAACGTCGCCTCTTCGTGGCGCTGACCTTCTCCGAGGCCGAGAGGGACTGGCTCGTCCAGAGGCAGAACGCGCTCAAAGGACATATCGCCACGGGCAGGCTTACAGCACCGGGCAACCTGCACATGACGCTCTCGTTCATAGGACCCTGCGACGAGGACCGGGAGACCCTCGCGAGGGAGGCGCTGAACGTTGCGGTCGTGGCGTATCGGAATGCTCTGGCAGACAAAGGGACGGGTGACTCGCCTGTCGAGGGCACGGAAGGGACGGCTCCCGGCCCCGGCAAGGCTCCCGTCACCGGACCTGGTCCTGGCAGCTTTCCTATCGACCTTGCGCTCGGTCATATCTCCTGCTTCGAGAAGCGCAGGAACTCCATACTTTGGGTGGGACCGACAGATAGCGGCTGCCCCCAGAGGCTCGGGCTGCTCCAAGAGCTGGTGGCAGACGAGCTTCGGGTGCGAGGCCTGCCATACGGTGGCGAGACGTTCAGGCCGCACGTGACGCTCGCACGCAACGTCTGCGTCCCAAGGGGCGTGAACCTCACTGAGCTCTGCGCGACCCTCACGAGCGAGACTGCATCCGTTACGACCCGCCACACGAGCGCCAGCCTCATGTGGAGCGACCACCCCAAGGGAGGCTCGCTCACCTACACACCCATCAAGACGGTGACGCTCTGATGCGTACGGGCTAGCGCGGCTCACCAAGTGGGATTCGGAGTTCGGGGTCCCAAGCCTCGGTGCCCCAGAATCTGCGGGGCACTTTCGCCCGGGGTTTGCCCAGTTGATTCCCAAAACTCGGTACCCCAGAATCTGCGGGGCACTTTCGCCGGGTGCCTGCTCCCATCAGGACCTCCGCAGGACCCAGCGCGAGCTGTCGGACTACCCTGCGGGAGCTCGGTGCCCCAGAATTTGCGGGGCTGTGACACGCCCCCGCCATTGTCATGGGGCACAACTACGGGATGGGCTACGCGGACTTCCCCGTCGCAGGGATCCTCACGATAACCCTCGCGTGCACCGCGATGTCCTGCTGGCTCTCCTTGCTGCGGGTCCGCTCGGGGAGCGTGTGGCCGTGCGCCCTGGCCCACGGTGCCTCCAATACCATAGCCAACGTGGGCCTCGTCTTCTGCTCGTGTGGCAAGACTCTGCTCGGCCCCAGCCCCCTCGGCTTCGTGACGGGTATCCCGCTTGTGGCTCTGGGAGCCTGCTGCCTGCTGCGTCTCCCGGCGAGAAGAGCGGCTGCGGGAGTGCAGCATCGGGGGTCGTAGGCACATGCAATGACTGCCGTGGTTGTGCCCGACGATCACCGCGCGCCCAGTATCCGCTCTACTGCTCGGCTCGCCTGTAAACGCGGTTGCGCGCCGAGCCCTCCGCGACGATAAGACCGTCACCAACCAAGCCCCGCAGCAGCTCGTTTGTCCTCGTCTTGCCCAGCCCAATTCGCCCGGCGACTTCAGCCGACTTCAACGCCGTACGCCTGTCTGGGAAGAGCGCCAGTATGGCCGCCCGCGCCGTCTCGGTCGCCTCCGTACGGAATCGGCCGCTCGAATCGACCGCTTTTCGCGTTCGATCGCCGGTCGATGCGAGCGGAAGCGTGAGCGTGGTGCGGTCGGGGCCGTAGGCGACCTCGTAGCTCGGCTCCGCGTACCCGGCCCACGCCCAGCCCTCGAAGATCTTGTCCATGCCGCTGCCCGCGCGCTCACCGATCTCGACCATGGCGAACATTCTCATCATGGCTTCGTTGCGCGGGTCGGTGCTGCCGGGCTTGCGTGCCTCCTCCACTGGCATGCGGAAGTCGCCGGGGTTCGCGACGGTAATGGCCTCGTCGTCCCACACACATACCACTCCGCGTCGGTCGAACCAGTTGGCGTTCGTGAGCGCGTTGACTATCGCCTCGCGCAGGGCCTCGTGGGCAGGCGTGTCGTCCACGCGGTCGACGCCGTCCAGGCGGAAGGGCACCTTGAGCGCCGCCTTGAGCTTGTTGTACACGCGGAAGTAGAAGTCGTAGACGTTGCCCGTCCAGTCGCCCGGCTGGCTGGTGAAGCGGTCCTCCCAGCGCGTGTCGTGGCCCGTCTCCTGTCGATAGTCCAAGAAGTAGTGCGGGAACTCGTAGGTGATCCAGCGGTCCTCGCCGAACATGAGTAAGCCCGCCCGCGTGGGCCTGAGCTCGCTGCTCTCATCCGCCCGTAACGCCCCGATGTTGGTGAGGAAGGTCGTGTCATCCACGCGATCCCACACGTGCCCCTCGTTGCGCTCGTTGAAGCGCCGGCGGTAGCGCTCGACCGTCTCGCGGCTGATATGGTCGAGCTGCACGTTCTCGGCCACGGCGGCGTCCTGGCTCGACGTGTCAGAGTCGCGCAGCATGGAGAGGACTTCCTCGCGCCCGCACAGGTGGTCGCCGGTGTGCGTGCGGCGGAGGGTGCCGCCGAAGATGCTATCGTTGATGAAGATGGAGCGCATGTGGCGGTCCACCCATGGCACGCGAATGACAATGATGTCCTTGCCCTCGACGGTCTCTAGTGTGGCGTCGGAGTCCCTCATGAATCGTGCCGAAATCTTGTCCTCGGAAAGTGCCGCATTCCAGAAATCGTCGAGGACCTTGCCAACCTTCGGGATGCCGTGCACCACGAAGCTGCCGTCCTTACGCTCGGTTACGCCAAGGACGATGACGCCACCGGCGGTGTTGGCGAAGGCCGAAAGCGTCTCCCACACGCTGCGTGGCAGCTCGCCCTGCCCATCGCGTCCGAGCGCCTTCTTCGCCTCCAGGCGGTTGCCCTCCCGGTATGTCTTGAGTTCGTTGAGGTCGAACACACTATCCTCCGTCCTCTACAATCAGGCTGGCTCATCTTCCGTCTCAAGGTCCGATAACAGCCTGTCTGTCAGGTGGCAGAACACTACTCGGTCAATCTTCGTCTTCATGATGCCCGTGTTGTCGTATCGCTCCGCATCGTCTTGGAACCACGCTGCAAGGTCTGTCGAATCAATGCTCTCCTTTTCCTCATCGTCGAGGCATTGATACACCTCGCTTACGTGCCGCTCCGCTATTGTTTGCTTTGCCTCTAATGGCAAGTTGTCAAAGACGATGCAGGAGCCGATGCGTGAGTATATTGCAGCGCCGAAACTTTGTTTGATCTCTGCCTCGGTCGCAAAGTTGGATGTGAGAGTGAATATTCCATCCCTGATGTCGACCTCGTAGTTCGTGTCGATAAACAGCCCCTCGTCGAACTGTTGGTAGAAGACGTTGTAGAGCGAATGGTTCACCTTTTCGAACTCGTCGAGAAGAACAGCGTTGGATTCCCTGCCAAGCAGGTCCCTCACAAAGCTGCCCTTCGAGTGCTCCGCCGAAGATGTAGTCGTGTGCCTCAGTCGTCTGCATCATTGAAGTCTGCACGCGAGCCAGCTTTCCGCTCAATGCCTCGCTCAAACACTTTGCACTTTCAGTTTTACCTACTCCGGATGGCCCATAGAAGAGCAGCACGACCAGTCACTTCCCGCCCATGCTGCAAAGCCGATAGAGCAAAAGGGCGATCTCGTGTTTGCACTCCCGTTGCCCGAGTATGGCATCATCCACTTGGTAATGTACCACCTTGACGATCTCCTTGTCGACAACCTGTCCGTTCCTGTCTCCTCAGTGAAAAAAGTGGCTCTTCGGGGTTTTTGGTGGGTAGCACGGGCTAGGTCGGCCGGTCCCGAGAACCCCGAGCGGCGTCTTGGGCTACCATTCTGTGATCATGCCGTGACGACCCAGGGAGGCTATGAATGCGTCAGGACGCGAGGATGCTGG
>ERZ772917.1047-NODE-1047-length-17408-cov-4.403504_pt1 | contig 17408 bp, 30 predicted proteins | sample MGYA00511187_ERZ772917 | MGnify/ENA primary metagenome ERZ772917 (study PRJEB29015, sample SAMEA2737925) | human oral metagenome | biome: human oral; feature: human-associated habitat; material: dental | place: China | collected 2012 ... | reverse complement strand
TGGTGCTTGTTCATATCCGGTAAAGGTCTTCAAAGGTACACGCATGGGTGGCCAGATGGGAAATGTCCGTGTGACAATTCAAAATTTGGAGGTGATCAAAATCCTTCCGGAGAACAATCTCTTGTTGGTGAAAGGTTCAATTCCGGGAGCAAAGGGTTCAATCGTATTAATTGAGAAGTGAACGTATGAAACTGAACGTATTGAATAGAAAAGGAGAAGATACCGGCAGAACGGTGGAATTGAGTGATGCCGTATTCGGTATCGAACCGAATGATCACGCCATCTATTTGGATGTGAAACAATATATGGCAAACAACCGTCAGGGTACGCACAAGTCGAAGGAGCGCAGCGAAGTCTCCGGTAGTACGCGTAAACTTATTCGTCAGAAAGGCGGTGGTGGAGCACGCCGAGGTGATATTAATTCTCCTGTGCTCGTAGGTGGCGGACGTGTTTTCGGTCCGAAGCCGCGTGATTATAGTTTCAAACTGAATAAGAAAGTGAAAGCCCTCGCTCGTAGATCTGCGCTTTCGTATAAAGCAAAGGACAATGCGATCACAGTCGTTGAAGATTTCACGATGGAAGCGCCGAAAACCAAGGAATTTCTTTCGATTGTGAAGGATTTGAAGTTAGAAGGCAAGAAAATGTTGTTAGTGTTGCCGGAGAACGATCATATTATATATCTGTCTGCTCGTAATCTGCCTCAGACAAGGGTGATGAACGCTTCGGAGCTGAATACATATAGAGTAATGGATGCGGCAACTCTTGTTTTTACAGAAAAATCAATCGCTGTGATTGAACGACTTTTGAATGCATAAGGAGGAAAGAATGATGGGAATTATTATCAAACCAATATTGACAGAGAAGCAGACCCTGATCACGGAAAAGAAGCCGAATCGTATCGGATTCCGTGTAACTCCTGATGCAAACAAATTGGAAATAAAGAAAGCCGTTGAGGAGATGTATAAAGTGAATGTGGAACGCGTGAATACGATGAACTATTTCGGAAAACGCAAGAGTCGCTATACAAGATCCGGTATCATCAACGGTAAGCAGGCTGCTTATAAGAAAGCAATTGTAACACTGAAAGAGGGAGAGATCATTGATTTCTTTACGAATATTTGATAGAAGGAAATGGGAATACGTAAGTTAAAGCCCACATCGCCGGGGCAAAGACATAAGGTTATCGGTGCATTTGATAAGATCACTGCAAGTACACCGGAGAAGTCTCTTGTAGTAGGTAAGAAGAAAACTGGCGGACGTAATAACACCGGAAAAATGACCATGCGTTATATCGGTGGAGGTCACAAGCAGCGTTTTCGTATAATCGACTTTAAGAGAAATAAAGATGGCGTTCCTGCAACAGTGAAGTCAATAGAGTATGATCCTAATAGGACTTCTCGTATTGCTCTGTTATACTATGCTGATGGAGAAAAGCGATATATCGTAGCTCCAAACGGTTTGGAAGTCGGCCAAACAGTGATGTCCGGAAAAGATGCCGCTCCAGAAGTTGGAAATTCCTTACCGATGCAAGATATTCCAGTTGGTACGATTATTCATAACATAGAACTTCGTCCGGGGCAGGGAGCTAAACTGGTTCGTTCTGCTGGAGCTTTCGCGCAATTGACTTCTAAAGAGGGGACTTATACAGTTATAAGAATGCCTTCTGGTGAAACTCGGAGAATTCTTTCAGCATGTAAAGCAACAGTTGGTAGTGTTGGAAATTCTGATCATGCACTTGAAAAATCTGGTAAAGCAGGACGTTCAAGATGGTTGGGACGTCGTCCACACAACCGTGGTGTTGTTATGAATCCTGTAGATCATCCAATGGGTGGTGGTGAAGGTCGTGCATCAGGTGGGCTTCCTCGTTCTCGTAAGGGCTTATTTGCAAAGGGCTTGAAGACAAGAGCTCCGAAAAAATCATCTTCTAAGTATATCATTGAAAGAAGAAAAAAGTAAACTGATTAATTGAGAGAGTATGAGTCGTTCATTAAAAAAAGGTCCATATATCAATGTCAAACTGGAAAAGAAAATCTTGGCGATGAATGAGTCGGGCAAGAAGACAGTAGTAAAAACATGGGCAAGAGCTTCAATGATATCTCCTGATTTTGTCGGGCATACAATTGCTGTGCATAATGGGAATAAGTTTATACCGGTGTTTATCACTGAAAATATGGTGGGGCATAAATTAGGCGAATTCTCACCGACACGTATATTCCGTGGACATGCCGGGAATAAGAAGTAGAATAATAGAAAAATAAGATAGAATGGGCAAGAGAAAGAAGGTGTCAGCAGACGCACGAAAAGAAGCTCTGAAAAATGTTTCTTTCGCTAAGTTGCGTAATGTGCCAAGTTCTCCACGCAAAATGCGTTTGGTCGTTGATACCATACGAGGTATGGAAGTCTTCAGAGCCTTGGGCGTGTTGAAATTTTCCAATAAGGATGCTGCTGTTCCTGTAGAAAAACTTCTTCGTTCGGCAATAGCCAATTGGGAACAGAAGAATGAGCGAAAGGCTGAGAGTGGAGAATTATTTGTTGCATCGGTAAATGTTGATGCCGCAACGACCCTTAAACGTATGCGTCCGGCTCCGCAAGGGAGAGGCTTCCGTATCCGGAAACGCTCAAATCATGTGACGTTATTTGTTGATACAATCATGGGTGTAAACAATAGTAATGACGATCAAAATTAAATATAGATGGGACAGAAAATAAATCCGATCAGTAATCGTTTGGGCATTATTCGAGGCTGGGATTCTAATTGGTATGGTGGCAATAACTATGGGGAGACTTTGCTTGAAGACAGCAAGATCCGTAATTATTTGAATACCCGTTTGGCTAAGGCGAGTGTGTCGCGTATTGTAATCGAACGCACCTTGAAGTTGATAACGATTACGGTGTGTACTTCACGTCCTGGAATTATTATCGGTAAAGCCGGGGCCGAGGTAGATAAGCTCAAAGAGGAATTGAAAAAAATCACGGATAAAGACGTGCAGATCAATATTTTTGAAGTGAAGCGACCAGAACTGGACGCAGTGATTGTAGCGAATAATATAGCGCGTCAATTGGAAGGCAAAATTGCATATCGTCGTGCCGTTAAGATGGCTATTGCATCAACGATGCGTATGGGTGCTGAAGGAATTAAAATTCAAGTTTCTGGACGGTTGAATGGTGCTGAAATGGCACGTTCGGAAATGTATAAGGAGGGTCGTACACCTCTTCATACATTTCGTGCTGATATCGATTACGCATTGGCCGAAGCCTTGACAAAAGTTGGTTTAATTGGTGTCAAGGTTTGGATCTGCCGTGGAGAGATCTATGGTAAAAAGGATCTTGCTCCCACATTCTCAACATCTAAAGACTTTGCGCGTCGTGGTGCAGGCGAAGGAGGTATGAGACGTGATGATCGAGGCGGAAGGCCATTTAGACGGAGGAGAGAGAGAGACAGAACTACTCGTTAGTTGTTTGAATATTAAATAGGAGATTATGTTACAACCGAAGAAAACAAAATATAGAAGGTCTCAGAAGGGGCGTGCTAAAGGTTGTGCTCAACGAGGAACTCAATTGGCATTTGGCTCATTTGGTATAAAATCATTGGGTACAAAATGGATTACCGGTAGGCAAATTGAGGCGGCTCGTATTGCTGTTACACGACATATGCAGCGTCAAGGGCAGGTTTGGGTTCGTATTTTTCCAGATAAGCCCATAACAAAGAAACCCTTGGATGTGCGTATGGGTAAAGGAAAAGGAAATCCAGAAGGATTTGTCGCTCCAATCACTCCGGGTCGCCTTATTTTTGAAGTAGAAGGTGTGCCTTTTGATATTGCAAAAGAGGCATTGCGTTTGGCTGCCCAAAAACTTCCGGTAACGACGAAGTTTGTTGTTCGTCACGATTACGATATGCAGAATGAAACAGCGTAAATGTTATGAAGATTAAGGAAATAAGAGAACTTAGCAGTAAGGAGTTGCTTGAAAGAATTGAGGTGGAGATTTCTTCTTTAAGTCAAAATAAGATTAATCATAGTATTTCACCGTTGGATAATCCTTCTGTAATTAAAGATCAGCGTCGTACAATCGCTCGATTGAAGACAGAGTTGCGTCAACGCGAATTGAATGATAAATGAGGCTTGATATGGAAACAAGAAACTTAAGAAAAGAAAGAATGGGCGTTGTTTTCAGCAACAAGATGGATAAGAGTATTACAGTTGCTGTGCGATGGAAAGAGAAACATCCCATTTACGGGAAGTTTGTCAATAAGACTAAGAAATATCATGCCCATGATGAGAAGAATGAATGCAATGTGGGTGATACCGTAAAGATTATGGAGACCCGTCCATTAAGTAAAACAAAGAGATGGCGGTTGGTTCAAATTATGGAAAGGGCAAAATGATATGATACAGCAGGAAACGCGATTAGTTGTTGCAGATAACAGTGGGGCTAAGGAGGCTTTGTGTATTCGTGTTTTAGGAGGCACGCGTAAGCGTTATGCCACAGTTGGTGACATAATAATTGTTACGGTGAAAAGTGTTATTCCTTCGAGCGATATGAAGAAGGGCGCCGTATCTAAGGCTGTTATTGTGAGAACAAAAAAAGAAATTCGGCGTCAAGATGGATCTTATATTCGTTTTGATGACAATGCATGTGTATTGCTCAATCAGGCAGGAGAAATTCGCGGTAGTCGTATCTTTGGCCCTGTTGCGCGTGAATTGCGTGCGACTAATATGAAGATTGTCTCATTGGCTCCGGAGGTACTTTGATATAAAAATAAGAGGAGATTTATGAGTAAGTTGCATATAAAAAAAGGAGACATAGTTTACGTAAATGCCGGAGAGGATAGAGGAAAAACCGGCCGTGTCTTAGATGTTTTTGTTAAAGATAGTAGAGCAATTGTGGAAGGTATCAATATTGTGACAAAACATACGAAGCCCAATGCTCAAAATCCACAAGGAGGTCGGATTACGAAGGAGTCTTCAATTCATGTCTCTAATTTGAATCCATTGGATCCCAAAACCGGTAAGCCGACACGTATAGGTCGTAAAGAGATAAAGGGGAAATTAGTTCGTTATGCAAAAAGGTCAGGAGAGGAATTAAAGTAATGGGTGCGATGGCTACAGTAAAACAAAATTATAGAGAGAGAATTGTACCGGTTTTAAAGAAGGAATTTAACTATTCTTCTGTGATGGAGGTTCCGGTTTTGAAGAAGATTGTCATTAATCAAGGCTTAGGGATGGCTACGGCCGATAAGAAAATTATTGATGTGGCGATTGATGAGTTGACTCATATTACCGGACAAAAGGCTGTTGCAACCTATTCGAAGAAGGATATTTCAAATTTTAAGCTTCGTAAGAAAATGCCGATTGGTGTCATGGTTACTCTTCGCCATGAGCGGATGTATGAATTTTTGGAACGTTTGATACGTGTCGCGTTGCCGCGTATTAGAGATTTTAGAGGTATTGATGGAAAACTTGACGGAAGAGGTAATTATACTTTAGGAATTGAAGAGCAAATTATTTTTCCGGAAATCAACATCGATAATATTACGAAGATATTGGGGATGAACATCACTTTCGTGACTTCTGCTAAGACAGACGAGGAAGGGTTTGCCCTCTTGAGGGAGTTTGGATTGCCTTTTAAGAACGTAAAAAGGAACTAAATATAATGGCGAAAGAATCAATGAAAGCTCGTGAGGCGAAGCGAGCGAAGTTAGTTGCTAAATACGCTGCGAAGCGTGCGCAGTTGAAGAAAGATGGGAATTATGAGGCCTTGCAAGGTCTCCCCAAAAATGCTTCTCCTGTTCGTCTGCACAATCGTTGCAAAGTGACAGGACGCCCCAAAGGATATATGCGTCAATTTGGTATTTCACGGATTCAATTTCGTGAAATGGCTTCACATGGCCTGATTCCAGGAGTAAAAAAAGCAAGTTGGTGAGATAGCAGAGAAAAAAGATACAGCGAGTAGAATTGAGTAGAATGTAGAATATTGTCCGGATTCTCCGGATTAATTTGATCAAAATATGACAGATCCTATAGCAGATTATTTGACAAGATTGCGGAATGCGATCAAGGCGCGGCATCGTGTTGTAGAAGTGCCTGCGTCGAACCTAAAGAAGGAGATTACAAAGATTCTTTTTGAGAAGGGATATATCCTGAATTTTAAGTTTGTGGATGAGGGGGTACAAGGCGTTATTAAAATTGCCTTGAAATACGATCCGATAAACAAGGTAAATGCAATCAAGAGATTGGAGAGAATCTCATCTCCTGGTTTGCGTCGTTATGTTGGTTATCGAAATATGCCAAGGGTTTTGAATGGTTTGGGCATTGCGATTCTTTCTACTTCTAAGGGCGTAATGACAAATAAAGAGGCCAGCGAGCAAAAAGTTGGTGGTGAAGTTTTATGTTACGTTTATTGATAGGAGAGCAATTGTAATGTCAAGAATAGGAAAGTTACCTATCCATGTCCCAAGTGGTGTGGTTATTACAATAAAAGATGGTATAGTTACTGTTAAAGGTTCTAAGGGCGAACTTACTCAGAGGGTAAATCCGGATATCAAAGTCTCTTATGAGAATGGTATATTAAAGGTGGAAAGGCCTACTGATGATAAAGAACATCGGGCATTGCATGGCCTTTATCGTGCTTTAATCCACAATATGGTCGTAGGTGTTTCTGAAGGATATAGGAAACAGCTCGTTTTAGTTGGTGTTGGTTACCGTGTGACGAATAATGGCCAAATTCTCGACTTGTCTTTAGGCTATACACATAATATTTATCTTCAATTGCCTTCGGAAGTGAAGGTTGAGACAAAGTCTGAACGCAATCAGAGCCCGATGATTATTTTAGAGTCAGCAGATAAACAGTTACTTGGTCAGATTTGTGCAAAAATTCGTTCTTTCCGTATGCCAGAACCATATAAGGGTAAAGGCATCAAATTTATTGGGGAAGAGATTCGTAGAAAATCAGGAAAATCTGCGGCTAAATAAGGAAACGAAAGGAAATCGGTAATATGGTAACGAAAAAAGCAAGGCGCTTAAGAATTAAGCAAGGCATACGACATAAAATATCGGGTACATCAGAATGTCCTCGATTGACCGTATTTAGGAGCAATAAGCAAATTTACGCTCAGGTGATAGATGATACGACAGGAAAGACTTTAGTTGCAGCTTCGTCTTTGACGTTTACAGATAAAGCACCTAAAAAGGAGATTGCAGCGAAGGTTGGTGATACTATTGCGAAAAGCGCTATAGAGGTAGGGGTCGAGGCGGTCGTTTTTGATCGTAACGGGTACTTGTATCATGGGAGGATCAAAGAATTAGCGGATGCTGCTCGAAAAGGCGGCCTTAAATTTTGAAAGAGATGGCAGTAAATAATAGAGTAAAATCGACCAGCGATTTAGAATTGAAGGATCGCTTAGTTGCAATAAATCGTGTCACGAAAGTAACCAAGGGTGGACGTACGTTTAGCTTTGCAGCAATTGTCGTAGTAGGCAATGAAGATGGTGTTATTGGTTGGGGGCTGGGTAAAGCCAGTGAAGTAACTACTGCAATAGCAAAAGGTACAGAATCGGCGAAAAAGAATTTGGTGCGCATACCTATTCATAAAGGTACGATTCCTCATGAACAGGCTGCAAAATTTGGCGGTGCGGAAGTTATTATTAAACCGGCTACTCATGGTACCGGCGTAAAAGCCGGCGGTGCCATGCGTGCTGTGTTGGAAAGTGTAGGTATTACTGACGTACTGGCTAAGTCTATAGGCTCTTCAAATCCTCATAATTTGGTAAAGGCTACAATAGCAGCATTGAATGAATTGAGAAGTCCTGCAATGATTGCCCAAAATCGAAATATCTCCATTGAAAAAGTCTTCAATGGATAAAATAGGGAATGATCAAATGGAGACAATTAAAATAAAACAAGTTAAAAGTGGGATTAAATCTCCTAAGGTTCAAAAGAGAACATTGGATGCCTTGGGATTGAGAAAGCTGAATCATGTAGTTAAGCATGATGATACTCCTTCGATTCGTGGAATGATAGAGGTGGTAAAACATTTGGTTATTGTTGAGAAATAAGAGAGACTTAAAAGAAAGTCTCCTATACAAACATACATTCTATTGATATGAACTTATCGAACTTAAAACCGGCTTCAGGCTCGGTAAAGACAAGAAAGCGTATAGGTCGAGGGCCCGGTTCCGGTTTGGGAGGGACTTCAACACGAGGACATAAGGGAGCGAAATCACGTTCAGGATATAAACATAAGATCGGATTTGAAGGTGGACAGATGCCAATACAACGTCGTCTGCCTAAGTTTGGTTTCAAGAATATAAATCGCATATCATATAAGGCGATAAATCTTTCTACGCTGCAAGAAATGGCCGTATCGAAGAATTTGACTCATATCGGTTTGCAAGAATTGAGAGAGGCTGGATTTGTTTCTGCATCTCAATTAGTGAAGATCTTGGCCAAGGGAACTCTTGCTTCTAAAATTGATGTTGAAGCACATGCCTTTTCAAAGAAGGCTGAAAATACTATTGTTGCTCTTGGAGGGACCATTTCCAAATTGGGCGAAAAGGCTGAAATAGCAGAATAAACTATGAGAGCAGTTGAGACGATTAAAAATATCTGGAAGATAGAAGATCTGCGGAAGCGTATTTTGATTACGCTTCTGTTGGTGCTTGTCTATCGTTTCGGAACATATATCGTACTACCCGGGATAGATCCGAAGGACTTGACTGCGCTTGGGGAACAGACAAGAGGTGGTTTGATGGCTCTGTTGGATATGTTTTCCGGAGGAGCCTTTTCAAACGCATCCATCTTTGCATTGGGAATTATGCCGTACATCTCTGCATCTATTGTGATGCAGCTGGCGGCTATTGTGATTCCTTCGTTCCAAAAGATGCAGCGCGAAGGTGAAAGTGGGCGGAGAAAAATCAACCAGTGGACACGATATCTTACTGTGATTGTATTGATTCTTCAAGGATCTGCTTATTTAGTGAATCTGAATGTTCAGCTTCGGAGTGCGGGTGCGGCAATGCCTACAGATTGGTGGTTTAGGATTTCTTCAACTATTATCATGGCCGGAGGAAGCATGTTTGTGCTGTGGCTGGGTGAGCGTATTACTGATAAAGGCATTGGTAACGGTATTTCCTTTATTATTTTGATAGGTATTATAGCTCGATTACCTCATTCTCTTTTTGAGGAATTTACATCTCGTGTGACAGAGAAATCAGGAGGATTAGTAATGTTCTTGTTTGAGATACTGTTCTTATTGCTTGTAATGGCTGGTGCCATCCTGCTTGTGCAAGGCACGCGCAAAGTGGTAGTGCAGTATGCCAAGCGGATTATTGGGAACAAACAATATGGTGGCGCACGGCAGTATATACCTTTGAAGGTGAATGCCGCAAACGTGATGCCTATCATCTTTGCGCAGGCAATCATGTTTATCCCGATTTCGCTTGCAGGATTTTCTAATTCAGGTGAAAACAGCTCGTTTATGAGAGCTTTCATGGATAATACTGGCTTTTGGTACAACTTTGTTTTTGCACTGTTGATCATTGCGTTTACCTATTTCTATACAGCAATTACGATTAATCCTACACAGATGGCCGATGATTTAAAGCGAAATAATGGTTTTATTCCTGGGATAAAACCGGGTCGTGCTACTAAAGAATATCTAGATGATATTATGAGTCGGATTACATTTCCAGGTGCGATCTTTTTGGCCATTGTCGCTATTATGCCGGCTTTTGCTAGAATATTAGGAATTAGTCAGGGGTTTGCTCAATTTTTTGGAGGTACATCCTTACTGATCTTGGTCGGAGTTGTGCTGGACACCTTGCAGCAAATAGAGAGTCATTTGTTGATGCGTCATTATGACGGCCTCTTGAAATCTGGTCGCATAAAAGGGCGAACAGGAGCTATAGCCGCCTACTGATATGATCTACATTAAAACGGATGAAGAGATAGAATTGATGCGCGAGGCGAACTTGCTGGTGGGAGAAACACTTGCTGAATTGGCTAAATACATAGCTCCAGGAGTGACCACATTGCAACTGGATCGCATCGCTGAGACGTTCATTCGCGATCATGGTGCAGAGCCTGCATTTTTAGGTTATGGTGGATTCCCCAATTCGATTTGCACCTCCGTTAATGAGCATGTTGTCCATGGTATACCCTCTGATAAGGATGTCCTAAAAGATGGTGATATTATATCGGTAGATTGTGGAACAAAATTGAATGGCTTTGTCGGCGATTCGGCCTATACTTTTTGTGTCGGGAATGTCTCAGAGTCAGTCAAGGACTTGTTGCGTACTACAAAGGAGGCTCTATACAGAGGAATCGAACAGGCTCAGGTCGGGCGTCGGGTAGGAGATATCAGTCATGCTGTACAAACATGGTGTGAAAAGAAAAACTATTCGGTAGTTCGAGAACTTGTTGGGCATGGTTGTGGACGTGAGATGCATGAGGATCCGGAAGTTCCGAATTATGGACGTCGTGGATGTGGACCTCTTTTGAAAAGTGGTATGTGCATTTGTATTGAGCCGATGATCAACCAGGGGAGCAAGAACGTTGTCTTTGAAGCTGACGGCTGGACTGTGCGGACTAAAGATCGTAAATGTTCTGCTCATTTCGAACATTGCATCGCCATACGTCCCGAAGGGCCACTTATTCTATCGTCATTCGAGTATTTAGAGTCAGTAGTGGGTAAAGAGATATAAGCGAGAATATGGCTAAGCAAGCAGCAATAGAACAGGACGGAGTCATCGTAGAAGCATTGTCAAATGCCATGTTTCGTGTCGAATTAGAAAACGGACACGAGATTACGGCGCATATATCGGGGAAGATGAGGATGCACTACATCAAGATTCTTCCCGGCGATAAAGTGCGGGTTGAAATGTCTCCTTATGATTTATCGAAAGGCCGAATATCATTTCGATACAAGTGAACAAAATTAAAAACGAGATAGAACGATGAAAGTAAGAACCTCTTTGAAGAAACGGACTCCGGACTGCAAGATTGTGCGTCGTCAGGGACGTCTGTATTTGATTAATAAGAAGAATCCGAAGTTTAAGCTTCGTCAGGGTTGAAAGACCTTAGTATATGTGCTTAAAACGAGAAGTAAATAAATTATCCAATAAACGAATATGGCGATAAGAATAGTAGGTGTGGACTTACCACAGGACAAGAGAGGGGAAATCGCATTGACCTATATTTTCGGTATCGGTCGCAGTGCATCCAACTCAATTTTGACAAAAGCAGGCGTTGATAAGAACATCAAGGTGAAAGACTGGACCGATGATCAGGCGGCGAAGATTCGCGAAGTCATTGGTGAGGGGTACAAGGTTGAAGGTGACTTGCGTTCAGAGGTACAATTGAATATCAAACGTCTGATGGATATTGGCTGCTATCGCGGAGTACGTCATCGCATAGGGCTGCCGGTCAGAGGACAGAGTACGAAGAATAATGCCCGTACACGCAAAGGCAAAAAGAAGACGGTTGCAAACAAGAAGAAAGCTACAAAGTAATCAGCATTAAAAATGGCAAAGAAAGTAGTCGCCGCAAAGAAGCGGAAAGTGAAAGTGGACGCTTATGGGGAAGCCCATATCCACTCTTCGTTCAACAACATTATCGTGTCGCTTACGAATAGTGACGGGCAGGTTATTAGCTGGTCTTCGGCCGGTAAGATGGGCTTCCGCAGCTCTAAGAAGAACACACCGTATGCCGCACAGATGGCAGCACAAGATTGTGCTAAGGTGGCTTATGATTTAGGCCTGCGTAAGGTGAAAGTGTATATCAAAGGACCGGGGAATGGTCGTGAGTCGGCTATTCGGACTATTCACGGAGCGGGTATCGAAGTGGCGGAGATTGTTGACGTGACTCCGTTACCGCACAACGGTTGTCGTCCTCCTAAAAGAAGGAAAGTATAACATAGGAGAACCGCATACGGGGGTGTGCATAATTCTTGAGAAGGCGTAATAAGATTGCACTATTCAACCCTCTCTGCAATCGCGGCTGAGCCGACTTTAAGAGATGACCACTCCAAATCGGTGCATGTTCCAATAAATAAAGAAGAAAATGGCAAGATATACAGGACCTAAAACAAAGATTGCGCGCAAGTTCGGCGAACCCATATTTGGCGCGGACAAGACACTGTCGAAGAAGAATTATCCTCCCGGACAGCATGGTAATAACCGGAGACGTAAAACGTCGGAATATGGGATTCAGCTACGCGAGAAGCAGAAGGCAAAATATACTTATGGCGTACTCGAGCGCCAGTTCCGTAACCTGTTTGAAAAGGCTTCGCGTTCGAAGGGTATTACAGGTGAGGTATTGCTGCAGTTGTTAGAGTGCCGCTTGGATAACATCGTGTTTAGACTTGGATTGGCCCGGACGCGTGCCGCAGCTCGGCAGTTGGTGTTGCATCGCCACGTGGTGGTGGACGGCCGGGTGGTAAATATTCCATCGTACAGCGTGAAGCCGGGACAGATCGTGAGTGTGCGCGAGAAGTCGAAATCGCTTGAGGTTATCGGCGATGCACTGTCTGGATACAATCACGGTAAATATTTATGGATTGAGTGGGATCAGAACATGATGGGCGGCAAGTTGCTTCATGTGCCCGCACGCGAGGATATTCCCGAAAATATCAAGGAACAGTCGATTGTCGAGTTGTACTCTAAATAATGATCTCATGGCGATATTAGCATTTCAAAAACCGGATAAAGTATTGATGCTGGAGGCAAGCAGCACCTTCGGGAAGTTTGAGTTTCGTCCTTTGGAGCCGGGCTACGGTATCACGATCGGTAATGCGTTACGCCGTATTCTTTTATCTTCACTGGAAGGCTATGCCTTCTCTTCGGTGAAGATCGAAGGAGTGGATCATGAGTTTGCTACAATTCCGGGGGTGGTGGAGGACATGACGAACATCATCCTTAACCTGAAACAAGTACGCTTCAAGTATGTCGGCGTCCCTCTTGACGAGGAGGTGGAAGACGAGGAGGAGGAAGAAGTAGCTGAGGCTGCTGAAGCTGCTGAAACAGAAGACGTGGAGGTGGAAGAAGAGGATGGCGATGCACAGCTGGATGAACTGCCGAAGGTGTGGCTGAATGTGTCAGACACGGAGGTGCTGAAGGCTGGTGCTTTGCAGCCTGTGGGCTTTGAGGTATTGAATCCCGAAATGGAGATATGCCACTTAGAGCCGGGCACGTCGTTTCAGATGGAGCTGACGCTCAGTAAGGGACGGGGTTATGTGCCCGCAGAAGAGAATGCTGATCCGGCCAACGCCGATCTGCAAGTGATCGCCATTGACTCCATTTACACTCCGATCCGCAACGTGAAATTCACCGTGGAAAATTACCGCGTGGAGCAGAAGACGGACTACGAGAAGCTCCTGCTCGAGATTACGACGGACGGATCCATCCATCCTAAAGATGCTTTGCGTGAGGCTGCCAAGATTCTGATTCATCACTTCATGCTTTTTTCCGACGAACGAATTGCGGTGGAGAAGATTGAGGTTGGGACGGACGAAAATTTCGACGAGGAGTTGCTGCACATGCGACAGCTGCTGAAGACGAAACTGACGGACATGAACCTCTCTGTGCGGGCGCTTAACTGCCTGAAGTCGGCGAACGTGGAGACGGTTGGCGAGCTGGTGCAGTTCAATAAGAGTGACCTACTGAAGTTCCGCAACTTCGGGAAGAAGTCGCTCACGGAGCTTGACGAATTGCTGGAGAGCTTGGAGTTGTCGTTCGGGATGGATATTTCAAAGTATAAATTAGATAAGGACTAAAAACGATGAGACATAATAAGAAAGTAAATCATTTGGGGCGCACCAAGGCGCATCGCGAGGCGATGTTGGCGAACATGGCATCATCGCTGATCAAGCATAAGCGCATCTTTACGACTACGGCTAAGGCTAAGTCGCTGCGGAAGTATATTGAGCCGCTGATCACGAAGTCGAAGAACACGTCGGTGCATTCGCAGCGTATCGTCTTCTCTTCGTTGCAGGACAAATATGCCGTGAAAGAGCTTTTCACTGAGATTTCGTCGAAGGTCATGGATCGGCCGGGAGGATATACCCGCATTATCAAGACTGGACTGCGTGAGGGCGATAATGCCGCAATGTGCTTTATCGAATTGGTGGACTATAACGAGAACATGCTCAAGACGGATAAGACGAGGAAGCAGTCTACAAAGACGCGCCGCTCGCGTAAGAAGTCGGCCGTTGATGCCACTGTGGTGGCTGAGACGGCAGCAGCTGAATAAATCGGATTGTAACTAAACATCTGTCCGCCCCTCCCGATTGAAGGGACGGACAGAAGCAAAATAGCCGGGGTCGCACATGAATGGTGCGACTCCGGCTTTTTGTGTTATTGTTATTCCGAGTCAGTCATTAGGGTTCCAAGGTGCGAGTATGACCGTAGGCCATTGTGTCGAGTGGAGGTAAGCTGTGCCATCAGTGCTTTACCGGCGATGTGCAGCAACACGAAAAGGCCGATCATTCCGACGGTGGAGAGATCGGCCATAATAAGGATGTGATAATGGGGGATAAAGAGTAGTTTGAGGTCGCTGAGAAGCTGTTTTGAATTTATTGAGTGATGGTTGTATATCCTCCGAAATAAATTCCAAACAGCTTCTGAGACGAGGGAATCAGCGGTAGCGGCCGAGGTCGTTTTCGCCGCGGAGGTAGAAGCGACGTTGGGAGGGAGAACTGCCGTAGTCGCGGCGGCAGGCGTAAAAAAGATTGGGGGAGGAGCCAACGCCACTCATGCGAGCCACTTCGGGGATGGGTAGGTCGGTGTAGCGGAGTAGCTCGTCGGCGCGGAGCATTTGCCAGGAGATGCGATAGGTCATGGCGTCTATGCCGGTGAGGGTGAAGATGAAGCCGTTGAGGTAGGGGATGGTGAGGCCGTATTGGTCGCAAAAGCTGCGGAGGCTGCCGAGCCCTTCGTCGAGGGCTATGCGGTAGGCGTCGAACATTTCGACGTGCGTGATTCGTTGGCGGTTTTCGATGGGTTCGTAATGCTCGTTGCCGTCGGGGGCGAATATTCGGCGCTCGGTGAAGGCCGTGATGTAGGTCTCTTCTAATGTGAATTGTGGTTTGATGGCCAAGGTGTGGCGGTTTATGCGTCGTTTTCTCTGTGTGGTGTTGCTACTTCTGCGTGCCATAATCGTATGTATATGTTTTGTGCGAATGATGAATGTTTCTCTCTCTGTGATGGTTTGTTTTATAGGGTCGAAAGTACGGTGGCTTTCGTTTACAGAAAGCGTTTGGGGGGCTTAGAAGCTGTTGGGAATTTATTTCGGGTTTATATGCCGCGCCGGCGGAGGATGACGTAGATGATGACGGGGGCGCCGAAGATGGGCGTCACGGCGTTGAGGGGGAAGACGGTGCCTGTGCCGGGCAAGACGGTCAAGAGGTTGCAGAGCAGGGCCATGGCGGAGCCGAGGAGCATGGTGACGGGCAGGAGCATACGGTGGTCGGCGCGTCCGAGGGTGAGCCGGGCGACGTGCGGCACGGCCAGGCCGATGAAGGAGACAGGGCCACAGAAGGCTGTGGCGGTGGCTGTCAGCAGGCCGGTGCAGAGGAGGATCAGGACGCGTGTGCGGCGGATTTTGACGCCGAGGTTGGTGGCATAGCGTTCGCCCAAGAGCAGGGCGTTGAGGGGCTTGACGAGCAGGAGGGCGGCTGTGAGTCCGGCTGCGGTGCAGAGGGCGAAGAAGGGCAGGCGGGCGTTGGAGACGGAGCTGAAGTCGCCCATGCCCCACATGACGTAGCCGCGGATGCGGTCGGCGGAGGCGTAGAAGTTGAGCAGGGAGATGAGGGAGGAGGCGATGTAGCCGACCATGATGCCGAGGATGAGCAGCATGACGTTGCCTCGGACGCGGGTGGAGAAGTAGATGATCAGCGACAGGATGCAGCAGGCGCCGGCGAAGGCGGCCAGGATCATGGCCAGCGATCCGCCGATGGCAGCGCCGCCCGAGGTCAGCCCGATGGTGCCGCCAAAGAAGAGCATGGTGATGGCTACGCCGAGGTTGGCGCCGTCGCTGATGCCGAGGATGGAGGGGCCGGCCAGGGGGTTGCGGAAAAGCGTCTGGAGGAGCAGACCTGAGGCGGCGAGTGAGGCGCCGACGAGCAGTGCGGTGGTGGCTTGTGGCAGGCGTGACTCGAGGACGATGGTGCCCCATGCGGTGGGTTCGACGGCGTGACCCAGCAGGATGCGCACCACTTGATGCGGGGGTATGGGCACTGTGCCGTAGGCTAAGCCGGCTATCCAGAGCGCGGCCACAAGCAGCCCGAGCAGGGGGAAGAGGTAGGAGGTTCTCATAAAAATGGAATGTTGGAAGCTGTTTGAAATTTCTTGAGTGATTATTGCATGAAGCTGTTTGGGCTGGGCTTTCCCCTTTCTATTTCGGAGGGCTGTTTTTGTTCAAAGCGGGAGGACACATAGCTCCGCTCGCTAATGACCGATTGGGGATTATATGACGCTGGGGCGCACGAAGCACGGCGCCAAAGGTAGGGGTGTGGCGACGTCATTCACAGCGAGATTCGTTTCGCCGTCTACCTTTGGCGACTCAATAAGCCGGGTGCTTCCAATCGTTTCCCCCCCTTACAGAGAGTGACAGATCTACTTCAAACTACTTCATAATTACTCCGGGTAGCCCACAAGAGGCGCCCCTTTGTTGCACTTTATCCCCCTTACAGAGAGTGACAGATCTACTTCAAACTACTTTATAATTACTCCGGGTAGCCCACAAGAGGCTTCCCCCCTCTACAACTACTTCTACCAATTATTACTCACATGATGCCGTTCATCCTCCTCCTTGTGCTGGCCGTGTATGTCGCCGGCAATGCTTACATCTTCACGCGCGCCCTGCAAGCGCTTCCCCCGATGCCCTCGTTCTTCAAGTGGCTTTTTGGTTTGGCCTATTGGGGCTACGTCTTCTCCATCTTCTTAGTCATGCTTTTCCGCCACCGCGAGCACGCCGACCCGTGGGGGCACTTCTTCTTTCAGGTCAGCACTGGCTGGCTCGTCTTCACCCTCTACATGGTGCTGGCGCTCCTTTGCTTCGACTTCGTCCGCGTGCTTGTGCCCGGTTTCCGCCACGGCTTCGTCTGCTCGTTGCTGATCACGCTCAGCGTCTTGACTTATGGTTATGTGAACTACCGGCGCCCCGTGATGCGCGACTTAGATATACGCACCGATCGGTTGCCCGACGCCACTTACGGCATGAAGATCGTCGGCATCAGCGACGTGCATCTTGGGCTTGGCACCACGCGCGAAGACCTCCGGAAGTACGTCGACTTGATTAACGCTCACCACCCCGATCTGATTCTCATCAGCGGCGACCTGATCGACAGCGACGTGCGGATTGTTGAGGAGGCTGGCATGGACGAGGAGTTGCGGCGGCTGCACGCCACGCGGGGCA
>ERZ772917.1045-NODE-1045-length-17416-cov-6.543747_pt1 | contig 17416 bp, 21 predicted proteins | sample MGYA00511187_ERZ772917 | MGnify/ENA primary metagenome ERZ772917 (study PRJEB29015, sample SAMEA2737925) | human oral metagenome | biome: human oral; feature: human-associated habitat; material: dental | place: China | collected 2012 ... | reverse complement strand
TGCGTGATCTTTTTGTTTATCCCTTTTAAAACCACCGCGCCGAACTCGACGAAGCAATCTGCCGCGTCCTCGTAATTTTTGATACTTTGCTTGTAAAGTACGGGGCCGATAAGCTGGGCTTTCAGCAGCTCTAGCGCTTCGGATTTTGTCCTGTATGCGCGCGCCGTGGCGTTAGCGATGACGGGGGCAAAGCTCTCTTTTAACGCGGGGCGCAAAAATTCCAAAAGCTCGTCGCTAGCACTCCCTAGCATCGGGCAGTGGCTCGCGACACTCATATTCAGTAGCATTGCGCGCTTTGCACCCGCGGCTTTAAACTCGCCCTCGAGCGCTGCGAGATCATCTTTTTTGCCCGCGACTACGATCTGCCCGTCGCAGTTATAATTCGCCGCCCAAACCTGTTTGCCTGCGCTCGTCGCATCCGCGCAAATTTTTTCAACCGCCTCGTCGGCAAGAGCCAAGATCACCATCATTCCGGCGCCTTTGCCCTCGCAGGCGCTCTGCATTAGCCTGCCGCGAATATTTACTAGCTTTAGCATCTGCTTCGACTCTATGCCTCCCGCAGCGCTTAGCGCGCTAAACTCGCCCAGCGAGTGTCCGAGCAAAAACTGCGGAGCGATGTTAAGCTTTTCTTGATCCGCTCTTTCTTGCAGCGCCGCAAGCGCCATCATAGAATTTAATGCAATCGCAGGCTGCGTAAATTCCGAAATGTCGAGCTTGTCACTAGGCTCAAACAGTAAATTTTTAAAATCGATGCCGGTAAAACTTGAAGCTTCATCCAAAAGCGCGCGCGCAGAGGCGGAGTTCTCATAAAGCTCCCTGCCCATGCCTACGCTTTGGCAGCCCTGCCCTGGGAAGATAAAAGTAAATTTCATAAAAAAGTCCTAATGCTCGTGATGGTGCCCGCCGCAGCACTCGTGATCTTTCCCGTGATCGTGACCTCCGCAGCATTCATGACCGTCTGCATGCCCATGGCCTCCGCAACACTCGTGATCTTCTGCGTGATCGTGTCCGTGTCCGCCGCAGCACTCGTGCCCCTCGTGATGATTATGTCCGCAGCCGCAGCTGTGAGCACCCTCCGGCTGGCCGGTAAGAATTTCGTCCGCCGTCGCTTCGCGGTTTTCGACGATTTTTACGTTAAATTCCAGCTCCTTGCCCGCGAATGGGTGGTTGAAATCGATGGTAACGTCCTGCTCGCCGATAGCTTTGACGCTCACGCGGGTAGTTGCGCCGTCCTCCGCCTGACCGAAAAGCTCCATACCGACGACCAGATCGATGCCCGCAAACTGCTCTTTAGGCAGGATCTGCACGGCGTCTTCTCTATACTCGCCGACCCCGTCGCTCAGGCTTATTAGAACCGTTTTGCTCTCGCCCGCTTGTAGATTTAAAATTTCATCTTCCAGCTTTTGGATGATTTGATCTTTGCCGCTAAGAAAGGTGATCGGATCGGAGTTTAAATTTGATTCTAAAATTTCACCGGTTTTGCCGTCTTTTAGCTCGTAATGCATCTTTATAACTCGGTTGTTAGCCATAGTTTTCTCCTGTTTAGAATTTTATTTTGAGTTTGTATTTAAATTTAGATTATCTAGTGGGCGCGGCTTTGGCTTCTTTGGAGTCCGGATATGAAGCCTTTAGCGCTTTGTAGAATTTGTCTGCGCTGTCTTTATCGCCTATCTTATCGAAGCTGATCGCGGTGTGATAAAGAAGTTTTGGGGTGTAGTCTTGGCTCTCGTTGTGCGAGATGCTCTTTTTGTAATAGTTTATCGCTTCTGCGTATGAGCCGGAAAAATATGAAATTTCGCCCAGCATATAGTTTGCCTTCGCTGGCTTGTAATTTTTGGATACTAGATAGGTGTAGCGCTCTTTTGCGCCGGAATAGTCTTTTTTAGCATATAAAGCATCGGCCTCTTTCAACACCGAAGCCTGATCTTTTGATTTAAAATCGGAATCTGTTTTTGTGCTAGCGGGAGCCGGGGCAGTGCTTGCGTCTAATTCAGCGTTTTTTTTTACGCTGCCGCCGCTGCCTAATTTTTTATTAATCTCTGCGATTTGAGCTTTTATAGTAGCGATATCTCGTTTCATCTGATCTAGCTCGCTGCTGCCTTGGCTTTTGCCGGTAGCGCGAATCTCTAGATCCGCTACTCTGCTTTCAAGTTTTGAAATTTGGGAGTTAGTACCTTCAAGCACTGTACGCAAGCCTTCTACGCTCTCGCGAGTACTATCAACGCTAGACTGCATCTCGCTTATGCGCTTGCGATTGTCGCGCAATACTTGCTCATTCTCGGTAAGCCCATAAGAGCTTCCGGAGTCGATACTGCCTGCGCTAAATGCGGAAGTTTCGGCATTTAAAAAGGTGGCAGCTCCCAAAAGAGCTACCACCGTAAAATTTTTAAATTTCAAATTAGAAACCAACTTTGAATTCGTCGCGTCTATTTTGAGCATCGCACTCTTTAGAATGCTCTGTGCAAACCATGTTGCTCTCGCCGTAGCTCACTACGGAAATTCTGCCCTCGCTTACGCCTTGAGCAACTAATGCATCTTTAGCTGCAGTAGCTCTCTTTAGACCAAGAGCGTAGTTGTACTCGTCAGAACCCCACTCGTCGCAGTTACCCTCAACTTTAACAGTTAGAGCCTCTGCACCTGCTTGGTTAAATAGAGCTGCATTGTTATTGATTGTGCCTTGTTGATCGGCTCTAATATTAAATTTATCAAAGTCGAAATAAACTGTGCCTACCTCGCTTTGGATCTGAGCGGCCAAAGCAGCTAGTCTGTCTCCATTATTTGAGTTTGAAGAATCAACCTCTGGAGTTTTTTTAGAACAACCGCTCAATAATAGAGCAGCAACTGCTATCGAAGATAAAACTAAATGTTTCATTTCCTATCCTTTCAAAAAAATTGAAGTCATTATATCATAGAGTTTTTTAATATTTTACCAATCAACGGACTGAATTTTACCGATTCTTAACGGAAATTGGAAGCTTTTATTCTCATTAACTCTGATAATGCCTACAGAACTGCCGCCGCCGTCCTGCTTGATAAACATGATGCTACCGCCGTCGCTGGAAAATCTAGGAAACATATTTTTTCCGCTGGCTGTTAGCTGGCGTATCATATCGGTTTTGGTGGAGATTAAATAGATATTGAATCCGCCTCCGCCGTCGCGACTGGAATAAGTAATATAGTTGCCGTTGGTGCTGATGGAGTTATTGTTTTTACCGTGATATACGAGCTGCTCTACGTTTCCGCCGTTTACGCTGGTAGCAAATACGTTCGGATAGCCCAAACGATCGCTAACAAACGCTATGCGCGAATCGCCGTCGATAAAATTTCCATTGACGTCGATGCCGGGATAGTTTGTGACCTGTTTAGCGGAGCCGGAAGCTATATCGTAAACATACACGTCGGGTTGATCTTTAGGTGCGTTTGTAATGAGAAGCTTTCTGCCGTCTGCGCTGACATCCGATGCGATCGTCATGCCGTGGCCGGTAAAAATTTTACTCTTGCTGCCATTAGATAGATTAAATTTATAGATAGCGGGCGTATTTTTATTGACGTAGTAGGTGTAATAAAATTCATTCTGAGCCGCGCTTGCCCATTTAGGGAAGATATTTAATCCGCCGCGAAGCACTACCTGCTGATAGGTAAGCGTATAATCCGCCACCATGATCTCGCTTTCGCGCGTCGAAGTATAGCGCGATAGCAGAATCATCTCCTTCATCCAATCGACATTTGAATACCCTAGCTGCTTAACGATCTCAGATACCGCCATATGCGCTAAAAACGGATACTTTTCGGCATTTGAAAGCGTAAAGTTCTTCTCATACATTACCCTGCCGCTGTTTGCCTCAAGCACTTTGGCTTTTAGACTCATCGGCGAGCTTTTCTCGCTTACCGCGTAGCGTACGATAAGAGCGGCGCCGCTAGAGCCGAGATTGCCGGAGGCGTCCGCATCGTAGCTGCTTTGCAGATACTCGTCGCTAACCTCGAAAGTAGCGCCTACCTTCAGGTCGCCCACCATCAGTTTGAAGAATTTATTGCTAAATTCCGAATTTGGAATGTTTGATGCGTCTTGAACGATGATTTTAGGTAAATTTACCCCTTCGTTCACGATAGACATCGTCGCATCCACGGCAAAAAGGCTGCCGCAAAATGCAAGAATCATAAGCAGTTTTTTCATCTTTTCTCCTTTAAATTTAATTTGATTTCATAATCTCGGATAATCTCATATTAAGTTCATGAGGTTTATTGTCCGGTGATTTTGAAAAATTTTGCTCTGAAAGCCCTTTTAAAAAATCATTAAGCTTTTGATTAAATTTTATATCGCGCCCTAGCTCGATGATTTTATAATCCGTTACTCGTCCGTCTGCGCCGAAAGTAACCTCAATCATCGCGCTATCGTTAGTGGTAGGATCTTGTTTTAGCCATAGATCTTCCATCTTTTTTGCAATCTCTCCGTAATAAGCCTTTAATTTAGAATTTTGAATTTCGATGTTTAAATTTGAAGAGGTAGAATTTTTAGCAGAATCCACATCTTCTGCAAAAAGCATACAGCAAAACACAAAAATACTAAAAAGTTTTTTCACTCTTTTCCTTACAAAATTCTAATTCGACTTCATCACGTCGGACATCTTAGTCTCGATCTCATGCGACGCTCCGTCTGGAGACTTCGGGAAGCTCTGTGTCGAAAGATTGTCCAAAAAATCTCGCAGTTTCTGGTTAAATTCCGTCTCGCGTCCGAGCTCGATGATTTTATAATCCACAACCCGTCCGTCTGCACCGAAAATTATCTTAATCGTCGCATCATCTTTCGTGGTCGCTACGTACCTACTCCATAAAACCTGAAGCTTCTTTTCTATCGCACCAAAATAGGCGTTAAATTCTCCCGTCCTTTGCGTCCTACCGCCTAGCTTATCGGATTTAACGATGGCATTTTTGGATGCCGCTTTGTCCTTGGCGCTAGAAGTGGCGGTTTCTTTATCGGACTTTTTATTGCTCTGAACCGCATCGCTAGCTTTGGCGCTTTCCTCAAGCTTCTTATTGTCCTTAGTCGTATCCGAAAAAAGATCGCTCAAGCTCGGTTTTTCCTCTTTTTTCGGCTCAGGCTTCGCCTCTTCCTTTTTCTCCACCGTCTTTTCAGCCGGCTGATCCTCTACCTTGGGTTCGGGCTTAGGCTCTTCCTTCTTTGGCTCCGCCTTGGGCTCCTCTTTTTTAGGCTCGGGTTTTGGCTCCTCTTTAGGCTTTTGGGGCTCTTGCGTTTTACTAGGCGGCGGTGGAGCGACGACCTGCGCCGTAGTTTTTATCTTATCCTCCTCTACATCCTTTATTTGCTTGTTATCAAGCTCGCCCTGCTTCGTTTCTTTGGCGATTTCAGGCGCGGAGGGTAGTTTATCATCTATTTCAAAATCAAAAGTAACGTCCATATAATCGTTTGGATTGTCCGTATATTTTTTAAATTTTTCCTGCGGTCTGGAAATTTGATAAAGTAGAATAAAAACAACCATCAGATAGGTAAAAACGGCGATCAGAAACGATTTGAAATTATCGTATCTAACCCCCGTAAAATTTGAATAATTAGCCATTTGTTTGAAGTGCGACTTTCGTAAAGCCGGCTTGTTTCAAAGTCTTTAAAACAAACATAACGTCGTCGTAAATAAGCCTTTTATCGGCTTGGATGAAAACGGGCTTATCTAAGCTATACTTGCCCGTGCCTTTGATAAGCACGAGATTGTCGGGCAATTCCGCCAGGCTCATCGAGCTTCTATCGATATAGACTTTGCGATCCTCACCTATACGAACCAGTAAAAATTCCGCCGTATTCTGCGAGACTTGTGCCTTTGAGCCGCTAGGTAGCTCGATCTTTTCGTCGTAGATTATCGCCGTTTGTGCAACCATCAAAATCGCCAGCAGAACGAGCATAATATCAACGAGCGGCGTGATATTAAGCTCTGGATTTTCATCGAAGTTATACATTAAATAGCTTTTCCGGTATTTGCTTTAAATAGCAAAATATCTGCTGTACGGCTGATGATACTCATCACTTCGTAGGCTTTGCGTTTAATAAGCAGACTAAAAGTATAAGCGGGGATCGCTACGAAAATTCCGCATCCGGTGGCAACCAGCGCCTCGCTAATCGCGGGAGCGATAGTCTCGATACCGGAATTTCCGCCGCCAAGCTTCGAAAAGGTATCTAGGATACTAACGACCGTACCGAATAGCCCGATAAAAGGCGATGTAGAAGCGATGATAGATAGCCACGTAAGTCCGCTAGTGGAATCTCGCTCTGCCTTGCCCTTATAAATAGCGAGAGCCTCTTTTGAAATTTTTTCTGTGTTTATCTTTTGAAAGATGGAGCCGGAGAGCGAAATCCTGCCGCCCATTAAAAGGGATTCTAGCGCCTTAGCTTCGCGATGCTGCCATGCGCTAAGACCTGCGTATCTGGAAATCAAGATCGTAAAAGTAACGATAAAATAGATGGATAGCCAAGAAAGCACGAATATAGTAATAAACGTGCTTCTTGTAAAATAACTTAAAATCAGATCTAACATACTTAACTTTGCCTTGCGAATTCGTCTACTCTAGCCATAATCGCCGCAGAATTTGCCGTATCCGAGCTTATCGATGCAAGTAGATCTTTAGCTCGCTGTAAAGACTTCGCGACCGCATTCTCGCTATCGCCGCCGATAGCTACGGCTCGGGTGGCTAAGATAGTAGTTTTTTCTTCATCAACTTCTAAAAATCCGTCATTTACCAAAACAAGCTGCTTTTTGCCATCTCTATCCACGATCTCGACGACTCCGCCTTCGCTTTTATCTTTAAGTCCCGTTAGTAGGCTCGCATGCCCGGGCAAAACGCCTAGCTCGCCGGTAATACCTGGCAGCTGGACGGATTTAACTTCGCCCGAAAAGACCATTCCTTCGGGCGTAACGATATCTAAAAGCAAAAATTCTTTCATCTTAAAATTCCTATGCTTTCATCTTTTCAGCTTTTGCCACTACCTCGTCGATATTTCCTACCATGTAAAAGGCATTTTCCGGCAGATCGTCGTATTTGCCCTCTAAAATTCCCTTAAATCCGGCGATAGTCTCCTCTAGCGAGATATATTTACCGGGGCTTCCGGTAAATACCTCGGCGACGAAAAACGGCTGAGATAGGTAGCGCTCGATCTTTCTAGCACGCTCGACTACGAGTTTATCCTCTTCGCTAAGCTCATCCATACCTAAAATCGCGATGATATCCTGCAAATCTTTGTATTTTTGAAGCACCGCTTGGACTCCGCGAGCGACTTTATAATGCTCCTCGCCGATGATTTGCGGATCGAGCATTCTTGAGGTCGAATCAAGCGGATCGACGGCAGGATAAATTCCTTTTTCGGCGATCGCTCTGTTTAGAACGGTCGTCGCATCAAGGTGCGCAAAAACGGTCGCCGGCGCCGGATCGGTAAGGTCGTCCGCAGGCACGTAAACGGCCTGAACGGAGGTAATGGAGCCCTTCTTTGTAGAAGTAATTCGCTCTTGCAGTTTACCCATTTCGCTAGCAAGGGTAGGCTGATAACCGACCGCAGATGGAATTCGTCCTAAAAGCGCGGACATCTCCGAACCCGATTGCGAGAAGCGGAAGATATTATCGATAAACATCAAAACGTCAAGCCCTAGCTCGTCTCGGAAATACTCAGCCATCGTAAGACCGGTTAGCGCGATACGATTTCTCGCTCCCGGCGGCTCGTTCATCTGGCCGTAGGTCAAGGCGACTTTATCCAAAACGCCCGATTCTTTCATCTCGTTATAAAGGTCGTTTCCCTCTCTCGTTCGCTCGCCGACGCCTGCAAATACGGAGTAGCCGCTGTGTTTGAAAGCGACGTTGTGGATTAGCTCCATAATAATAACGGTCTTGCCGACGCCCGCACCGCCGAATAGTCCTACCTTGCCACCCTTTGCGTAAGGAGCAAGCAGATCGACGACCTTGATGCCGGTTTCAAAAATTTCGCTCTTCGTGCTTTGATCCTCAAAGCTTGGCGGATCTCTGTGGATCGACCAGCGAGTTTCAAATTTCTCATCCTCGCCCTCGTCGATTAGATCGCCCGTGACGTTAAAAATTCTACCCAAGACCTTTTCACCCACCGGCACCGTAATAGGCGCGCCGAGAGCCACGGCCTCGAGTCCTCGCTTTAGTCCGTCGCTCATATCCATAGCGATCGTACGGACGCGGTTGTCTCCAAGGTGTGCGGCTACTTCGAGGACAAGCCTTCTGTGGCTTCCTTCTACGTCAAATTTAACCTCGATAGCTTCGTTGATTTTCGGCAAGTAGTCCTTAAAATCGACATCGACTACCGGACCCATTACCTGAGAAATTATTCCTTTCATCCATTCTCCTTTCACTTCATTGATTCCACGCCGCTTATGATCTCGATAAGCTCGGTCGTGATAGAGCCTTGTCTGGCTTTATTGTATGCTAAATTTAGCTGCGATACGCGCTCTTTAGCGTTGTTGGTCGCATTTTCCATAGCGTTCATTCTAGAGCAGTGCTCCGCGGCCAAAGAGTCGATCAGCGCGTAATACATGCTGTAGCTAAGATAGCTCTGGATTAAATTTAGCATCAAAATTTCTTCATCCTCCGGGGACAGCACCTCGATCTCCATAGTGGAGGCGTTTTTTATAGAATTTTCATCTATACTAGGTTCGCCGATAGGAACTAAAGTATTGACGCGCATCTCCTGAGAGATCATATTCAAATAGCCGTTGTGAATGAGTATGACCTCGTCGGTCCTACCTTCGTTAAAATCCTTAACCGCGGCTTGAACGATCTCGTTGGCTTTATCGGACGACGGAGAGGAGCTCACGCCTATATATCGCTCCAAAAGCTCGACGCCCTGAAAATCGAAATACTCTATCCCCTTTTTACCGACGGCGCGAAGGCGGACTTTGATCTTTTTAGCTTTAAATTCCTCGATCAGAGCTTTGATCTTTTTGATGGTGTTGATATTAAAACCGCCGCAAAGCCCTTTGTCTGCGGTGATAAATAGCAGATCGACCACCTTTACTTCTCGCGTGGTATCGAAAATTTTAAGCTTTTCGTCGTTGCCTGCGTTGCCGGCTACGTACTCTTTCATATGCGCCGAAATTTTACTCAAAACCTCGTTGATCTTTACCGCATAAGCGCGCGATCGCATCGCCGCCTCTTTGGTGTTTTTGAGCTTAACGTTAGAGACCAGCTTCATAGCCTTGGTGGTCTTCTCCGTATTTTTGACGCTCTTGATCTGTAGCTTTATATCTTTTAAATTTGCCATAATTTAGCCCTTTTAAGCGGCAAACGTCGCTTTAAAGTCATTTAATGCCTTGATTAAATTTTCTTCCAGATCTTTTTCGAGGGTTTTTTTGCTTCTGATCTCTTCAAAAATTTCAGGATATTTCGCCTCGATATACGGATAGAGCTCGGCTTCAAATTTACCGATCGAGCTTACGGGTATGTCGTCCAAAAATCCGCGGCTTCCCGCAAAAATAATAACCACTTGATTTTCGACCGGAAGCGGCGAGTAAGGAGGTTGCTTTAAAATTTCGACCATTCTTTGTCCGCGATCCAGCTGCTTGCGGCTACTCTCGTCCAAGTCGCTCGCAAACTGCGCAAACGCCTGAAGCTCGCGGTATTGAGCAAGATCCAGACGCAAGGTTCCGGAGACCTTTTTGATCGCTTTAATCTGCGCAGAACCGCCGACGCGACTAACCGAAAGACCCACGTTGATCGCCGGACGAATTCCCGAGTTAAACAGGCCCGACTCCAAGAAAATTTGACCGTCGGTGATAGAGATGACGTTCGTAGGGATATATGCCGAAACGTCGCCCGCCTGCGTCTCGATGATAGGAAGTGCCGTTAGGCTACCTGCGCCCAATGCGTCGCTTAGCTTGCTAGCGCGCTCAAGCAAACGGGAGTGTAGGTAGAATACGTCGCCCGGATACGCCTCGCGTCCCGGCGGACGGCGCAAGATAAGCGACATCTCGCGATACGCAACCGCGTGTTTACTAAGATCATCGTAGATGATAAGCGCGTGGCGAGAGTTATCTCTGAAATACTCGCCCATAGTGCAGCCCGAATAAGGCGCTAGATATTGAAGCGCAGCCGCTTCGCTAGCGTTTGCGGCGACAACGATCGTATAATCCATCGCGCCGTATTCCTCAAGCTTTTTAACGACTTGTGCGACGGTGGATTGCTTCTGTCCGATCGCTACGTAGATACAAACGACGTCTTGACCCTTTTGGTTGATGATGGTATCGACGGCGACGGTGGTTTTACCGGTTTGGCGGTCACCGATGATGAGCTCGCGCTGTCCGCGGCCGATCGGCACTAGCGCGTCGATCGCCTTAAGGCCGGTCTGAAGCGGCTCGTGAACGGATTTACGAGCCATAATGCCTTTGGCCTTTTCTTCGACGAATCTGGTATCGCTAGTCTCTATCGCGCCTTTGCCGTCGATCGGCTCGCCTAGAGCGTTTACCACGCGACCGATCATAGCATCGCCCACAGGCACGCGAAGTAGTTTGCCTAGTCTTTTTACGCTGCTTCCCTCGTTTATGCCGCTAGTATCGCCCAAAATAACGATACCGACGCTGCTCTCCTCTAAATTTAACGCGATGCCGCGAGCTCCGTTTTCAAACTCAAGCATCTCGTTGGCCATTACGTTTTTTAAGCCGTAAACATTGGCAACACCGTCGGCAACGGAAACGACCCTGCCAGTCTCTTCGACATCAACGCTAAGATCAAAGCTCTCGATTCGCTCTTTAATTATGCTACTGATTTCATCTGCTTTAATTTTCGCACCCACGCTCTACTCCTTTAAATTGCTTTTAAAATATATTCACTCATTTTTTGTTTCAATCTATCGACAGAAAAACTAATCTCAAAACCCAGATCCTCGACCTCTATCTTGATACCGTCAAGCTCGCTTTTTACCGGCTCAAGTTTGATATCGGCGTTAAATTTCTTTGAAATTTTATCCTCTAAATCTCTGATCTTTGCGTCGTCGATATCGCGGCTACAATAGATCTTACCTAGATATTTATTATCCAAAGCGGAGATGTTTTTGCGCAGATCCTCAACTATCTGCGGGATCAGCGCAATGCGTCCGTTTTTAGCTAGTAGCTTGATAAAATTTACAATCTTTTCGCTTGGATTTTTTATAAACGACGTGATCAGCTCCACCTTCGGCTCGTCCTTGAGCATCGGGGATTTGATTATGTCTTGAAATTTAGGAATTTTAAATGCACTTGCGATGCTCTCTAGCGTCTGCAAAAGCGCGCCGAGCTCATCTTTTTTATAGACTTGTATCAGGGCGTTTACGTATCTTTTTGAGGTATTGTCTAACATCACACCGCCTTTTTCTCTACGATTTGAACTAGTTTGTCTTGATCAAATTTAACGCCGCTTTGCCCAAAAACGTCTTCTAAAATTTCGCTAGTGACCTCTTTTGCGATCTTGCGTGTCTCAAAATCCTTCTGCTCGTCGTAAGATTTTTGTAAATTTGAAATCTCTTGCTCGGTAGAGCTTTTTATCTTTTCGGCGGCGAAGATTATCTCTTTTTTAGCCGTTTCGATCAGAGCTGCGCCTTGGACCCTGGCAGCCTCCAAATCCTTTTTGGCCTGCTCTTTGCGCTCACGCGATTCTTTTAAAATTCTTTGATTGGCTTCCAGCCTGGATGCGATACCGTCGATCCTGGCGCGATATGCCGCTTTTGCGGGGCCTTTTAAAAGATAAAACAAAATTCCGAAAAATAAAACGAAATTTATGGTTCTCCACACGACGTCGTAATCCTTCGCTCCGTCGTGCCCTCCGCTTGCTAAAACAAGCGCCGGAACGATAAACAAAAGTAGATATTTTTTCATATTTGCCCTTTAAATTCTAGCCAAGGCGCCGCTTAGCGCGTCTTTAAATTCAGGAATTTTGATTTGCAAATCGCTCTTTAGGCTCTGTTTTTGCTCATCCAGGCCGCCTAAAAATTTATTGAAATCATCTTCCATCGCGGCTTTTTTCTCGGCTATCTCTCTGCTTGCGGCCTGCTTAGCGCTATCCATCGCCTCTTGTTTGATCTTTGCGGCCTCAAGTCGCGCCTCTTCCAAGACTCTGGCTATCTCGGCTTTGTTTGAATCGGCGTCCATTGCGTTCTTTTTGGCATTCTCTTCGTCCTCTTGAATGATGGCTTCGCGCTTTTGCATATGTAAAAGTAGCGGTCTATAAAGCTTAATATTTAAGAAATAGATCAAAGCTAGAAACACTACGATGGTCGTTGCCATGGCGGTCAAACTTACATCTAGCATCGCACCTCCTCTAGGTTAGTTTTAAACAAAATGTGTATTTTACAATATGAAAAATTAAAATACACTATAAAAGGCTATCCGATTCGCTTTAAAAACTCGGAAATTTGTAAAATTTCATTAAATTCTATTGAAATTTTTCGATCTTTAATGCTGATTTTTCCAAATTTATCCAGCTTGCTCTTAAGCTTTAAAAGCTCGGGTCTAAAGTTTTCAAATCCGCCGCGAGATTTTTTATCCCTCGGCTTTGTTTTATCTTTGAGCTTTTTTACTAAATTTTCGGTATCCCTCACGCTTAGACGCTGTCCTAAAATCGTATTTAGAGCCAAAATTTGATCCGCTTTTTCAAGCCCTACGATCACTTTGGCATGTCCTTGCGAAATTTTATCGGCGCTTACCGCATCTTGCACCTCGTCGCAAAGGCTTAGCAGGCGAAGCGTATTTGTAATCTGAACGCGAGATTTTTTGATAATGTCAGCAAGCTCCTCTTGGGTAATCCTATACTCGCCGATCAGCTCCTTGTAGGATTTGGCAAGCTCAATCGGGTTTAGATCCTCGCGCTGGATATTTTCGATAAGGGCAAGCTCCCTTAAATTTTGAGATTTTATGTCCGCGACTACGGCCTTGATTTTGCGCTCGCCAAGAAGCTTCGTCGCTCTTAAGCGTCGCTCGCCGGCGATGAGGACGTAAGAATCGTCCTTTTGAATGACGATGATAGGCTGAATAAGCCCGTGTCTAGCGATACTGTCGCTTAACTCTCTTAACGCTTCTTTGTCGAAATTTGAACGCGGCTGATATGGGTTGGGCTCTATTTTATCTACGTCGATTTCGATGATTAAATTTTCCGCGTTTCCGCCTTCAAGCTCTTTGTTGTACGAACTCTCGACGTCCTCTAAAATAGCACCTAGACCGCGTCCGAGCGCTCTTTTTATCTTGCCCATTTTTGCTCCATTATGGATTTGGCAAGGTCTTGATAGGCGATGGAGCCGGCGGATTTTTTATCGTATAAAATTACTGGTTTGCCGAAGCTTGGGCTTTCAGCCAATTTGATATTGCGCGGAATGATAACCAAATCGTCGGTTTTGCCTATGCGAAAGAGCTTATCGTCGAAGTATTCGCGCAAATTTGCAACGGTTTCTTTTGCTAGGTTGTTTTGCAAGCTGTACATCGTCGGCAAGAACCCGCGAATTTTTAAATTTTTATTGACCGTTTGTTTGACGACCTTTACGGTGTTTAGGATTAGCGCGACGCCCTCAAGCGCGTAGAATTCGCACTGAATCGGGATGATGACGCTATCGCTTGCCGCTAGGGCGTTTACCGTGATGCTACCCAGCGTAGGCGGCGAATCGATAATGATAAAATCATATCTATCGGCAACTTCGGAAATTTTATTTTTCAGCGTCAGTTTGAAATCCTTCTCCTCAGACGCTTCGCGCTCGATACCCACTAGACCGATGTTTGACGGCACCAGATCCATAAACTCAAGCTCGGTTTTTTGGATCACCTCGGACATATTCTTGCGCCCCGTTAGGACATGGTAGATGTTAAACTCAAAATCGCTGCGGTTAAAGCCAAGCCCCGTAGTGGCGTTTGCTTGCGGGTCGATATCGATTAGCAATACGCGCTTTTTCTTGCTCGCCAAAGATGCGGCGAGATTGACCGCTGTCGTCGTTTTACCGACGCCTCCCTTTTGATTTGCTATCGTAATTATTTCACTCATCTTAAAGCATACACCCTTTCTTCGTTTATTATGATCGATCCGTCATCGCAAAGTTTCGCCTGCGCAAGCGAAATTTTTTCGCCGCCCAAATGGACGCTAAAATTTTGCGATTTTTGGAATTGTAACGAAAAATTTCTAAAAATTTGCTTCCACGAGATTTTATTTTCATATAGCGCGAAAAAGCCCGTTATTGCGTCTTTTGCGCTGATTTTTACATCTAAAATTCCCGCATATTCGGGCGTACTGACTAGATTAATTCCGATGCCGCAAATTAAGTTATCTTTAATCTTATTCGTCATTGCTCCGCCGATTTTACGCTCGCCCAGATAAAAATCGTTGGGCCATTTCAGCCAAAGCTGCGAACCGAGCGATGCGAGAAATTCCCGCATAATCATCGCAAAATATATGCTTGCCGATTGTAGCGGTACATCCGCGGGCAGATCCGTTTGGGCTATGCAAAACGAAAAGGCAAGATCGCCGCTCGCGCCCTCCCAGTCGTTGCCGCGCGAGCCGATACCTGCTATCTGACGCTCTGCCGCGATCGCGAAGGGCGGCTTTACTCTGCCCTCCCGCACGGCATCCACCAAAAACTCCTGCGTGGAGGGCATCTGCTCTACAAATTCTATCTGCAAAACCCGCTCCTTGCGTAAAATAAGGCGCTCATTTTACGATATTGTAAGCATTTAAATTCCGCGCTGCGATAAAATTTTGCAAGAAGATGAAATTTCGGACGATGAAATTTTACGGCATAGCGGAATTTTGTGCGATGAAATTTAGCGATTTTACTAAATTTTTCGGTGATACGGATCTTTTTGACAGCACGGCGATAAAATTTTAAAGCTCCGCCTCGTAAAAATTCTGCTGTATTATCGCAGAATTTTAAGTGGTATGTGTTTAGTATGACGCCGCAAGGTCCGCAACTGCCAAAGCAAAATTTTAAGCTCCTGCGAGCGTAAAATTTTAGAGCATAGAAGCGAGATTTTAAAATTTTATAGAAATGCGATTTCAGGGCTTCGTCCAGAAATTCCGCGAAGTAAAATTTTACTTCGCGATCGCGACGGAATTTCGCCTCTACGCTAAAGGTGCGGCGCAAAACGCGAGCCTTCAAAACCCAACCTAGCATAGCAGATCGCCGATCTTTAGCCGCTTGCCGTTTAGATACGCGCTAGCATCTACGGGCTTTTTGCCCGGCTCTTGCACCTTTAAAATCTTAACTGCGCCTTCGCTGCATGCGACGCCAAAGCCGAGCTTATCGACGCTTAAAATTTCGCCTTTGCGTTCAAATTTGCACTCGCGGGATTCGCGCAAGATTTCTAAATCCAAGATTTTTAGTCCGCTAGCTAGATAAATCCCCGGCCAGGGCGTTAGCGCGCGAAATTTATTATAAATTTGCTCCGAGCTCTGCTCGAAGCTAAAAAGTCCGTCGGATTTGCTTATTTTTTTGCAGTGCGTTGCCTGCGCGCCCTCTTGCTTTAGCGGCGTTAATTTTGCAAAATTTTGCAGCACTCGCACGATAAGCTCACCCGCCAGATCCCCGAGCTCGTCAAACAGCTGCGCCGCCGTTTTGTCCTCGCAAGGCGTGTAGGCAAAATCAAGCATATCGCCCGTATCAAGCCCCGCATCCATCAGCATCGCCGTCACGCCCGTCTGCTTTTCGTCCGCCAAGATCGCGCTTTGAATGGGGCTCGCGCCGCGGTATTTAGGCAGGATCGAGGCGTGCAGGTTTATGCAAGGCGCAAGCTCAAGGATAGCCTGCGGCAAAATTTTACCGTATGCGGCAACCACGATAAAATCAGGCTTTAGCTCTTTTATCTGAGCTGCGACCGTCTCGTCTCTTAAAGTCCCAGGCTGAAAGATCGGTGCGGCGGGCAGGTGCTGCTGCGCGTAAGTTTTCACCTCGCTTGGAGTTAAAATTTGCTTCCTGCCGGCGGGTTTATCAGGCTGCGTAAATACGGCCGCGATCTCAAATTTCGCCTCCGCAAGCGCGCACAAAATTTTAGCCGCGTACTCGGGCGTTCCCATAAAAACTATATTCATTCTTTTCCTTTAAATTTAGTCAAATCGCGGCGCGAGCAATAATGCGGGCGCTGGCAATGTGTGAAGCAAAATTTTACGTAAACCGTGGAGCAAACCAGAGTCCATACTCGCCCGCGCGCTATTTGACGGCGGATTGATTTTCATCTCCGCCTTGATCCTTCCAAGGCCAAAAAGCGCACGGATCTTCGGACCAATAAATCTTTGCGGACGGTTTCGCTGCCAGCTCATCCAGGCTAATCTTGCCGTCACGATTAGCGTCTAACCTCTTAAATTCCGAGCCTGAGCGCAAATTTAGCTCTACTCTCAGCCCAGACGGCACCTCGCTCGCCATCCACTCCTGCAAGCTTAGCGCGCCGTCGCGATCTTTATCGTTAAAGTCCATAAAATTCGGCACCGGATCGGCGGGATCACACGCATATACGCCGAAGCATAACAGTGCGAGGATAAAAATTTTATTCATTTCGCCTTCTTAAATTTTATCTTTTTGCGGCGTTTGCGAGCGATAAACATAAAATTTACCCGCATACACGGGCGCGTTTAAGGCCCGCATTCACAAAAGCCCTCTGCGGCGCGGCTTTAGCACAACCTACAGCTCCTTTTTAAGCAGCTCAAGCAGGCTAAATTTTAGCTCGTTTATATTTTGTCCCGTCGCCGAGGAGATCGGCATCACGAAAAACGGCTTAGCGGCGTCAAACTCATAAATATCTTGTTTAAATTTCATCTCGCCAGCCGTGCCCGCAAGTCCCAAATGCGACAAAAAAGCGTCAAATTTTTCCTGCAAATTTTCGGCCGCGTCCGCGCGAGTTAGAGCGATCGCGTAGTCTCTTTTTGCAAGCTCGCCTGAAAATTTCGCCGTCTCGGCCCGCAGCGCGTCAAACTGCTCCTCAAGGCTGCGGTAGTTCGCAAGATCTAGCATAAAAAGCAAAATTTTCGTGCGCTCGACGTGTTTTAAAAACTGCACGCCAAGTCCGCGCCCCTCGCTTGCGCCCTCGATTATGCCTGGGATATCGGCCATGACAAAGCCACTGTATTCATCAACCTCGACGAGACCGAGCTTTGGCGTGAGCGTGGTAAACTCGTAGTTTGCGATCTGCGGTTTGGCGTTTGAGACGGTCGAGATTAGCGTGCTTTTACCTACGTTTGGAAAGCCCACGAGACCCACGTCGGCGATGAGCTTAAGCTCCAGCCGCACCTCGCGCGTTTCGCCCTCAAGGCCTTTTTGCGCGTATTCGGGGGCTTGATTGATCGAGCTTTTAAAATGCACGTTGCCAAGCCCGCCTTTGCCGCCTTTTAAAAATAGCTTCGTTTCGCCGTCGTTTAGCATATCAAGCACCAGCTCGCCGCTATCCTCGTCGTAAACGCTGGT
>ERZ772917.1043-NODE-1043-length-17444-cov-4.763816_pt1 | contig 17444 bp, 16 predicted proteins | sample MGYA00511187_ERZ772917 | MGnify/ENA primary metagenome ERZ772917 (study PRJEB29015, sample SAMEA2737925) | human oral metagenome | biome: human oral; feature: human-associated habitat; material: dental | place: China | collected 2012 ... | reverse complement strand
CTACCCTATCCGCACACAACGGATCAAGACGCGTTGGCCACCTGTGAGCGTAGTGGCAAAGAGATAGACGTCGCCGCCGTCAGCAATCTTCAGGCGTTGGCGCAACGCGTCGGCCGAGAGGGGGAAGTTGCGCACGGCGATGTTCGCGCGGGGCACGGCGCGTGAAAGGGTGCGGCTGAGGGCACGACCGAATGGCAACACTTCTTCTACCCGAAAGCGTCGGCCGGGGAAATCGCGCACTTCGGCGGCAGAAGTGTAGAGGTGGCTATCCGTGTGGAGCTTAGCTACGCTTAGACGCAAGGCCACGAGGCGGTAAGCGCCCGCCTTGAGGACTGAAGCGTTCGGCTCGTAGAGGTATGCCGACACCTCGCTGACGGTGTCCGACGGGGCGGATCGCTCCTCGGCAAGCGTAAATAGGAAGGTCTGCTCCGAGCCATCAGACGCAAAGTTGACACAGTGAATCTGCGGCGGCAAAGTGTGGCCGCGGCGGACGGCAAAGAGTAGTTCCTTGCACTCGTTCCGCACGGAGACGACGTGAATATCAGCCGTCCCCGGCAGGCGGCTCAACGTGTGATGCAAGTCGAGCATGGGGGAGAGTTTGGCCAGCACCATCGGCGATTTTTCGAGCAAGGCGGGCAACAGTTGCTCCAAATCCGGCTCGCAATCGGAGAGGGCAAACAGGCGTCGGTCGCCGGCACCGCGGCGCGAGGGATCGATGTAATAAACGTCCGCTTCAGGAAGGCGCGCCAAAGCATCCTCGGCCGATGAGTTTAATCCCTCCACATTATTTACGCCAAGGCTTTTGAAATTGTGCATCGCCGCCTCAAACAATGTGCGATCGCGCTCCACATAGACCACCCGATGCGCTCGGCGCGCGAAGAAAACCGTGTCCACGCCCAACCCGCCCGTCAGGTCACAGAGGCAACGCGCGCCGGGCTCCACAAGACGCTGCTTGTAATGCGCCGTCGGTTCGGAAGAGCATTGCTCCACCGCGGTGCGCGAGGGGAAAATCAGCTGATCGCGCTGGGCAAACCATGAGGGCAACTTATCGCGGATGCGCCGATGCGCCTCAATTTGCGTGACAGCAAACGGCACGTCCACCCGGGGGTAACGTGCCGCTGCGAGCAGGAGGCTGCGGACATCCGCGTCCGCATGCTCCCGAATGAATTGACGGAGTTCGTCAGAAATTTCCACGCCGATTTACGAGTGCGTGATTTCCACGCGTTGCGTCGGCGCCATGTGCGCTTCGCGGTAAGCGACGCGTTCCACCACGCGCTCGGCCAGCTGTCTGAAAGCCATGCCCGTGATCGAATTCTCCTCTATCGCGGCCGGTTCGCCGTCATCTCCGCTCTGACAAATGCTCTGCACGAGCGGTATTTGCGCCAGGAGGGGCACGCCTAACTCCTCGGCGAGGCGTTTGCAGCCTTCTCGCCCGAAGATGTAGTAGCGATTTTCGGGCAGTTCGGCCGGTGTGAACCACGCCATATTCTCCACCAAGCCTAAAACAGGCACGTTCACCTTGTCACCCAAGAACATGCTGATGCCTTTTCGCGCATCGGCCAGCGCCACCTCCTGCGGCGTGCTGACGATGACAGCGCCCGTCAGCGCAAGGGTCTGCACGAGCGTCAGGTGAATATCGCTTGTGCCCGGGGGCAAGTCGATGAGCAAGTAATCTAAGGCGCCCCAGTTCGCTTCACTGATCAATTGCTTGAGCGCGTTGCAAGCCATCGCCCCGCGCCAAAGCACGGCCTCGTCCGGATTAACAAAGAAGCCGATGGAGAGCATCTTCACGCCATAATTTTCTATCGGTTGTATCAGTTCACGGTCGCCCACCTTTTCGAGCGCAGGTCGTGCCGCCTCGACGTCGAACATTTTAGGTTGAGATGGCCCAAAGATGTCCGCATCAAGCAGCCCTACGCTGTATCCGGCAGCTGCCAGCGCAACGGCCAAATTGGCAGCCACCGTGCTCTTACCTACTCCGCCCTTTCCGGAGGCCACGGCAATGATATGTTTCACTCCGGGCAGCAAGGCATCTTCAGCCGAGGCCGCGGCTGAGGCTTGCTGGTCTTGCCGATAGACCACGTCGATGTTTCCTTTAATCTCCACCTCGGGTGATACGTAGGTTAAGATGGATGCTTCAGCCGCCTTCACCACGGAGCGGGCAAAAGGGTCGTTGTGCTTATCGAAGATCAGCGAGAAGCTGACCTTCATGCCGTCGATACGTATGTTGTCGTCCACCATGCCCGCCTCGACGAGGTTGCGGCCGGTGCCGGGGTAGCGCACTTTCTCGAGCGCCTCCAAAATCAGTTTTGGATACAGTGTCATATATATCAATAAGTTATGCGGCGTTAGTGCCGCGGAAATTTATTCGTAGTCGAAGTTCGTTTAGCGAATGCTCCTCACCCGGCGATTGCTTGGCGAGGGGTAATTATCTTGAGGTAGAAATAAGTCTCCCCCATAGCCGCGCCGAGCGTTTATGCCCGTTGGAAACGACGGACTGACGCCCCGTTCCGCCTCTATAGGGTGGGGGCGTCTCCACTCATTTCCGCCCTCTTTCCCAACCTTGGCGCAGAGAGAGAAGGAGAAGAAAATCAAATCTCGAGCGGGGGTGCAGAAGTTTGCCGAGCACTTAAACGTTCAGTTCGTATCTTCCTGCGAAGCCTAACCAACGATCAGGTTTTCACCCTTTCGCTTGTCGAGGGCAGAGAGTTGTCCGCGGTTGTAACTTCTGTAGGTGTCTCGTTCAATCTCCACATCAGGTTCCGCCCAAGCCTCGCGCGGCTGGCAACGGAAACGGAGATACTTGATCGTCAGGCCGCGGTCAATCCACTGCTGTTCGTAGTGCGTGTGGATAGCCTGCGCCTCGCTGAGGTTCGGATCGATGGCGGCGGCATAAAGGTCGGCCGTGCAGACATCGGTCGGGAGGCTGTTTTCGCGAATCATTTCCCGAGTGTAGGTGAAAAGAAAGGGGCTATCCGTTTTCAAGTGAATCACGCCCCCCGCGGGAGGAAGTATTTGGCTATAAATCTTCATGAAGCGGGTCGCCGTGAGGCGTTTGTTCACTTTGTTCATCTGCGGATCAGGGAAGGTGATCCAAATTTCGTCCACTTCTCCCGGAGCGAAGAAGTGTGTTAAGAGCTCAATATCAGTGCGCAGGAAGGCCACGTTCCTCATGCCCGCCTTGTTGGCTTGTCGCGCCCCGGCCCACATGCGCGCGCCCTTCACGTCGATACCAATAAAGAGCTTGTCCGGGTGCAAAGCGCCTAATCCTACGGTGTATTCCCCGCGCCCACAGCCCAGTTCGAGTACGATCGGTCGCTTCTCTCCGCCGAAGGCTTCCTCCCGCCAGCGCCCTTTGAGGGGGCATCCGCCGCCGGCTTGCAACACGGCGTAAGGGTACTGGAAGACGTTCGGAAAGGCTTCCATCTCAGCGAATTTCTGTAGTTTATTCCTTGACATGGCCGCAAACATAGGGTAAAAATGGCGGTGATTGGCGTCGTCAGCTACGGGTGCGGCTGACATGCATTATAGGATGCTGTGAGCAGCTCTCCATTCGTTGCGCGCCGGCGGCTCCCTTCTGCCATGATGCGCCTTTGCGATGCGCATCGGCTGTGCTCCACTGAAAGGCAGCTGCGTTGCGCATGTTTTTGAGTGTGTTTCTGCAAACACACTCCCGTTGCGCATGTATTTTAGACCGTTTTTCTGCAAACACACTTTCCATTGCGCATGTATTTGAGAGCGTTTTTCCGTAAACACACTTTTTTCGCGTGTCATTTGGGGCGTTTTTCTGCAAACACACCCCGTTGCGGTCGTATTTAAGGGTGTTTTTCTGCAAACACGCCCCGTTGCGCATGTATTTAGGGGTGTTTTTCCGAAAAAACGCCCCATTGCGGACGTATTTAGGGGTGTTTTTCCGGAAAAACACCTCGTTGCGGTCGTATTTGGGGGCGTGTTTCTGGAAAGCACACTTATTGCGGCTGTATTTGAGAGTGTTTTTCCAAAAGCTACACTCATCGCGGTCGTATTTGAGGGTGTTTTTCCAAAAGCTACACTCATTGCGGTCGTATTTGTGGGTGTTGTTCCGAAAAGCCTATTCGTTGAGGTTGTATTTGAGAAGTGACTGCATAAAATGACTCTTGTTGAGGTTGTATTTAGTGGCGTTGTTCTGAAAAGTATAGCCTTAGCGCATGTATTTGAGAGGTAATTGCGGAAAAGCCTACATATAGCACATCTGCTTGATGATTAATTGCGGAAAAGCATACATATAACGTATCTGTTTAATGAGTGATTGCAGAAGAGTCCACATGTAGCGCATGTATTTGAGAAATAATTGCAGAAAAGTACACACTAAGCGGTTATATTCTATGAGGTACGGAGGAAAGGAGCTACATAAGCGGACGTATTTGGGGAGGCATGGAATAAATTTTCACATTGCAAAGGCCGCTTTTTGTGCAAGGATCAGTCAGGCATAGTTGCTGAAACAATCTTCCCAGGGAAACTTCATTCGCATAAAGCAGACAACCGATTTTTCAGCCATAGAAAAGCACGAATTGCAACTTCGGAAATGGCAATTACCCATCCCCTACCCTACCATATTTTGGGATTGACGTGGCCTGTGTGCGCTTCTATTTTTGCCGCCTGAAAACAGTTCTTTTTTCAATGTTCATTCATCATTCCACTAAGGCAAAAAGGAGGTTTCCCCTATACCTTATATTATATATGTCCGTCTGCGGTGTGCAGGCGCAGGTGCTTCCGGCCGACAGCACGGCCGACGAACCGGCGACGCATTCGGCCGCAGGCGTGAAGAAGTTTAACTTAGATGAGGTGGTGGTCACGGCTACGCGTACTCCCAAACGATTGATGCAAACGCCGGTCATCACGCAGGTGATCACCGCAACACAGATCGAGAATCGGGGACTGACCGACATCCGCAACCTATTGACACAAGAAATTCCTGGTCTGAACTTCAACGAGGTGGGCTTCGGCACCAGCATCAACTTGCAGGGACTTGGGGGCAAACATATTCTCTTCCTCGTCGACGGGGAACGCTTAGCGGGAGAAACAGGCAATAACGTGGATTACCATCGCTTGGACCCGAACATGATCGAACGCATCGAAATCGTTCAGGGAGCGGCCTCGGCACTCTACGGATCGCAGGCGATGGGCGGCGTCATCAACATCATCACGAAGCGCCCCAAGGGGCCGCTCAATGTCTCGGCCTCCATCAAAGCGGCGCCACTCTACGAACGGAACTACACGCGGGTGGATGCTGACGACGCGCAACGCTATTTTAAGCGCAGTGTGGACCGACCTAACCTCAACGCCGATGTGCAGATAGGCGGGCGGTGGAAGGCTTGGAACGCGCAGACTTCCTACTCCCACAAGAGCGCCGATGCTTACCGGCTGTTCGACCGCGACAGTGTGGTGAAGTACTTTCCTGCTTACGAAGTCACCGTGCGCGAGCGACGCGTGGAGACTCCAGTGCAAGTCTCCGGCTACACGACGCACCAGCTGACGCAAACAATAGGATACAAACCTTCTGACCGCCTCTCGATCGGAGCTAAAGGAACTTATTACGTAATGAATAAGCACGACCTGACGCCGGATAATGCCTATGAGCACAACACGGATCTCTCTGGGTCGGTCACGGCCGATTATCGCATCGGCACGAATGCCTCGCTGCAAGGCTCCATCTATTCTGACACGTATAACCGCTTCACGGCGTTTGAACAACTGAACGATCGCAACGACTTGATCTACCGCAACCGGATGACGCAGCCACGACTGATGTTCACGCTGAACAATTGGCACGGACAGGCCATCAATGCCGGCGTGGAGCACCTCTATGAGAGCCTTTACACCGACAAATTCGTCTCCGGCAGCTACGAGACGCGCCGACAACGCGCCTATTCCCTCTTCGTGCAGGACGATTGGAAAGTCTCTCCTCAATTTACGCTCGTCGGCGGCCTACGCGTGGACTACCACAACGCTTACGGCTGCAACGTGGCCCCGAAGCTGGCCGCAGTTTGGCGCGCCTTCCCGCTGACGCTTCGATTCAACTACGCCGCTGGCTACCGATCGCCCAACCTGAAGGAACTTTACATGAATTGGGATCATTTAGGCATGTTCATGATCTACGGTAACGAGGATCTTCGCCCCGAACGCAATCATTACCTCTCACTCTCGGCCGAGGTCGTCTCCGAATACGTCTACGCCGTGGCTACGGGCTACGTGAATTTCTTTTCTGACAAAATCGAGGGCCAGTGGACGAACAACCAAAAGGAACTTCACTACCGCAACGTGTCCTCGGCGACGCTCTCCGGCGCATACGCCAATGTGCGCATTAACCCGGGCGTGAAGGGTCTCTTTTTACACCTCTCGGCCAACTGCCTCTTCCCATCACGCACCGACGGCGTGCGGTTGACGGCTAACAGCCGCCTCTCTGGCACCATGCGGGCCGAGTATGCTTTTACCGTCGGCCGGCAGCAATTCACGCTCAACGTCGGGGGATCCCTCCTCGGAGAAAAGCGCTACGATGTGTTGGGAAACATCGAGGTGGACGGCCGTAAGCTCGAGGCCTACTATGAATCGCGCACGCCGGCCTACAGTCTCTGGAACGCGTCGGCCGCATGGCGACCTTCTCGCCGCCTGCGGCTCACCGTCGGAGTGGATAACCTCTTCGACTACCACGCGGGAATCATCAATTTCAATACATACACAGGGCCCGGCCGAAACGTATTCGCCGCCATGCATTTTTCTATTTGATTGTAATGAACTCATTCATGTATCCGGCAAGGAAAGGCCACTGTGTGGCTTGATTTTCTTTTGCCTTCTTTTCTTTCATCAAGGAAAGAAAAGAAGGTGGGGGATCGGGGGCAAAGCCCCTCTATATGCCCGGCCGGACACCTGAAATAACGGAGCGCGTACGCTAAGCCTGAACGCCTATTATTCCAATAAATTGACGCATACGCTAAACCCGAATACTTATTGCTCCAATAAATCGACGCATATACTAAACCTGAATATTCATCATTTCATCTTATTCACAATGAACGAAAAGAATCATCCCGAAGGCATTCAACAAGGTCATTGGGTGCTGGCCGCGATGGGCAAACGCGTCCTTCGCCCAGGGGGAAAAGAGCTGACCGAAAAGATGATCGAGGCACTACACATTACGCCGCAAGACGACGTGGTGGAGTTTGCTCCCGGATTAGGTTTTACGGCCGAACTGGCACTGAAGCGCTCACCCCGATCTTATGTGGGTGTAGAGATGGACGAGGCGGCTGTCGCCGAACTGCGCAAAATGATCCAAGGTGTGAACCGACGCATCATTGTAGGCGACGCGGCTCGCTCAGGTTTGCCGGATGCTTCGGCCGACAGGGTATACGGCGAGGCCATGCTGACGATGCAAAGCGATCGGCAGAAAGCGGAGATTGTCCGTGAGGCATACCGCCTGCTCCGACCCGGCGGACGCTATGGCATTCACGAGATGGGTCTCGCGCCAGACTCGATCAGCGAAGAGGAGAAACGCAACATTCAGCGCGACCTCTCGAAAGTGATCTACGTGAACGCTCGACCTCTCACCGCGGCCGAATGGACCGACCTGCTTGTGACGGAAGGTTTTGAGGTGGAGCACGTGAGCACAGCTCCGATGCATCTGCTTGAGCCTGCGCGCATAGTGGACGATGAGGGGCTGCTGCGAGCTGTAAAAATCGGCTTCAACATCTTGACCCATGCGGAGGCTCGCGAACGCATCCTCTCCATGCGCGATGTCTTCCGCCGACACATGGATCACACGAACGCCGTGGCGCTTGTTGCGGTGAAACGCTAAGCACAAATCGTCCGTTAAGGCGATTCGATCGTGCAGCCTACAGGCAATGAAGACGTATTTAACTATACCTGTTTCACCACAAATCAGTTTTCAGAGATATTCACTTCTGTTCTCTTGGCGACGAATGCAAAACATCACTTCGGAGGCAAAATTTTTCACTCCTACACAGATGAATAATCGCCTGAGGACTAATGAAAGCGGATAGTTTCTCTATTATCTCTTCGCAAATACTTTATATTTCAAAAAAACATACTCCAAGCGCTTGTCGCTTGCAGCTCATAATCAATAACTACTCAAAAAATCAACGTATTAATGAATTGTATCAAGAAAATTTCAGGCGGCGCCATCTTGGCCGTCTTTGCCCTCTCCGCCACCATTGTAAGTTGTGGCAGCAGCGACAACCCTGAACCGAAAACCCAAGCCCTCGAAGTGAAGCGCCACACCCAAAGTCGCCCCACATCTGCATCCGGCGACTCCACGGACTGGGTCTACTTCTCCTTTGCTACCGGCGCCGAGGTGTCGGGCATCACCGAAGCCAACCGCATGACCCGCACAGACTGGGACATCGCCTTTAATCGCTTCTATATGCGCACCAACAGCGGCCGATCGGGCAGCGGCAACGGGGGAGCCGTGGAAACAAACAAAACGAGTTTTATCGACGTGAACGAGGCTCCCGCCGACGGCTACGTAACGGATGTAGAGATCACAGTATCAGGCTATAGCAATGGCGCAGTGCACTCGGTGAAGAGCACTGGAAACGTGGCGCTCTCGCGGGCCATCCGCTTCACCGGACCACCCCCGACGTACACCTTGAACGATAACGTCTTCGTCGTCCGCACAGCCGACGGCAAGTTCGCCAAGGTGATCTTTGAGAGCTTTCACAACAGCGAAAAGAAAAGCGGCTATATCACCTTCCGGTACGCTTATCAACCAGATGGCAGCCGCAACTTAAAGTCGAAGTAACCTCCGCAACAATGTCTTTTCCGAATAGCAAGGGCGCGCCGCGCCGCAAATCACAGCTTTGGCAGCGTCTTCATAAGTGGGTGGGGCTCGTCCTCACCCTCTTTATTTTGGCCTTCGCGGTCTCGGGCATCTTCCTCAACCATCGCCGTGCCATCACGCGCTGGGACTTGCCCCGCCGATGGCTGCCACAGCAGTATGTCTATGAAAATTGGAACAACGGCGCAGTCGTTGGCACGCTGCCTTTGGGCACGGATAGCGTCATACTCTATGGCAGCAATGGCGTTTGGGTGGCAGATTCCTCCTGCCACGCGCTCACGCCCTGCTCCGACGGACTCCTGCCCGGCGCCGACAATCGCAACATCCGCGCCATGACGGCTACACCCGGTGGAGCCCTCTACGCCATCTCCTCGCACACGCTTTACCGCTTCGACCCCATCGCGCGCCAGTGGTGTGAGGCCGGCACTACGCTTCCCTCCGGCGAATCCTTGACCGACGTGCTGACCGTTGCCGACACGCTCTTCGTCGTCACCCGCTCGCACGTCTACGCAGCCGCCGCGCCCTACGACCGCTTCGCCCTCCAGCCCCTCCCCGCCCCCGACGACTTCGATCCGCGTGTCTCGCTCTTCAAAACCATCTGGGTGACCCATAGTGGCGACCTCTTCGGGCTGCCCGGCCGCCTCTTGATCGATTTAGTGGGACTAATTGTTGTCGCGCTCTGCCTCACAGGCCTTATTGTGACGTTCATCCGCATCCCCATTCGCCGCCGCCTGAAGCATGCTGACCCGGCTCTGCCCCTGCGCCGCACATGGACTTTTTCTTTCCTCTGGCACAACCGCTTGGGTAGCCTCTTCATCGTGTTTTTGCTGCTCATTGTGGTCACCGGTATGTTCTTACGTCCTCCGCTGCTCATCCCCATAGCCCGCGCTCAAGTGGCGCCCCTCCCGGGCAGCACCCTCCACAGCAACAACCCGTGGAACGACCGCTTGCGCCGCCTCCGCTACGACGCTATAGGCAAACAATGGTTGTTGGCCGCCTCGTCGGGCATCTATGCCTTCCCCGCGTTCGGCGCGCAGCCCCGCAAACTGCACAACACGCCTCCCGTCAGCGTCATGGGCTTAAACGTTTGGCAGCAAGTTGCTCCCGCCCGGTGGGTCGTCGGCTCCTTCAGCGGCATTTACGTCTGGGATCTCTCAGACAGCAGCGTAATGGACTACGACACAGGTCTCCCGCTCAACGCGCACGGTGGCGGTTCCCGACGCGGTTTCAGCGGACGCCCCTCGTTCAGCAATCCCGTCAGCGGTTTTTCCGCCGACTTCGTCCAGGGTCCAGTCGTCTTCGACTACGGTCGCGGCGCGCGCCTCTCCACCTCCCCCGACGCGCCATTTGCCCCCATGCCCGAAGTTTTCTCCCGTGACGGACGCATCTCGTTTTGGAACTTCTGCCTCGAGCTCCATGTCGGCCGGCTCTACCGTTCATTTCTCTTCGCCTTCACCGACTTCTACATCTTCCTCAGCGGTCTTTCCATGTTTCTTGTAGTCCTCTCGGGTTACATCGTTTACCGTCGCAAGCATCGCCGCAAGCCCCGCCGCCGTCGGCAAAGCTGAATTCCCAATCGAATGCTGTATCGGCACGCGGCCACTTCCCCCCGAGCAATGAAAAATCAAAGCCTGTGAAGAGTTACTCTTCCCAGACAAAAAAATTTCAACCCATCCATTGAAGTACCCAGAAAGAAAAGACGGCGATCATCGCCTTGATTTTCTTTTGCCTTCTTTTCTTTCATCAAGGAAAGAAAAGAAGGTAGGGGTACGAGGGTAACACCCCCGCATAAGCCCGACACGACACTCGTATAGACAAAAATCACTTCTCACCACCTCAATCAATCACCGCCTAACGACCGATTAAGAATAAAAATCCCCCTCCCTCCTGCCAGTCAAAGCAGAATCTTAAATCGGATGTAGTGTCGGAGCGCGGCCACTTCTCCTCGAGCAATGAAAATGAAAAGTCCTGCCGACGGTCAAAGGGTAACGTTCCCTTTTTCGTTGGCAGGACTTCCTGTTTTCCAACAAAAACAAAATGATTGTCAGTGTATTATCTCAGATTGCTCATTCTGCACCTTGAAATCCGAATCAATTTTTAGGACACATCCAAGAAGAGTACTGGCGCTCCTCATCCTCTTCCACACCGGGTTCACGTGCACTTGTGTTTTATAACCGATTCTGAACCAACATTTCCGTTGCGCACCTCTGCCGCAATACATTCTTCCCTATCGTTCGTCTGGAACGCGGCACCAACGCGTCACCGCGTCGACGAACGCACGCCGACGGTCGAGGAAGACGTTGTGCGAACAAGAGTCGAGCGTAAGCATACGTTCCGGAGAGAGGATGTGGCGGAGCGTCTCGAGTTGCGCGGCGGAATAGAGACCATCTTCTGCGCCATATAGGCCATAAACAGGTGTTCCGCGAGCGATGATGCGACGAAGCGTGTCGGTAAGGTCGAGCATCGTGTAGTGCTCACTGCGATGAAAGCCCTGCGGTGCCTGCCAATTTGGTTCTTGCGAAACACGGCTCAACGCGCTGTCCGCTTTGAACTCATCTCGAACGGCCAAGCCCTCTTTGCTGGGGTTTTTAGGCGTATAAAAACCATTAGCCATCGCGTGCATGAAGCAATAAGAAGCGTATTCGAGCGAGCTCTTGTCCATTGCGCCGAGCATGTCTATGTATTTCAGATTGAGGCTATCGGCGCGCTCTTCGTAGAGAGCTCGACAGCGGGCGCGGATGTTGCCAAACGTCTCTTGCAAAGCCACTGGCGCACCGACAAGCACCACCGACTGCACGCGATCGGGATATTTATCCGCGTAAAGCAGCGCCAGCATGCCACCGAAACTATGGCCAAGAAGTATGGGGCGGCGCAAATCGCACGTGCGGCAAAGACTGTCCAAGTCCCCCAGCGCCTCGGCGAAAGTGTAATGGGCGGGCGTGGAGACGCTGCGTCCCTCACCGCGTCGGTCATATACAAGCACACGGAATCCGCTGTCGGCCAACGTTTGCGCAGCGACGGATTCAAACATCGCAGCATTATACCCCGGTCCGCCATGCAGGAAGACAAGGGGTACACCATCCTTCGGCCCAAAGACTTTCACGTAAAGCCCCTGCGCACGAACCGCAACGGCAGCGCAGCCAATCAGCCAAATCAATAGCAGATGCTTTCTCATTTCACACCGCCTTTCTTGATATACTTCTCCCAAAACTTCACAGCGCCCGTATGCCACCCTTCGGCGCTAGTGCCGAAGCCCATGCCGAAGCCGTGGACGAGGTTGGGATAGACGTGCACTTCCGCGTCGATACCGGCGGCCTTGAGGTTCGCCACGCGGCGACGCATGGCTGAGGCTTTTGTGACGCGATCATCCGCGCCGACGACGGCGTAGGTCGGTGGATCACGGCGGGTATAGTCGGCGTGTTCGGTGTAGCAAAGGATGACGGTGGCTGGGCGCGGCCGAACGATGCCCGGGGCATAGCGTCGCGTGCCGTGCGAACCGAGTGCGGCCGCCATCTCTGCTCCGGCCGATGCGCCCCAAAGAGAATAGTCGGCAGTGTCGACCTGCAGTTCGGCAGCATGCTTGAAGACGTAATCGATGCCGCGAGCTAAGTCCTTGCAGGCGATGTTGAAGCCACCTGTGCGGTATTGCAACACGAAGGCGTTGTAGCCCATGTCACTGAGGGTCATCGCCAACGGAAAGCCCTCGTGGATAGAGCCAACGTAATAGAATCCCCCGCCAGCGCTAAGGATGGCGAAGGGTGCGCCGGGTCGGCCTCGGAAGAAGAAGAGCCCCACGTCCTGTCCGAGGCTGTAGTAACTCATCCGACCGGCGTCCACACGCTTAATCATTTTGTTGATACAGTCGGCGGCTTGGCCAGCGTCGACGTAGCGGTGGAAGGGTAACGTCGTGGCTACGTCAGCCAATTTCATATTAGGCTTATATCCGACACGTTCACGCGCCAAAATATACTGGCCAAAGCCCTTGAACTGGGGTATGGCCACAATCTCCGCCCACTTCGTTTCGGTAGTCACCTTCGGCTGAACGGGTTCGGGGGTAACTGGTTCAAGTGCCGGCGCCGTATCGGTGGGCGTCGTGTCGGTGGGCGTCGTGTCACGTGTCACATCTGCCTGCATCGCGGGCTGTTTTGCCTCGCGCGACATGCAGGCGACCTCCGTCGCTATGCACACGGAGGCAACAATCATCAATAGCAATGTCTTTTTCATACGAAAAAAGGAATTATGGGCGCTAAGCACCCAGGTAGTTACGGTCTGAAGCCGGGTTGCTGGTAGTAGTTGCAAGTAGGGCGTAGTATATATCCGCTTAGGGGGTTCACCATTTGATTCTTGATCCCGTTGCTTGCCCCGCTACGCCCAAGGCAATGAACACAGGGATTGTCCACAGCGGTACGTTCAGACCGATGCGCAACGGGACAATCAACGGTATGGAGGCGTGTATCAGCACCCACCACATGGGGCTGAACTTCCGGTAGCGCTTGCGCCACCGCCCTAAGAACAGGTTGACGCCAAACGTAACGATTGCAACGAGTAGAATGTCCATAGGTGTAGAGAAGTTTGCGAGTTAAAGGAGATGGAAGCAGTCGATCTTGAGAAGCTGTCTTGAATTTATTTCGGAGGATATACAGAGGATATTTCCGGAGATTTTGTTTCATCTTTTAAGGAGCTCGAGTGGGCTATGTGACGAAAAAGATGGAACAAAAGGGCGGAAATAAATCTGAATAGCCCCGAAATAGAAGAGAGAAAGCTCCGCCATAACGGCTCCTTAAAATAATCACTCAATAAGTTCAAAAACGGCTTCTGAGTAAGAAACAGAAAGAGCCCGACCTTCATCTGGCCGAGCTCTTTTACCAATTTATGTTCTCACATTATCCTTTCATCGTCACTTCGCGATCTTGGCAACAACGGCCTTGAACGCTTCGGGGTGATTGACGGCGAGGTCGGCCAACACCTTACGGTTGATTTCAATACCGGCCTCACGCAATCCGCCCATCAGTCGGGAGTACGACAGCCCCTCGAGGCGTGCTGCCGCATTGATACGCTGTATCCACAGCGCGCGGAAGTTGCGTTTCTTGTTTCGACGGTCGCGGAAGGCGTAGGTCAAACCTTTCTCCCACGTGTTTTTGGCTACCGTCCACACGTTCTTACGGGCGCCATAGTAGCCGCGCGTAAGTTTCAGAATCCGTTTTCTTTTTGCTCTCGAAGCAACATGATTTACTGATCTTGGCATAAGTTCTTGTTTTTGAATGTCAGCGTCACCTCCCCCATCGGGTCAATGATCTTAGGGCTGATTCATTCGGTTAGTAAAATGATTTTCTCTCTTCTCTCTCTGTTTAGACCAACTTACTTCATGCAAAGCATCTCTTTTACGCTGCGGACGTTGGCACGATCCACGAGACCGGTGGCGGTCAGGTTGCGTTTTTGCTTTTTCGTCTTCTTGGTCAGGATGTGACTCTTGAAGGCATGTTTTCTTTTGATCTTCCCTGTTCCGGTAAGGGCGAACCTCTTTTTGGCACCGGAATTAGTCTTCAACTTTGGCATAAGTCTTCTCTTAATTATTACTGTTTATCGATTGAATAAATCACTCTTCTGTATCGGAGGATTCAGCCGGCTTTGCCCCTTTCTGTGGGGCGGTTTGCTGTTTGGCGGCGGCCGATTTGCTCGATGCGCTCTTCTTGGGCGACAACATGATGGTCATGCGCTTACCCTCCAGTACAGGCATCTGATCGAGCTTGGCATACTCTTCCAAATCGTTGGCGAATCGCAGCAGCAAAACCTCTCCTTGCTCTTTGAACAAGATCGACCGACCCTTGAAAAACACGTAGGCCTTGACCTTGGCGCCCTCGTCCAAAAACTCTTTGGCGTGGCGGAGCTTGAAATTATAATCGTGATCGTCAGTCTGCGGTCCGAAGCGGATCTCCTTCACGACGACTCTCACCGATTTGGCTTTTTGCTCTTTCTGCCGCTTTTTCTGCTGATAAAGAAACTTCTGATAGTCGGTGATTCTACACACTGGGGGATCGGCGTTGGGAGAGATCTCCACTAAGTCCATCTCGTGACTCTCCGCTATTTGCAATGCTTTTTCTATCGGATAAACTCCGTTAGTCACATTTTCGCCGACCAAGCGAACTTCAGGTACACGAATCCGTTCGTTGATCCGGTATTGATCCTTCAGTTTGTCGTTTCTCATCTTATTTCTCGTATCCAAATGAGTAAAAATCCTCCTTTTTTATTGGTGTGGTAAAATCAATTTATCTGCTCTTTTTCCCACCGATGCATCATGTCGTTGACCTCATCGGTTAAAAGCGCGGCAAATGTAGAAATATCCATTACTCCGCTATCGCCTTCACCTTGTTTTCTGACAGACACGGTATTGTTGTCCTGCTCCTTCTCTCCGACGACGAGCATGTAAGGGATGCGCTTGAGTTCGTTGTCGCGAATCTTGCGGCCGATCTTCTCGTTGCGGTCGTCTACGAGGACGCGGATGTCGTGCTGCTCGAGTTCTTTGGCCACGCGGTAGGCGTAATCGTTGAAGCGCTCGCCGACGGGGAGCACGACGACTTGGTCGGGGGTGAGCCAGATGGGGAACTTGCCGCCAGTGTGCTCGATCAGCACGGCGACAAAGCGCTCGATGGAGCCGAAGGGCGCGCGGTGGATCATCACCGGACGATGCTTTTGGTTGTCCTCACCGGTGTATTCCAGCTCGAAACGTTCGGGCAGGTTGTAGTCCACTTGGATGGTGCCGAGCTGCCAACGGCGACCAATGGCGTCCTTGACCATGAAGTCGAGTTTGGGGCCGTAGAAGGCGGCTTCGCCAAGTTCCACTTTGGCCGGCAAACCTTTCTCTTCACAGGCTTCGATGATGGCGCGTTCGGCTTTCTCCCAGTTCTCGTCGGAGCCGATGTATTTCTCTTTGTTATTGGGGTCGCGGAGGGAGATCTGAGCCTCGAAACTCTCGAAGTTGAGGGCCTTGAAGATGATGAAGATGATGTCCATCACTTTGAGGAACTCGTCCTTGAGCTGGTCGGGGCGGCAGAAGATGTGGGCGTCGTCTTGCGTGAAGCCGCGGACGCGGGTCAGGCCGTGAAGCTCGCCGCTCTGTTCGTAGCGGTAGACGGTGCCGAACTCGGCGAGGCGCAGCGGCAGGTCGCGGTAGGAACGGGGGATGGTCTTGTAGATCTCGCAGTGGTGAGGACAGTTCATCGGCTTGAGGAGGAACTCTTCACCCTCTTGCGGCGTGTGGATGGGCTGGAAGGAGTCTTTGCCGTATTTAGCGTAGTGGCCGGAGGTGACGTAGAGGTGTTTGCTGCCGATGTGTGGCGTCATAACCTGCTTGTAGCCATACTTTTTCTGAATCTGCTTGAGGAACTCTTCGAGCTTGAGTCGGAGCTGGGTGCCGCGGGGGAGCCACAGGGGCAGGCCGGCGCCGACGGAAGGGGAGAAGGTGAAGAGTTCGAGTTCGCGGCCCACTTTGCGATGGTCGCGCTTCTTGGCTTCTTCGAGCATGGCCAGGTAGTCGTCGAGCATCTTCTTTTTGGGGAAGGTGATGCCGTAGAGGCGCACGAGTTGTTTACGTTTCTCGTCGCCGCGCCAGTATGCGCCAGCCACGCTGGTGATCTTGACGGCCTTGATGTAGGACGTGTCCGGGACGTGCGGGCCGCGACAGAGGTCGGTGAAGGTGCCTTGCGTATAGGTGGAGATTTTTCCGTCTTCGAGTTCGCTGATCAGTTCCGTCTTGTAGACCTCGCCGCGATCGCCAAACATTTTCATGGCGTCGGCCTTGGTGATGCTCCGGCGGACGATGGGTTCGGCGCGTGCGGCGAGCTCCTGCATGCGGGCTTCGATGCGTGCGAAGTCCTCGTCGGTGATGGTGCGGTCGCCCAAATCGACGTCGTAATAGAAACCGTTTTCGATGGCTGGCCCGATGCCGAACTTAACGTTGGGATAGAGCTGTTGCAGGGCTTCGGCCATGAGGTGGGCGCTGGAGTGCCAGTAGGTGTGTTTGCCGTCTTCGTCGTCCCACTTGAGCAACTGGAAGTCGGCGTCTTCGGTGAGGGGTCGAGTGAGATCCCAAACGGTGCCGTTCACTTTCGCCGCGAGCACCTCTTTAGCCAGTCTCGGGCTGATGCTTTCGGCTATTTGCATGGAGGTGGTGCCTTCTGCAAATTCTTTTACGGAGTGATCCGGGAATGTAACTTTTATCATCGTTGTTATTTGAAAATCTGTGTGCTGTGAATGCGGGCGCAAAGATATGTGGGTATCTAAGAATTAAAAGTGGACGAGACAATGGGGGGCTACGGCAAACGAAATGGTGTCGTAAGCGGCACGTTATCTGATGAAACGGTTTGCCGAGAGGCTTGCGCAAAGTGATGAAGGGGCCGCGGCAAACGAAATGGCGTCTTAAGCGGCGCGTTATCCGATGAAACGGTTTGCCGAGAGGCTTGCACGGCTCAATGAAGCCTCCAAGGAACTCTTTTTACACTTTTCGGAACTTTCCGAAAGTATGAAAACGCCTATTTCATGCTCTCGGAAAGTCCCGAAGATTTGAAAATCATAAATACCAAGTCTTCGGAAATCTCCGAAAATATTATCCTTAACA
>ERZ772917.1040-NODE-1040-length-17538-cov-12.580221_pt1 | contig 17538 bp, 12 predicted proteins | sample MGYA00511187_ERZ772917 | MGnify/ENA primary metagenome ERZ772917 (study PRJEB29015, sample SAMEA2737925) | human oral metagenome | biome: human oral; feature: human-associated habitat; material: dental | place: China | collected 2012 ... | reverse complement strand
TATGATTTTAGCATGAAGAGAATGGTATACTAATAGTAGCAATGATCACCGACCACCTCCTCGCCAAATATCCCATCATTTCCGACCAAGTCGACGCCAAAGAACTTGGCGTCCTGCTTCGGGAGCTCGAGGTGGTGCTGCGTAGTGGCGGTAGAGGAAGCGTCGTTGAATTTGGTTGTTATGTTGGTACGACTAGTCTATTTATTCGCCGACTGCTGGATGCGTATAATTTTGCTGGCGAGTTTCATGTTTATGATTCGTTTGCTGGATTGCCAGAAAAAACATCTCAAGATAATAGTGCGGTTGGTGAGCAATTTAAAGCTGGCGAGCTGCTGGCATCGCGTAAAAACTTTATTAATAATTTCAAAAAGACTGACTTAAGAATGCCAACTATTCACAAGGCCTGGTTTTCTGATTTGACACCTGAAGATGTGCCAGAAAATATTATGTTTGCTTTTTTTGATGGTGATTTTTATGAGTCTATAGCTGATTCGTTTCGCGTTTGCGAAGATAAGTTTGGCGAGGGCACGGTTGTCGTTATTGATGATTATGCGAATGAGGCTCTTCCGGGTGCTCAGCGAGCGGTTGATGATTGGTGTCGACGGTGTGGTCGTGGCATTGACCGAGTTGAAGCGAGCTTGGCAATTATTCGGCTTTGAGCTGGTGTTTTTCGGCTGTATTGCTAGTGTATTAAAACGTGGTACAATGGAAGCACTAGCAATATAAACAGGGGGTTGTGTGGTGGATCAGCCAATTCATATCACATCAGAAATAGGAAAACTTAAAACTGTCTTGTTGCATCGGCCAGGGGCGGAGCTTGAAAACTTAACTCCAGACTATTTGACCGATCTTCTTTTTGACGACATTCCATATTTGGAAGCTGCACAAAAAGAACACGACATGTTCGCTGAAGTGCTACGTAGTCGTGGCGTTGAGGTATTATATCTTGATCAATTAGTAACCGAAGCTCTGTCGGCCGAGCAACTACGCGAGCGTTTTGTTGACGACATGTTGTCGGCTTCAAAGCAAGATTCTCGCCGGGTTACTCAGATTTTGCGTTCATTCTTGCTTGATCTGCCGACACACGCGATGGTTAGAAAGATCATGGCTGGTGTCCGTAAAGATGAAATTACTTTGCCACCAGAACATCATCGGCAGTTGCATGACATGGTCGAGAAAGATCACTATCCATTCTATCTTGACCCAATGCCAAACCTATACTTTACGCGCGACCCAGCTGCTGCCATCGGTCAAGGTTTGACGATTAACAAGATGCACTGGCCAGCTCGCCGCCGTGAATCGCTGTTTATGCGTTACGTCATCGATCATCATCCACGGTTTGCTGGTAAAAATGTGCCAGTTTGGTATGATCGTCATGAGAAATATTCAATCGAGGGCGGTGATGAGTTGGTTTTGAGCCGAGAGGTGATGGCAATCGGTATCAGCGAGCGTACTTCTGCTGAAGCAATTGAAAAAATGGCAACCAAATTGTTCGCTGGTTCTAATTTCAAGAAGGTTATCGCCATGGAGATTCCGAAGTCGCACGCTTTCATGCACCTGGACACGGTGTTTACTATGATCGATCATGATAAGTTTACCATTCATCCAGAAATTCGTGATCACGGTGGCAAGATTAACTGCTTCATCTTAGAAAAAGTTGAGGGTCAGCCGTTCCCACGGATTACTCGCGAGACTGACTTGGAGCACGTGCTGCGAGTTGCTTTGGGCTTGCCGTCAGTAACTTTGATCGAGTGTGGCGGCGGTGATCGAATTGCTGCTGCTCGCGAGCAGTGGAATGACGGCTCTAACACTTTGGCAATTGCCCCAGGTGTGGTGGTTACTTACGACCGCAACTACGTCACTAACCGAAAGTTGCGTGATGCTGGTATTGAAGTGATTGAAATTAATGGGTCAGAGCTTGGCCGTGGTCGCGGCGGTCCTCGTTGTATGAGTATGCCGCTGGTTCGGGAGGACGTGTAGATGGCGTTGATTTTGAAAGGTCGGTCGTTGTTGACATTGAGCGACTATACCGCTGAAGAGATTCGATTAATGCTGGATACGGCTCGGGAATATAAGCGGCTGAAATATGCTGGCATTCCCCACCGAATTCATGAAGGTAAGAATATTGCGTTGCTATTTGAGAAGGCTTCCACTCGGACGCGTTGTGCTTTTACGGTGGCTGCCAATGACCTCGGGATTGCACCAGAATATCTCGGTAAAGATGACATTCAGCTCGGTAAAAAGGAAACAGTCGAAGATACCGCCAAGGTGCTTGGAAGAATGTTTGATGGCATTGAGTTCCGTGGGTTTGCTCATAAGACTGTGGAAGAATTGGCTCGTCATGCTGGCGTGCCGGTCTGGAATGGTCTGACCGACGCGTTTCATCCGACCCAGATTTTGGCAGACTTCTTGACAATTGAAGAACATGTCGGCAATCTTAAAGGCGTTAAGTTGGTGTTTGTCGGCGACGGTCGCAACAATATGGCCAACTCGTTGATGATTGGTTCGGCGATCATGGGTGTTGATTTTCGTATTTTGGCACCGCGTGAATTGTTCCCAGATGAGCAGTTAGTCCATAAGGCAAATAATCTTGCCCGCCAAAGTCGCGGTCGAGTTACAGTAACGGATAATTTTGAAGAAGCTTTACGAGATGTCGATGTTATCTACACCGACGTTTGGGTATCGATGGGTGAAGAGGATAAGTTCGCTGAGCGAATTAATCAGTTGCGTTATTTCCAAGTTAATCATGATATGTTGCGTTTGACGGGCAATCCTGAGGTGAAGTTTATGCACTGCCTGCCTGCTTTCCATGACGCATTGACGGTGACTGGAAAACAGATTCAGGAAGAGTTCGGTCTTGATGCAATGGAGGTTTCGGATGAGGTGTTCCGCTCGCCGCATTCGATCGTGTTTGACCAAGCGGAAAATCGTATGCATACAATCAAAGCTGTTATGGCTTTGACGTTGTAGTAGTTGTCGTAATAAGGGAGTGAAGGAGGCTCCAGGACAATGGTAGAAAAAATTAAAAAAGTAAAGCAGAAACTCCGACGATCACCATCGGCGTTTACGATTTTGTTTGTCGTGATTGCGATCATGGCAGCATTGACATGGGTGATCCCGTCAGGTCTATATAAGACAAATGACGACGGTAACCGCGTCGCCGGATCATACCAAGTGGTCGAGAAAGACCGCACTGTCAAAGAAGAAAAGGATGGGAAAGAAGTAGAAGTTGACAAGCACGACCGGCAAGGGTTGTGGGATGTCTTTGTTGCACCAATCAAGGGTATGTCAGAAAAGCTTGACGTTATCGTCTTTGTTATGGTCCTTGGTGGTTTCCTAGGTGTTACTATGAAAACTGGTGCTTTGGATGCTTCACTTGGTGCCTTGCTACGCAAACTAAAGGGCAAAGAAAAATGGCTCATTCCGATCCTGATGATCCTGTTTGCCATCGGTGGTACGACATACGGTATGCAGGAAGAAACAGTGGCGTTTTACGCCTTGATCATACCGATGATGATCGCTGCTGGTTACAACGCTATGACTGGTGTAATGATCATCGTACTGGGTGCTGGTACTGGTGTACTTGGTTCAACCATTAACCCATTCTCCACTGGTACTGCTGCAGCAACGGCAGATGTGAAATTGGGTAACGTGATGCCAATCATGTCTATTATCTTGGGATTGTGTCTCATCGCCGCAATCGTCTTTACCATGCGCTACGCGGCAAAGGTCAAGGCTGGTAAATACAAAGAAGATGCGCGTCATAAACCAACCGTTGCTGCTCTGGACATGGAAAACATACCAAAGTTTACTGCAGCACGCAAAGTTGTCATGGGTGTCTTTGCTGTCACCTTTGTGTTGATGATTCTTTCCCTCATCCCATGGGGAAGCTGGAATATCACCTTCTTTACGGACGTGTTCAATAAAGTCGTAGATCTGCCGTATGTCGGTCCAGTGCTTGGTGTAATTCACACCGTGCCGTTTGGTGAATGGTTGTTTAGCGAGATTACGACACTGTTCTTGATTTCAACAATCATCATCACCGCAATTTACTATAGAGAATTCAAGAAAGAAGAAGTTGTTCCGGTTAACGCCTTCATTGACGGCGTGAAAGATATTCTGCCAGTCGCTTTGATCATTGCGGTAGCAACTGGTGTGTCTGTCATTATGGCTAATGGTGAGATTCAAGACACTGTTATTCATTGGGGTGAATCATTCCTGAGGGGAACTAGTGGTAGCGTTGTCGGTGTCTTGGCATATCTGTTCTACTTGCCAATGTCATTTATCGTGCCATCGTCGTCAGGTTTGGCAGCAGCAACCATGCCAGTTATCGCGCCAATCGCCGACTTGGTTGGTTCCAGCAAAGAGATCATGGTGGCTGCCTTTGCAACCGCTTCAGGTTTGATCAACATGATGGCGCCAACTATCGCTTCCTTGATGGGTGGTTTGGCACTGGCCGGCGTTTCATACCGTGCATGGCTCAGACGTTCAGCACCAATCATGGCAGTCTTTGCAATCATCAGTGTTGCGGTCATCGCTGCCTTTGGAGTGTTAGGATAGCCTATGGATAAGCAGCGAACTATTGTCGTTGCTCTTGGAGGTAACGCTCTGCAGAAGCAGGGCGAAGCCTCGTCTGAACAGCAGCAGCGTGTCGCTGATGACACAGTTAAGCAACTCTTGCCGTTAATACAGGCTGGGCATAATGTGGCGATCGTTCACGGAAATGGTCCGCAGGTCGGCAATATCGTCTTGCACGAAGAGGCGATTAATACCGAAGATGTGCCAACCTTACCACTAGAAGACGCTGGTGCTATGAGCCAGGGTTTGATCGGTTTTTGGTTGCAGCAAGCTCTTCATGACGCTTTTGTCAGTAATAATATGAAACATCACGCAGTTAGTGTGGTAACACAAACTGTAGTTGACGCTAGCGACCCAGCTTTTGCCAATCCAACTAAACCGATTGGCCCATTCTACTCAGAAGAGGAGGCTCGTCAAGTCGCCGATGAGCGTGGCTATATCGTCAAAGAAGACGCTGGTCGCGGCTGGCGGCGTGTTGTGCCGTCCCCAAAGCCACAAACTATTGTTGAGGCCGAGGTGATTAAAGCATTGGTGCAGGCTGGTGTGACAGTTGTTTCGACTGGCGGTGGTGGTATTCCGGTCCTCAAAGACGAGGCTGGTCAATTAAAGGGTGTGGCTGCGGTGATTGACAAGGATTTTGGTGCTGCCAAGTTGGCTGACCTACTTGGTGCGGACACTTTATTGATCGTAACATCAGTCGACGCTGCGAAAGTTAACTTCGGTAAGCCTGATGAGCAGGCGCTCGGCGAAGTGTCTGTCGAAGAGTTGCAGCGGCATATTGATGATGGTCAATTTGCTGCTGGTTCAATGCTACCAAAGGTGCAGGCGGCGTTAAGCTTCTTGGCGGGCGGTAGCGGCCGTACAGCTATTATTACCTCGCTGGAGAAAACTGCCGAGGCGATTAGCGGTACTGCTGGAACACGCGTTAGCTCTTAGGCGAATATAAGTTGGCAACTGGCTGCCGCTTGAGGTAGTCAGTTGCACTATTTAATTTTTTATGGTATAAAAATAAAATGCTACAATACCTTCATTCAAGTACAGAAAATCAGCAGCTTCAACCTCGGGAAACCTTGCGGGTTGGTTCGTGGATTCGGTGTGAGCGGCCGCATGAAGAAGAGATTGCGGAGCTATTGACGCTTGGTATTGACCATGATCTTATTAGTGATGCACTTGATCCGCATGAGGTGCCGCGTGTGGAGTTTGATGACGGCTGGATGTATTTGATCGCTCGGTTGCCAGATACGGACGATGATTTTAATGATTTTACAACCCCAATTCTGTTTTGCCTGAATCAGGATTATATTGTGACGGTGTCACGTGACAGCTTGGGGCGGTTATGGCAGCCTTTTATTGATAAGGTGCAGGTGCGGACTGATCGGCAAGTTGAAATGTTGGTCGAGATGATCGATGCGGTGGCGACACAGTATCAGCGACGCGTGGCAACGATTAACCGTCAAATGCGGGCGGCAACCGACGACATTCACACCTTGAGAGTAAAAGATATTGCGACCTTGGCTGAATACGAACGAAAATTAAATGATTATCTTGATGCACTGATTCCGATGAATTGGTCAATCGAGAAGTTGTTGGCGACGCAAAAGTTACGGCTCAAGGCTGATGACAAGGATGACGTTGAAGATATTTCGATCGATTTAGAGCAGGTGATTGCCCGCTGTAAATCGTTGCTGCGTACCATCACTAATGTGCGTGATAGCTACCGAGCAGTTATGGATACTCGCTTAAATGAGACGATTCGCCTATTGACAGTGATTACCGTGGCGTTGACCATACCGACGATGGTGGCTGGTTTATTTGGCATGAACGTGCCAGTGCCTGGTGCTGATAGCCCAGTTATGTTTTGGCTAATTACTGGAGTTAGCGTGGTTCTGGCGTTTATGATTGGCTATTATTTTTTGCGTCGTCGATAATTGACATTTACGGGACGAGATATTGTATAATAATCATATGACGGTGGGATACTTTGAGCGTCGGTCGACCCGTGAGTCGTTAACTCAGGTGAATAAGATGCATGCGAACTGCTGGGTGCATATTGATGGCGGCTCGATCGATATTCAGGCGATTGCTGATGAGTTCTCGCTGGATGCTAATATAATTCGTGATGTAGTGGATATCCACGAGTTGCCGCGGATAGAGTTTAGTGCGGGTATTTCGTATATTTTTGTGCGTGTGCCGTTTGGAGCGATTGATTCGGCAAAGACTATTCCGTTGCTATTAATAAATCATCCAAATCATTATATTACCATGTCGGTACAGAAGACTTCTTCGCCGCTTGATATTGGTAGCCTTTTGACGACAACGACTGATCGTCCAGCTGGCATTATCGCTCCTCATCTGGCGTATATCATCGCAGAATATGAGCGGCGTGTCCATTCGTTGATTGAAAGAATTGGTGAAGCTCGACGGCGGTTAAATCGGCATGAAGTGAAGAACGCTGACTTCATTCAGTTTGTGGCGATCGAAGATAGTCTTAATGAATATCGCGGTAGCCTCGAGGGGTTGTCTAGGGTGGTTGCACAGCTGCGAGAGAATCGGCGTGGCGTATTTCGTCCACGAGACTTGGAGTCCTTGGAAGACATTGACCTGCACATTCAGCAGATTTTAGTAGCAATTAGCTCCAGCGTTCGCACAATTTCAAGTATCCAAAACGCCTACTCGACCATCGCTAATAATGTCCTTAACCAGCGAATGAAAGTACTCACCGCCATGACAATTCTTTTGGCGATTCCTAACGTTTTTTATGGCATGTACGGTATGAATATTGCCTTGCCATTTCAGCATGAACCTTGGGCTTATCTCAGTATTGTTGGGCTTACGGCTGTATTGATGCTGCTCGGTTATATTATCGCAAGAAGATCTCGCTTATTTTAAGATGATAACGCTCGTGCATGATTGACCAGCATAAGCACTTTCTGTATAATCGCTAATGAATATCTACAGTCTAAAATAATCATCTTATAGGGGTTTTATGAATATACAAAAGGGTCGTTGGTTTGGCGTAAAGTACATATTCGGCATATCGATTGCTTCGATGGCTATACTCAGTATGGCATTTGTCTCCTCGCAATTAACACAGACTGCTAATGCTGCTGGCCAGGTCTTTACTGTGACCAACACGGCTGATAGCGGAGTTGGCTCTTTGCGTCAGGCTATTACCGACTTAAATGCTAATGCTACAACTGGAGATGATCCAAATAAAATCGTCTTCAATATTCCCAACGCCGATCCTTCGAACCCTCAGGTCCATACCATCGCTCTGGCGACGGCTTTGCCAGAAATTACTCAGCCAGTCTCAATTGACGGCATGACTCAGCCTGGATCTTCGTGTGGTGAGCTGGTGAAGGCTGCGGCTGGTGGTGGTATCGCTGACAATAATACGCCACACACTGTCAAGATTGAGGTTACAGCGATCAACATTGACCCTACACAGCGTACGAATGTCTTTTATTTTGCAAAAACGGCCAATAAATCAAGTGTCCGCGGCATGGCTATTAACGGATCTCGCGGCACAAGTCCTTATCCGAAGCAGCGTAATAATGTCTATATCGCAGCATCTAATGTGACGATGTCGTGTAATTACATCGGTACTCATGCCGATGGTGCTTCGTATGCTACTCACGAAAGTACTGACGGGTCGGCTGGTGTTTACATTGAGCTGAACACAGATGATATAGTGATTGAGAATAACCTAATTAGTGGTAATGGTGGTTGTTACGGGGTAAACTTTGCTGGTGCGTCGAATAATCCACGTCTACATAAGAACATAATTGGATTGGCGGCAGATGGCGTAACTGAGCTACGTAACACAAGCAACTCAGGTTCTTGTAGTAGGGGTATCGGGCTCGGTAATGCATCAGGTGCTGATGTTTATAAAAATATCATAGCTCAGCATACCCAATCCGCCATCGATTCTGGTTGGAGTAACAAGGTTCCGAAGTTGAAAATACGGGGTAATTATCTTAATACTACTATATCTGGGCTAACATCGGCACTGGCCTCGGTGAGTGCACCGGCAATCCGTAGCTTTACCACCGATAATGGAGTTATCGGTGGTGATTCTGCTGATGACAGGAACGTTGTTGCTGGGTTGTTGAGGGTGGAAGATGCGGAAAATCTGACAATAAAAAATAACTATATTGGCGTGGGTAAAGATGGCAGAACTTCACTTGCTAAAACTGATACAGCGGTTTATCTTGGTTATTCAGCCAATAATGTAAATATTACACAGAACGTTGTGGGAAACGCTGTAAGATATGGTATATCTGGAGACGTTCGTCAGAATCCAACTACCAAAAAGAATATCTGTAGTAACGTTTCAGTTAAAGATAACTATATCGGCGTAACTAAAGAAGGGGATGATATAGCAAATGGTTCACATGGCGTTTCGCTCGGCTGTGATGAGCTGACGATTAGCGGTAATGTTATCTCGAATAACAAGGGTGCTGGAATTGAATATTATAATGATTTTGGCTCAAAGGTAAACATTTACGGTAATATAATTGGCCTAAAGCCAGATGGAGTAACCCCAGCACCAAACTATCGTCAGGGTATTAATATTGCCATCAGTGGCGAAGCGAGGATTGGTGGACCAGCTGCTAACCAGCGGAATATTATTGCTGCCAACAAGATGAGCGGTATATCAATCGGTAAACAGAACGCCGTCACCGCCAAGCGTATAATCCAGGGAAATTACATCGGTGTTGATAAGAATGGCAACCCAGCTGGAAATGAAGGTCGAGGTATCGAGGTCTGTACTGGCGGCGGTAACGCAAAATGCGGTGGAGAGGTCTTAATCGGCGGTGCGGCAAATGGCGAAGGTAACGTAATCAGTGCCAACAGAAGTGAGGGTATCTTGTATGGTCAAGCAGATCAGGCTGGTACGGAGAGCGATAATCCAGTGAGGATTTACGGCAACATCATCGGCTTCAAGCCAGATGTCGAGACTCCAGCTCCAAATGGCTCTCGGGCGATAGATGTCAGGGGCAACACCAATGTCCATATCGGTGGTGCTGGTCAGGGCGAAGGTAACTATATTGAGAGCGGTGTCATGAGTGGTATTTTCCTGCTCTCATTGTCAGATAATGGGGCACACAAGTTTTATGTTCAGGGCAATAAAATCGGTATCACTAAGAGCGGCAAGATTATGAAGCAACCGTATCACATACAAAGAAATGGCATTGATGTTGCTGATCCTCATCAAAACTATCCTATTATAAAAAACGGACTAGTGATTGGTGGTGACGATTCGTCGGCAGGTAATGAAATCGCTGGATATGTAAAAGGTGTTCAGCTAGCCCTAGCGGACGGTGCGGTTGTTAAAAATAATAAGATCCATGACAATAACACTGGCGTGTCGATTGAGGGTGATGTTTCAAAAAATAACCAAATTATCAAGAACTCAATTCACGATAATATCACGGGAGTAAGAGTTATGCCGCGATGTAGTGTTTCGAGAAGCTGTGTGAGCGTTGATTCACCGACAACTGGCAATACGATTCGCCAAAATAGTATTTATAAAAATACCTACCTTGGCATTAGCCTGATGGATAAGCATGGTATTGGTGAGATAGAAAACGACGACAAAGATGCTGATACTGGGGCGAATAATCTACAAAACTATCCAGTTGCGTATGAGCTGGTTGATAAATGTAGTAATTCTCGCCAGGATGGAGTAAAAAAGTTTAACTCGACACCAAACACTACCTTTGTAATTGACTATTATTCTAACGCTTCATGGGATGTTGGTGGGCCGCTGCAGGCAGAGAACTATCTCGGTAGCGAGACGGTTACTACGGATAATGACGGCAATGCCAATTTCACATTTCCGACTGGGGCAGTGAACGTTACGGCGACAGCGACTGCTCCTGACGGTAGTACTAGCGAAATCGGCGGGAAGATGCAAACGGTTTTCTGGGACTGTAAGGAGTTTAATGACAGTAATCGGATAATAGCTGCACGAGATATACAAAGCCTCGAAACACATAGGTTGTTTCGTTCAAGCCTGTCGAGGATGCCAGCTGTAGTTAAAGTAAAAGTTGACGATCAAGAAGTTAACGCAACCTATGACTATCTTACAGGTAGTGTGGCACTTAAAGAAAATACCTTTAAACTTGGCATCCATGATTTAACGCTTTCAGTTACTGATTCTGTTACGGGTTTGACTTTTACTCACACGTTTAAGGGTGCTATAAAGGTCGTTGAGCCAAAAATAAATTACAATACTGTCGTTACCGACAATACTTTGCCGAACATACCAAATGGGGTGCCAGGAGAGAATGTTAAAAATGGAACAGTGGTCCTGGCAAGGGTTGAGCCGTCTGGCGGCAACGGTTTGGTAAAGCCTTACGCTTTCGTCTACGACGATCCAACTTGGAAAGTTCCTAATGGGACTGCAACAGGCTCCAGGCTGCGTGCTATAACTTCTGCTGAAGAATATGCTGATTATGTGATGCGTACCAGTATGAATCTTGAGACCTTAAGGAGCTTTAATAAGATTTTGGGCGGCGAAGACAAGTATGAGAATATATCATTAGAAAAGATATTGGCACTTTGCGATACGAATCAGAATACGCATCTCAGGAAATATGTCCCAACAAAGGACGCTAATGGTAATATTACTGGATATCATTTTAGCAGGAGAACTCCACCGTTAGCCCAAAATTGTAAAGATTATATTAACTTCCAAACTAGTCAGAAGAGAAAATTGATAATTGACAGTGCTAATAGCGGTTTTAGATTCGGTCCACTGCCTGACGGTAAGTACGATGTGACGTTTATGGCAACAGCTGATCTGTCTGACGGCGTAGCCACAACAAGTCAATCTCTCTTGAGCTTATTTAAGGCTGGCCTGATCATTGACACGCTGGAGCCAAGCGGCACATTGACGACATCTGACGGCGACACGGTTTCGCCAGGCTTGACTGGTAGGGTTAATAAGCCAGATGCCAAGATTCGTTTGAAAATTAATGGAAAATGGTACGAGGCAATTAATAACGGAGATGGTACGTGGATGTTGCCGCCAGGGCAGATTGATGATCTTTCGTCGGGCGTTTATAGTGTTGAGGTTGAAATAACCGACAGATTAGGTAAGATCTATCGCGAAACGAAGCAGCTTACTATCACAATTAAGGAAAAGCGGGCTGAATATAAGCTGGTTGATGTTAAGAAGTTAGCCAAGACGGGTGATAATGTCTATCTGTTGGTGGTAGCGAGTCTGGCTGTAATCCTCGGTGGTGTATATCTGGGTTTGCGAAGAGTTATCCACAAGAGTTAGTCTGGAGCATATCGCCTTTGCTTGACGTGGTAGATTCGTTCTGTTATCATGGTTATCGTGTCTCGCGCCGAAGCATTAAATTGCTGAATAGTAATAAAGGTCGAAGCGCGTGAGGCTGCACATAAGTACAAGGAGTACAAACACATGCCAATCGCAATCAACTTTGTGTCATCACGACGCAAAAAGATCGCAGTGGATGTGGTGCCTGCCGAATGGCAAACATACATAGCACAGTAGATTTGTGCAGTCGCTCTTTTGACGACAGAATAGGGACGACTATAAAATAAACCCCGCTCCAAGGCACCGGAGCGGGGTTTTGGTATGGTGATAATTTAAAGTTGAACGCCCGCCTTCTTTAGAGCGTCTTTAACTGATGATTCGATTGAACCACTGTCGTCCATCTTTGCGGCCTGTCCGTTGACGTAGAAAGATGGAGTGGCGGTAACGCCGTGCTTGCGTCCAATGGCTAGGTCGAAGTCAATTTTACTTTTTACAGCCGCACTGGCGATGTCAGTCTTGTACTTATCAATATTAAGTTGTAGCTGTTCGGCGTACGACTTAAAGATGGCATCACGCTCGGAGATTTCGGCATTGTTCCAGTTGTCCCGATTGGCAAACAACAGCTCATTCATTTCCCAGAACTTACCTTGCAAGCCAGCTGCCTCGGCTGTTGCTGCCGCCGCACGGGCATTAGGATGAGAACTGGCGATTGGGAAATTGCGGAAAATCAGCATGACGTTATCTTTATAGGTGTCGACGACTTGCTTGGTTTTTGGTGCTGCCGTGCTACAGCCAGGACACTGATAATCGACGTATTCGATAACCACAACTTTTGCGTTTGTGTTGCCGTAAGTGTGATCGGCAATATTACCATTGCGACTCTCTGCTTTGACAATATTATTTAATGACTCAGTATTGACATCATTAATATTGAGACGATTTTTGGTGGATATGTACACCATACCACCGATAACCGCTACAACAATAATGCCAAAAACAAACCAGCTTTTTTTATTCATAACTCCTCCAATTTACTCTGGCAATTATAGCATAAGATGAGGTACAATGAAACTATGATGTTTGTGCTTGCGGCGGCTTATGTTATCGTTCTAGTTGTTTTGCTGGTAGTGCTGGGTATTCATCCTCAACTGTCGTCACACAGTAGATTTGAGCTGAAGAGACGGGCTCGTAGTGGAGATAAAGAAGCGGAACTGCTACTGAAACGTCACGCACTGTTAAAGGATATTTTTTCTCTGCAGCGGGTTTTGACCGCTATTCTACTAGTTATTTTAAGTGTGTTAGGCGTGGAGTTATTTCACTGGGCGGTTGGATTTTTGGTATCGTTTTTAATTGCACTGGAGGCGGGGGCGATTGCCCGAGTTTCATTGTGGCAGCGGTATTCGCAAAAATTATATGAAAAGTACGAGGGGAAAATACTGGCATTTATAGAAAAACACCCCTTAATCTTTCGGATGATTTATTCAGTTGCGCCGACTCCCAATGATGAATATGATATTGAGTCGAAAGAGGAGCTGTTAGAGATGGTCGAGCGGTCGGGCGATGTATTATCGAAAGATGAGAAGCAATTGATCGTTAATGGTCTCAATTTTGCAAATGTCCCGCTGTCTTCGGTTATGACTCCACGGAGTATGATTGAGGCGGTGTCTCACGATGAGTTGCTGGGTCCACTGGTACTCGATGATTTACATAAGAAAGGCTATAGTCGATTTCCAGTTATCCAGGGCGATATCGATCATGTGGTTGGTGTGCTGTATATACAAGATTTATTGACAATTGGGCAAAAGGCAAAGTCGCATCGTGCCAGTACGGTGATGGATAAAAATGTTTATTATATTCGTGAAGATCGATCATTGCAGCATGCTCTGGCGGCTTTTTTGAAGGTTAAGAGACACCTGTTTGTGGTGGTGAACGAGTTTCGTGAGACGGTTGGGTTATTGAGTTTGGAGGACGTGATTGAGGCACTGCTCGGCCGAAGTATTGTTGATGAGTTTGATATGTATGACGATCTACGTAAGGCAGCAGAGGCGAATCCTCAAAGGAATAACCTTTCAACAAAACGACGACAAGATGTTTAGTCTGCGACTGTTTATTAATACTGTGGTATAATAACAGATATGAAAAATAGGATTTTGGCGATAAATACCCCTGATAAAATTGGGGAAATGATTACGGTGGCTGGCTGGGTGCATTCTCGGCGTGATCACGGTGGACTGATTTTTATTGATTTGCGTGACCATACTGGCTTGGTGCAGCTGGTGATTAATCCTGAGCAGGCGGAGGCTTTTCGTTTGGCGGAAAGCTTGCGTGATGAGTTTGTGATTCGCGTCAGCGGTGCGGTGACAGAACGTGGCGAGGGTCTGAAAAATCCAAATATTGCCAGCGGTAATGTGGAAATTGTGGTGGAGAGTTTGGAGATTTTAAACCGGGCTGAAACCTTGCCAATTCAGCCGTTTGCCGAGGAAAATCAGGCAGGTGAGGACTTGCGTTTTAAGTATCGCTATCTCGACCTTCGCCGCCCAAAGATGCAACAGATGCTGAAAAAACGTGCCGAAATGTACCGACGGATGCACCAATACATGGACGACCGCGACTTCATCGAGATTCAGACGCCGATTTTGGCAAATTCCAGTCCCGAGGGTGCGCGCGATTTTCTGATCCCGAGTCGTTTGCAGGAAAATAAGTTCTACGCTCTGCCGCAAGCGCCGCAGCAGTTCAAACAGCTGCTGATGGTTGGTGGCGTGCCGCGATATTACCAGTTGGCGGCGTGTTTCCGCGATGAAGATCCGCGAGCTGATCGACTGTACGGTGAGTTTTATCAGCTGGATCTCGAGATGAGCTTTGTTGAGGATGGCGAAGAGGTTCGCCAGGAGGTTGAGCCGTTGATGCGGCAGCTAGCGACCGATTTCGCGGGCAAGAAATTGCTGGATTTGAGTGATCTGTCGGTGGGCGACGGACAGCCAATTCCGCGTATTTCCTATCGCGACGCCATGGAGACGTATGGCTCGGACAAGCCAGACTTGCGTTTTGGCATGGAGCTGATTGATCTGACTGATGTGTTTGCGGGTACCGAATTTGGCGTGTTCAAAAACGCTGAATGCATCAAGGCGATTTGCGTCAAAAATGGCGCTAGCCTCAGTCGTAAGCAAATCGACCAATTCACCGACATTGCTAAAAGCGAGGGGGGTGGTTTGGCTCCTGTCAAGATATTGGACAGGTTGGTTAGAACGATTGACGGAGAGATTGTAGAAGAAATAGAAATTAGCGAAGAAAAGTTCCTTCAATCTGAAAATATAGACAGAATATTCTTTTCTCCGATAGCGAAATATTTATCTAAACATGAGAAGGTAGACAGTATTAAAAGAACTAATGCGAAGCCTGGTGATGCGATTTTCTTCTGTGCCGACACTCGCCCAGTCGTCAACGCCGTGCTTGGTCGCCTGCGAAACGAATTTGCTACTCATTTCAACCTGAAAGACCCGAGCGTAGTGGCGTTTGCCTGGATCATCGATTTTCCGTTCTATGAATGGGACGACCACGGTAAGAAACTTGACTTTGGTCACAACCCATTCGGTATGCCAAAGGGCGGCCTAAAGGCACTGGAATCGGCGACGACCGATGCTGAAAAACTAGCTATCGTGGCTGATCAATTCGACATGGTGATGAACGGCTACGAAATCTGCTCCGGCGGTGTGCGTAACCACAACCCAGCGGTGCTATACAAAGTATTCGATTTGCTCGGCTTTAGCAAAAGCTACGTCGAAGAAAAGTTTGGTGCTATGCTCAACGCCTTCAAATACGGCGCGCCGCCACACGCTGGTTGTGCCTTTGGTGTTGACCGAATCCTCATGGAGCTCATCGACGAAACTAATGTCCGCGAAACCTTGGCCTTTCCAAAGAACGGCTCGGGCGTTGATGTGATGATGGACTCACCATCAACAGTTGATCCAGCGCAGCTACAAGAATTAGGATTATAAGCTACATCACGGCGGAGCAAATCTGCCGTGATTATTTTTAAGGGTAGGCGGGTTATTTTCGCTGCTTTTTCTGGCTGATAAATTGTGAAATAAGGCCAATGATAACAACCAGAACTGCAACGTAGAGTAGCCCGTTGATCAACCAGGCGGCAAGGCGAAACACCATGCTCAATACCCAGGCGATGATGATCAGGACTGCAATACTATAAACTAGTTTAGGAAAAGACATATATACATTGTATCAATTACGATTTGTAATGTCTATTCAACCATCGACGATAAACTAATGCATATCACTAAACCATCCCTTACTGCAGCAATCGCGAAAATTCCACGCTCCAGGATTCTCGGTCTTGTAGCTCCAGTAAAACCAGGCGTCAACGCCTGATGGCACAGTCAGTTGTGATTGGCAGTGGGTGTACTCATTACTATCACTGGCGGTACGTGGCGGCAGAGCAGCGCTCCATTCGCCAATGATCAATGGTTGCTGACGGGCATAGCCGCGGTATTTGCTAGACTGCTGATCAAGTACCTGACGGTGGTGAGTCAGCGATGTCGCTTGATTGTCTGTGTCAGAAAAGCATTGATAATGATGTATATCGAGCGTATTATTCCCAATTCGCCCCGACCACCAAGCTGGCTGGTAGCAATCAGATGCCACGATACGCACATGAGATGGCAATTTACCGCGCAACGTTCGGCTCGTTTTGCGTGTCCACCACCACAATTGCCACCGCTCACGGCGTGTTGTCACCAGGGGCTCATTGAGTAGCTCAATACCCCAGAGTGCTGGATGGTTGCCATACTCATTGGCAATATCAAGTAATATCTGTGATGTTTTCCGTCTATTGGTGCGTTGATACCACCCGACGGTGCTGGTATCACCACTACCGCTATGGTCGCTGGCGTTTTGGGCACCAGGCGCAGCGTGCAGGTCGAGTAGCGCCTGTAGGCCGTGGTGTTTGGCCGCGTCCATCAGCCAATCAATCTGCGGTTTTGCTGATAGATACGGCAGCTGATCATCCAGCGCCCAATAGCCAATCGGCAGTCGCAGTAGTCGTATGCCAGCTTGCGCCAACCATGTGAGGTCATCTTCCTGGATGAAGGTGTGTCGATGCTGCTTGATGCGTGCCGCGCCATCCACTGTTTGTGATAGTTCATATTCATTAGTCACATCTGTTCCGGTGAATACACTTGGCGTCATCCATCGTTCAAGCACCAGCCAACCACCCAGATTAACTCCAGGTATGGCGGTTGAGGAAGAATGATTGCTCATAGCTCTACTGTAGCATGAATACATTGCCGAATCATAGCGAAACGGATATACTGGAGGTAATGTATGATCGACACGAAGTTAGCGTAAAAGTAGCGCTGTATAGCAGCGACGGCAAGCGTGTGCTACTGATGTATTATCCGCACGATGATGGCTTTGGCTTGCCGGGCGGACATATTGACGCTGGCGAAACGCCTGACGTGGCACTAGAGCGAGAGCTGCGCGAGGAGCTGGGCATCACAATTGATGCGACACCGGCTGATTTCTATATGCGCTATCCGCGAGGTAGTGCCGTCAAAGATCATAAAATTATTCTTGGCTATACGGCTACGGTTGATAGTAACGTTGAACTGCCAGACCGGGCGTGTGATGGCGGCGAGGAACGTATAGTTTGGCTGACG
>ERZ772917.1038-NODE-1038-length-17574-cov-50.810549_pt1 | contig 17574 bp, 14 predicted proteins | sample MGYA00511187_ERZ772917 | MGnify/ENA primary metagenome ERZ772917 (study PRJEB29015, sample SAMEA2737925) | human oral metagenome | biome: human oral; feature: human-associated habitat; material: dental | place: China | collected 2012 ... | reverse complement strand
CGCCGTCGCCCACGACGTCCACCGCCATCGTCTCGCGGCGCAGCCCCAGGGCTATCGCATCGGCGAGGTAGGACTCGTCCTCGACCACCAGCACGCGCACGTCGTCGACCTCCTGCTTCCCGCGTCTTGTCAGCCCCGCGCCGCCATCGCGGCCCGGCGGGGCGGCCGCCGACCGGTCGCCCCGCGTCAACGATAGGGGAGGGCGGGATAAAACCCGCATAAGGACTTTCCTGAAGACTCTCGCAACATCGGCTCCGCTGGAATGGGTTCGACCCCGGCACGGACCGGGGCCGGCGCCGGACGGGCGCCGGACGGACACACAGATGTAAGGAGAATCTCCGATGAGGAACGGCAGCATGAGGGCGCTCGTGGCGGTGACCGGCGTGATCTGCGCGCTCGGAATGGTGGCCGGGTGCGGCGGCAAGGACTCGGCCGGGGCGGCGGCGTCGGCCAGTAACGCGGCCCAATCCGCCGAGGATTACAACCTCAAGTTCGCCCAGTGCCTGCGCGACGCGGGCTTCAACGTGTCCGACCCCTCCGACAACCAGGATCCGCGCAACGAGAACGCGGGCGGGGACGCGGCCGCCTTCAACGCGGCCGCCGATAAGTGCCGGGAGAAGCTCGGCACGCCGCCCGGCGGGGACGGCTCCCAGGACCTCAACAACCCCGACGTCATCAAGGAGGACATCGCGATGGCCGAGTGCCTGCGGGCCGATGGCTACGACGTCAAGGACCCCGAGCCCGGCAAGGGCCTGTCCCTCGACCTGGGCACCATCCCCAACTCGGCCATCCAGAAGTGCGCCGACGCGACGTCCAGCAAGTAGGGGTCCGCAAACCAAGGGGGTCTGCCGTCCAGCGGCTCCGGCCGCCCGGCGCTTCCGGGCCGCCGGAGCCGCTAGACTCATCCAGCATCCATCTGCAGATCATTCGCGGAGCCGGCGGCTCGTGCTCATCGGCCCGGGGCGGGTAGTCTGTAGGCATCCCCGATACGAAGGACACTTCTCACCATGACTCAGCAGAATCCCGGCCAGCCCTACATCCCGCCGTCGGCCTCCTCGGGCTCCGGCGCCTACAATCCGCAGCAGTACCAGGCCCAGACGAGCCAGTACCAGGCGGGCGGGGCGACCTCGGCGCAGTACCAGACGGGGGCCCAGGCCCCCTACCAGCCGCAGGCCTCCTTCCAGCAGACCGGTCAACAGTTCGCCATGGCCCCGGCGCAGGACTCGTTCTTCGCGAACCTGATGGACACCTCCCGCTCCTTCGTGGACAAGTTCGGCAGGCTCGTCTTCCTCGTGGCGGTCATCGCCATTGTGGTGAACCTGATCTACGGGGCTTACGACGCGGGCCACAGCCCCTCCGCGATCATCGAGAGCAATGGCGACTACAACGCCCTGCAGTTCCTCCTGAATATGCTCGCCAACATCCCCTGGGCCCTCGCCGAGATCGGCCTGGTGCGCCTGTTCATCGAGCTCGTGCGCAACTCGACGTCGAACAGGGGCGCCGCGGCCTGAGCGCCCGCCCGCACCGAGGGCCGGGCCGACGATCGCCGTCGGCCCGGCCCTCACCGCTCCGCCGCCCACCCACGAGTGAGGATCCCCATGCCCAGCCCCTACCTCGATGACGACGGCGAGCCCCGCTACGGGCGGCGCGCCAGTCCCGAGGAGCTCGAGGCCATACGCCGAGAGCAGGGCATCGACGCCCCGGCCGACGACCGGCCGGTTGGCGCCCGGCCGGTCGGGGGCGCCGATCGCGGGGCCGGGCGGGATCCGGGGCGGAGCGAGACGGAGGACAACCCCTACGCGCGCCGCGGCGCGCACCCCCGATCCGGCGGCGTGCTCCCGTCCGGGCGCGGCCCTCGCGACGGGGGCGGTCCGTTCTCCCCGGGCGACCCCCGGAATCCGGGCGGGTTCGGCGGCGGGACGGCTGTCGAGGGCCGGCGGCGCCGACGCGGCCGGCGCACGCTGGTGGCCGGGCTGATCCTGCTCATCGTCGTGCCACTGGTCCTGCTGGGCGGGGCGCTGGCCCTCGTGCTCAACGGCTTCCCGTCCGCCGGGGCGGTGCTCACCGAGTCCGGCGAGGTCTACCTGGACGCGGGCGCCGCCTCGGCGCTGTACTCCTTGGACGCGGACGCCCCGCTGTCGGAGTGCTCCGTCACCGACTCCTCCGGTCAGGCGGTGCCGACCGAGCAGCCGGCGGGCGCGGGCCTGCCCTACGTCTCCTTCACGCCCCCGGTCACCGGCAGCTACACCGTCTCCTGCCCGCCCGGCACCGCGGTCGTCGTGGGACCCGCCATGCGGATGGATCGGCTCCCGCTCGCCTCCCTCATGATCCGGGCGGCGCTCGGCTCGGGGATCGCGGGGCTGGTCGTCAGCGTCGTGGGCCTGGCGCGCGTCCTGCGGCGCGACTGAGGCGCGGCGAGCGGCGTCTGCTACGTCCCTTTTCGTCCGCTACGCCCCTTGACCCTTCACTGTACGAGAAAAGGGAGCGTAGCAAGGAGTGGAGAAGCGTAGCGGACGGAAAGGGGCGTAGCAGAGCGGGCCCGCGGGGGCCGGCGCCTCAGTCCGGACGGCCCGGTGTCAGGCGGCGCCAGGCGAACTCGTGGACGAGGGCGCTCATGAGGGCGCGCTGGGCGTTGGTCGAGGCCCGTCCGTGCCCGCCCTCGGAGTTCTCGAAGTAAGTCACGTCCTGCCCCAGGGACGCCATGCGGTGGGCCATGGTCCGCGCGTGCGCCGGGTGGACGCGGTCGTCGCGGGTGGAGGTGACGAAGAGCACCGGCGGGTAGTCGCGCCCGGGCTCGAGCAGGTGGAAGGGCGAGAAGGTCCGGATGAACTCCCACTGGGCCGGGTCGTCCGGGTCGCCGTACTCGGCCGCCCAGGAGGCGCCGGCGAGCAGGTGGGTGTAGCGGCCCATGTCGAGCAGCGGGACCTCGCAGACGACGGCGCCCACGAGCTGGGGGTGGCGGGTGAGCATATTGCCCACCAGAAGCCCGCCGTTGGAGCCGCCGTGGACGGCCAGCTGCGCCGGCGTCGTCACGCCCCGCTCGATGAGGGCGCGGGCCACGGCGGCGAAGTCCTCGTAGACCCGGTGGCGGTTCTCCCTCAGGCCCGCCCGGTGCCAGTCGGGCCCGTACTCCCCGCCGCCGCGGATATTGGCCAGCACGAAGATGCCGCCGCGCTCGAGCCAGGTCTTGCCGACGACCGGCAGGTAGTCCACGCCCAGGGACACCTCGAAGCCGCCGTAGCCGTAGAGCATGGTGGGCGCCGGGGCGGCGGACGGCCGGCCGACCTGGAAGTAGGGCACGCGCGTGCCGTCCTCGGAGACGGCCGCGTGCTGGGTGACGACGACGCCCTCGGCGTCGAAGCGCTCGGGGGCCCGCCGCAGCACCTCGACGCGTCCGAGGGAGCCGTCGGCGCCGAGCTCGCCCAGGGCCAGGGTGGTGGGTCGGGTGAAGGAGGAGACGGTCAGCCACAGGCGGTCGTCCCCGCGCGGGTCGACGGCGGCGGCGGCCACGGCCAGCAGGGCGCGGCCCGGTCGCAGCAGGGTCTCGTCCGACGGCGCGGGCGCCGGCGGGGCCGGGTCGGCGTCCGTCCCGGCCAGGGCCGACAGGTCGAGGCGGCGGCGCGCCCAGGGGCCGCCGGTCGGCGGCGGCGGGGTGAGGACCTCCAGGGAGGCGACGCAGTCGTCGAGCTCGGTGAGCACGATGTGGTGCTCGGTGACGGTGAAGTCCTCCAGGCAGGCGGAGGCCGTGGGGGTGAAGAGGGTCTCCAGGCGGGCCGATCCGCGCAGGAAGTCCCCCAGGCGGGCGGTCAGCAGGGCGCCGGCGGGGTGGGTCGTCCCGGCCTCCTCCCAGGGCTCGCGCAGCCGGATCAGGAGGCGGTCGTGGGCGGGGACGGCCTGCGCGGAGGCGGGGACGGGCACGCGAACGGCCCCCGGGGCGGCGGTGGTGCCCCGGCGGGCGAGCAGCGCCCCGGACTGCGAGGCGTCCAGCCCGGCGGCGTCGCGGGGCAGGAGCCAGAGCTCCTCGGTGTAGAAGTCGGGGTGTTCGCCCACCCAGGTGCGGCCCCAGCGGTCGCGGTAGGCGAGGACGCCGGTGGAGGTCCCGGGGGCGGACAGGACGATCTCGGCCTCGGCGGGATCCTGGCCCCGGCGGACGCGGCGGACCTGGCGCGGATAGCCGGAGGCGGTCAGGGAGTCCGGCCCCCAGTCGGCCGTCATGAGGACCGAGCCGCCCTCGTCGTCGGCCCAGACGGCGGAGCCCTTGGAGGGCGGGCGGTGGAAGCCGCCGTCGGCCGGGTCGATGAAGGAGAGGGTCTCGAGGTCGAATTCGCGGGTGACGTCGGTGTCCGAGCCGCCGTCGGACAGGTCGATCAGGGCGCGGCGGCCCGCCAGCGGCCCGGTGCGCAGCACGGAGGCGCCGTGCCACACCCAGGGCACGCCCTCCGCCGCCCCGAGGGCGTCGAGGTCGAGCAGGACCTCCCACTGCGTGGCCCCGGAGGCCGCCCCCGTATCGGGGTCGGGGGCGGTGTCGGCTCCGGGGGCGCCGGCGCGGTAGGACTCCCAGGTGGTGCGCCGCCACAGGCCGCGCGGGTGGTCGGCGTCGGTCCAGAAGTTGTAGAGGCGGCCGGCGGCCAGGGCGACGCCGGGGATCTTGTCGGGGGAGTCGAGGATCTCCTCGATCGACCGCCTCATCGACTCGAAGCGCTCGCCGCCGCGGTAGGCGCTCAGGGTCTCGGCGTTGCGGGCCTCGACCCAGGCCAGGGCCTCGGCGCCCTCGATCTCGTCGAGCCAGGCGGGGACCGGCGGTAGGCCGGGGCCGGTCCGCGGAGTCTGCGGTGGAGGCGGGTCGTCGGGTCCGGCGGCGTCGGAGCGGCCCCCGGCTCCGGCGGGCCCGGTGGCGGGATCGGCGTCGGACTCGGGGCTCGGGCGGAGGGAGTCGGTGCTCATGGATCCAGTGGATCACATAGGGGCGCCGGCCGTCGGGCGCCGCCCCGCAGGCGCAGGGACCCCCGCACCCGGATGGTGCGGGGGTCCGTCCTGCGATCTCAAGACCGCGATGGATGACTCTGCGGCTCAGGCGTTGCCGATCTTGGCGTCGGCGGCGTCGCGAACGGAATCGATCTTCTCGTCGAACTTGCCGCCGGTCACCTTCTTGGCGGCCTTCGCGGCCCTGTCGAGGGCCTGATCGGAGACCTGCTCCGCCTTGTCGGAGCTGAGAGCCTCGCTGGCCTTGCTCTTCAGGTCACCAAGTCCCATGTCGTCTCCTCTCGTCGGGGTGCGCGGCGCCGGTCGGCGTCGGCCTGGATGAATCATGGCACGATCGGACGACGGCGGGTAGCCGGCGGCGATGATAATGCCGGCGATCCGCTCAGCGGGGGCGGCGCATTGCCGCAGGACGCGGGGCCATCAGCGCAAAGTGGTGGCGATGACCGAGATCAGCTCCTGGACGCGCTCGGTCGACGAGGCGTAGACGTAGGTGGTGGCGTAGCTGCCGTTCGGGTTCGGCAGGTAGACACGGCCGACCAGCGCGTAGTTGTCGGACGAGGAGATAATGCCGTAGTAGATGGTGCCGTTGGCCGACTCCACGCTCGTGAAGACGTCCACGTTCCCGCCGCTGTCGGCGGCGGACTTGCGCACGGCGCTCTCGATCGTCGTGGCGTCCAGCGCGAGGACCAGCTTCATGCAGAACACGCCCTCCATGACGCCCAGGGAGTCGCGGGCCGGGGCCAGGGTCACGAGGTCCATGAGCCTCGTGGAGCTCTCGATCGAGGAGGCGTCGGTGTCCAGGTGATTGGCGATCTCCTGGTTCGTGGCGTCGTCGAAGGTGTTGTACGCGCTCCAGTCCGCCGGGACGGCGAAGGTGATTCCGGCCGTGGGGGCGCTGACGCTCACGTAGCCGGCCGGGGGGTCCGCCGGCGGCGCCGGGGTGGCGGAGGGCGTGGAGCGGGTGGAGGGCGTGGGGGAGGCGCTGGGTGAGGGCGGGGCGGGGCTGTCGGTTCTGCGGCGGACGCTCACCCCGGGGGCGCTGCTCGTCGGCTCCTGCGCGGCCGTGGTGGCGGTCGCGGCGGGTTCGTCGGTCTCGGAGGATTCGGCGGATCCGCCCTGGTTGCAGGCGCCCAGGATGAGGCAGGCGCCCAGCAGTGCCGCGACGAGAGAGGAACGGGGACGGCGCATCATGCCCTCCTTGGGCGCCCGGTGCCGGTGCCGCGGGGCGCCCGGCGACCGAGTCGTGTAGATCACAGGAACGCCGTCATCCTACCCCGGATCACCGTCATGAAGAACGCGGGCAGGGGTCAGCGCAGGGTGGTGGCGACGGACGAGATCAGCGCCTGGAGCCGCTCGGTCGACGAGGCGTAGATGTAGGTGGTCACATAGCTGCCGCTCGAGTTCGGCAGGTAGACGTGGCCGACCAGCGCGTAGTTGTCGGGCGAGGAGACGATGCCGTAGTAGACGGTGCCGTTGGCCGACTCCGTGCTCGTGAAGACGTCCACGTTCCCGCCGCTGTTGGAGGCGGACTTGCGCACGGTGCTCTCGATCGTCGTGGCGTCCAGCGGGAGGGTCAGCTTCATGCAGAACACGCCCTCCATGACGCCCAGGTCATCGCGGGCCGGGGCCAGGGTCATGAGGTCCATGAGCCGCGTGGAGTTCTGGATCGATGTGACGTCGGTCTCCAGGTGGTTGGCGATCTCCTGGTTCGTGGTGTCGTCGAAGGTGTTGTACGCGCTCCAGTCCGCTGGGACGGCGAAGGTGATTCCGGCCGTGGGGGCGCTGACGCTCACGTAGCCGGCCGGGGGGTCCGCCGGCGGCGCCGGGGTGGCGGAGGGCGTGGAGCGGGTGGAGGGCGTGGGGGAGGCGCTGGGTGAGGGCGGGGCGGGGCTGTCGGTTCTGCGGCGGACGCTCACCCCGGGGGCGCTGCTCGTCGGCTCCTGCGCGGCCGTGGTGGCGGTCGCGGCGGGTTCGTCGGTCTCGGAGGATTCGGCGGATCCGCCCTGGTTGCAGGCGCCCAGGATGAGGCAGGCGCCCAGCAGTGCCGCGACGAGAGAGGAACGGGGACGGCGCATCATGCCCTCCTTGGGCGCCCGGTGCCGGTGCCGCGGGGCGCCCGGCGACCGAGTCGTGTAGATCACAGGAACGCCGTCATCCTACCCCGGATCACCGTCATGAAGAACGCGATTGCGCAGGAATGATCTCGAGGAGGTCTCCGACGCCGCAGTCCAGGGCCCGGCAGACGGCGACGAGGGTGGAGAAGCGGATGGCCCTGGCGCGGTCGTTCTTGAGCACCGAGAGGTTGACGGCGGTGATGCCCGCGCGCTCGGAGAGCTCGACGAGGGTCAGTGCGCGCGCCTCCAGGAGCCGGTCGAGGTGGCAGACCACCCGCGCCCCCGGATCCTGCGGCGGCGTCCCCCCGTCCAGCTCGGGGTGCTGCCCGGGTGTCATACGAGTCCCTCGGTTTGACTGCGCAGCTCGGTGTTCTCGATCCGCAGCGCCGTGGCGGCGCGGGCGGAGCGGTCGAGGGCCGTGATGAGCAGGTCGACGAGCCAGGTCGCCAGGGCGGCGGTGAGGAAGGGGCCGAAGCCGAACGAGCCCTGCAGGAGGAGGTCGGCGCCCTCGGGCAGGCGGTCGAGCAGCTCGGAGCCCTGCGCGGACCGTTCGAGGACCCGGGCGAGGGGATCGTGCTGGACGAACCAGAACCAGACGAAGGCCGCGGTGATCGTCCAGCGCATGACCCGCGAGCGGTGCACCACCTGCGGCCAGGTGGCGGGGCGCAGGCCGTGGACGCTCAGGGCCAGGCGCGCGACGGCCGCGAGCGCGACGACGACGAGCGCGACGCCGATCGCGTTGGCGATGACGAGGAGCCCCACCCAGAGGGCGGGGACGTCGGTGAGCGTGACCAGGAGCTCGGCGCTGCCGCCGTCCACGTGCGGCCGGATGCCCGCGGCCCCGGCGCCGACGGCGTCGAGCGGCAGGTCCGCGACCCGGGCGGGCACGGTCCCGGTGCGGACCATGGTGGCCAGCGTGCGCAGGAGCGGGGCGAGGCCGTAGCCGATGAATCCCAGTGCGGGGACGGCGGCCAGGACGATGAGGGCGAAGTCGTTCGTGTCCCACCACGGCGGATCGCGGCGGGCCCCGCCCTCCTCCGCGCCGCCCGGGTCGGGGGAATCCGGGGGCCCGGTGTCCGCACTCGTGCGAGCGCGCTCGCTCGCTCCGGGGGCCCGGTCCGCGGCGGGTCCTCGAGCGCGTGTCATGACGATCCTCCTCGTCGGGGCGGGGCGCCGGTGAGCATATCGATGATCGATGCATCGATAGTCGATATGGTCCGCCTCGGAGTCGAGTTCGTCAAGGGGTGCATGGTTCGGGTCACAGGACCTTCGATAAAGTTGAGCGGAATAGACTCAACTCTGTCGGGGTTGGATTCCACAGAGACGCCGGGGCCCCGCGCCGGGACCCGGCCGTCATGAACACGTCAAGGAGGTCCCATATATATGGACACGAACTACACCACCAAGTCGCAGGAGGCGATCTCCGGGGCCATGCAGGCCGCCGCCGCGGCCGGCAACCCCCAGATCGAGCCCGCGCACCTGCTCGTCGAGCTCCTGGCCCAGCCCGACGGCGTCGCCGCCGGACTGCTCGCCGCCGTCTGCCCCGACGCCGCGGCCCGTCAGGCCGTGGGCGCCTCCGCGCGCCGCATGCTGACCCGGCTGCCCGCATCCTCGGGCTCCTCGGTGACCCAGCCCCAGCCCTCGCGCGCCCTGCTGGCCGCCCTGGAGGCCGCCGGCGAGGCGGCCAAGGAGCTGGGCGACGAGTACATCTCCACCGAGCACCTGCTCATCGGCCTGGCCAGGGGCGACGCCTCCGGCTCCGCCACCGTGGCCCGCGCCCTGGCCGACGCCGGCGCCACCCCGCAGGCCCTCGTCGAGGCCCTGCCCCAGGTCCGCGGCTCCTCCCGCGTCACCTCGCCCAATCCGGAGGGCACCTACAAGACCCTCGAGAAGTACGGCACCGACCTGACCGAGGCCGCCCGGGAGGGCAAGCTCGACCCGGTCATCGGCCGCGACGCCGAGATCCGCCGCGTCGTGCAGGTCCTGAGCCGGCGCACCAAGAACAACCCCGTCCTCATCGGCGAGCCCGGCGTGGGCAAGACCGCCGTCGTCGAGGGCCTGGCCCAGCGCATCGTCGCCGGCGACGTGCCCGACTCCCTGCGCGGCAAGCGCCTGATCGCCCTGGACCTGTCCGGGATGGTGGCCGGCGCCAAGTACCGCGGCGAGTTCGAGGAGCGCCTCAAGGCCGTCCTGAAGGAGATCAAGGACTCCGACGGCGAGATCATCACCTTCATCGACGAGCTGCACACCGTCGTCGGCGCGGGCGGCGGCTCCGAGGGCGCCATGGACGCGGGCAACATGCTCAAGCCCATGCTGGCGCGCGGGGAGCTGCGCATGGTCGGCGCGACCACCCTGGACGAGTACCGCGAGAACATCGAGAAGGACCCCGCCCTGGAGCGCCGCTTCCAGCAGGTGTTCGTCGGCGAGCCCTCCGTGGAGGACACGGTGGCGATCCTGCGCGGCATCGCCCCCAAGTACGAGGCGCACCACAAGGTGACGATCTCCGACGGGGCGCTCGTGGCCGCCGCGCAGCTGTCGAACCGCTACATCACCGGGCGCCAGCTGCCCGACAAGGCCATCGACCTGATCGACGAGGCCGCCTCCCGCCTGCGCATGGAACTCGACTCCAGCCCCGTCGAGATCGACGAGCTGCGCCGCAGCGTCGACCGCATGAGGATGGAGGAGTCCTACCTCACCGAGTCCGACCCCGACGGGAAGGACGAGGCCACCGGCGAGCGCCTCGCGAAACTGCGCGCCGACCTGGCGGACAAGCAGGAGGAGCTCAACGCGCTCGTGAGCCGGTGGGAGGCCGAGAAGGCCGGGCACAACCGGGTCGGCGACCTGCGCGTCCAGCTGGACAACCTGCGCACGCAGCTCGACCTGGCCGTGCGCGAGGGGCGCTGGGACGAGGCGGGGCGCCTGCAGAACGGCGAGATCCCCGATGTCGAGCGCCAGATCCAGGCCGAGGAGGAGCGCGCGGCGCTCGCAGAGGCCTCGGCCGCCGCCCAGGAGCCGATGATCGCCGAGAAGGTCGGCCCCGCGGAGATCGCCGAGGTCGTCGAGGCGTGGACGGGCATCCCGACGGGGCGCCTGCTGCAGACCGAGACCGAGAAGCTGCTCCACATGGAGGCCGAGATCGGCAAGCGGCTCATCGGGCAGAAGGACGCCGTGAAAGCGGTCTCCGACGCCGTGCGGCGCTCGCGGGCGGGGATCTCCGACCCCAACAGGCCCACCGGGTCCTTCCTCTTCCTGGGCCCCACGGGCGTGGGGAAGACGGAGCTGGCCAAGTCCCTGGCGGAGTTCCTCTTCGACGACGAGCGCGCCATGATCCGGATCGACATGTCCGAGTACTCGGAGAAGCACGCGGTGGCGCGCCTGGTGGGCGCCCCTCCCGGGTACGTCGGCTACGAGCAGGGCGGTCAGCTGACTGAGGCCGTCAGGCGCCGTCCCTACTCGGTGGTCCTCCTCGACGAGGTCGAGAAGGCCCATCCTGAGATCTTCGACATTCTTTTGCAGGTGCTCGACGACGGACGGCTCACCGATGGTCAGGGCCGCACCGTCGACTTCAGGAACACGATCCTCATCCTCACCTCCAACCTCGGCTCGCAGTTCCTGGCGGATCCGGGGATGGACGCCGACCGGAGCAGGGAGGCGGTCATGGAGGCGGTGCGCGCGGCGTTCCGCCCGGAGTTCCTGAACCGTTTGGACGAGATCGTCACCTTCGACGCGCTGAGCAACGAGGACATCGGCCAGATCGTCGACCTCATGGTCGCCACAATGGCCCGCCGACTGGCCTCGCGACGCATCTCCCTGACGGTCAGCGAACCGGCGAAGGGGTGGATCACACGGGTCGGCTACGACCCCGCCTACGGCGCGCGGCCTTTGCGCCGCCTGATCCAGCGCGAAGTAGGAGACCGACTCGCCACGTTGTTGCTTGCAGGAGGGGTCGTTGACGGGGACACTGTAACTGTAGACGTTAACGATGATCTCGACGGGCTGACCATGAATGTTGTGGAACCCTGAGAGTTCGCGTTAAGCTGGCAATAGTACGTAGTGGCAAGCCGTCCAAGGCGAAACCCGAAGATGGCAGGAGATGATATGACGGCGCAGAGGAAACCCCGCGGAGCCTACTCCGTTGGCCAGGCGACTCGCGAATCCATCCTCTCGGCGGCGATGGTGCTGATCGCGGAGCGCGGTTACAACGGGTTTTCTCTGCGGGACCTGGGGCGCAGGGTCGGGATCTCGCATCCCGCGGTCGTCTACCACTTCCCGTCGAAGGAAGCGATCCTGCGGGCGGCGATCCAGCGCCACGAGGACATGAACGCCCTTTTCAGGGTGTCCATCAACGAGGACGTGGAAGGGGGCTTCGAGGAGGGCGGCATCACCGCCGAGTCCTTCGTCGACTGGGCGGTCGGGGAAATGCGGTTCGCCATGATGCCAGAGGCGGACAACGCCATCGCCCTGGACTGCGTCCTGTGGGCCGAGGCCTCCTCGGAGTCCCATCCCGCCCACGTCCACTACAAGTACCGCACGGCCCAGATGGAGGAGGCGCTCACCTCCATGATCATCGCCTTCATCGAGGAGAGCCGCGTCGATATCGGGACCAAGCCGCGCACGCTGGCGAAGATCCTCATCCGCTACTGGTACGGGTCGGTCGTCTCGGCCCGCTACGCCGACGAGCCGATCGACGCCCGCGAGTTCGTCTCCGACTTCCTGGCGGTGTGCGTGCAACTGCTGCACCTGCCCGCGCACTACGTGCTGCGCCTGGGCGCTTCGGTGCCCGAGGAAGTGGCGGAGGTCTACGCGCGGATCCTGCGCAAGATCAGCGAGACCAACGAGATGAGCGAAGCCCCCGAGGCCACGGCGTGAGCAGCCCGGTGGACTTCCCCTTCGACGTCGCCCTCGTCCTGCGGGTCGGGGGCGATGTCGTTGCGTCGTGGGGGGACGCTTCGCGCGCCAGGCCGCTCGCCTCGGTGACGAAGCCGATCGTCGCCTGGTCCGCGCTGGTCGCGGTGTCCCAGGGCGCCCTCGCGCTCGACTCGCCCGGCGGCCCGGAGGGGGCGACCCTGCGCCACCTGCTCGCCCACGCCTCGGGGCTGCCCCTGGACTCGCGCGAGCCCGTGGCGGCCCCCGGGAAGCGGCGCATCTACTCGAACGCGGGCTTCGACGTCATCGGCGGCATGGTCGAGGAGGCGACGGGGATGCCGCTGCGGCGCTGGGTGGCCCGCTCGGTCTTCGGCCCGCTGGGCATGGCCAGTGCCGATGTCCCCGGATCGCCCGCCCACTCGGGGGTGTGCGGCGCCGCGGACCTGTCGCTCTTCGCCGCTGAGCTCACCCGCCCGTCCCTGGTCCCCGCCGACCTCGGGGCCGAGGCGGCCGCCGTCCAGTTCCCCGCCCTGGCGGGCGTCGTGCCGGGCTACGGGCGCCACTCGCCGTGCCAATGGGGCCTGGGCGTGGAGATCCGGGGGGAGAAGTCGCCCCATTGGACGGCGCCCACGGCCAGCCCCGCCACCTTCGGGCACTTCGGCCAGTCCGGCTCCTTCGTGTGGGTCGACCGCGCGCGGGGGGCCAGCGCGGTCTTCCTGGGGGACCGCCCCTTCGGGCAGTGGCACAAGGACAACTGGGCGGCGCTCAACGAGCGCCTGCTCTCGATGGCCGATGGCCGCGCGGGCGGCCCCGGCGCGCGCTAGGGGCCCGCTGCATCAGTCAGTAGTGGGTGACCACCGCGGTCCCCAACTCGTCCCAGTCGTACATCCACTGCGCCTCTTCGACGGGCATGTTGATGCAGCCGTGGCTGGAGGCGTCAGACCCGATGCCGAAACGCGCCACCCACGGCGCCCCGTGCATCGCGTAGGAGCCCTCGAAGTAGGACACCCACGGGACGCCCCGCGCGCAGTAGGGCCATTCGGGCGTGCAGCCCATGTCCTGCGCCGCGTGCTTCTGGTAGACGTGGAAGGTGCCGACGACGGTCTCGTGCCCCACGCCCCCGTGGTTGATGTCCACGGGCCCGTGCACGACGGTCTGGCCCTCGTAGGCGGTCAGGGTGGAGCTCGCCAGGTTGATGTCCACCCACTTCTCTCCCTCGTGCGCGGGGTACGCGTACGACTCGTAGCCGGGCATGGCCGGCATCGTCTTGGTCGGGGCCGTGGTCTTCTTGTAGTCGAAGTCCCCCTCGTAGTCGGAGGACGACTCCAGCGCGCTGACGATCCCGGAAGTGACCTCGTCGGCGTTGTCGACCTCGAGGCCGTCCGAGCCCGGGAAGGAGCGGACCAGGACGTTGCCCTGGGGGTCGACGTTGTCGATGGCCTCCTTGGCCCCGACGTTCGTGGACTCCGCGGTCGCCTCCACCCACGCGGACACGCCCGCCCGGTCGATCGTGGGCGTTTGGAGGGCCCCGTTGCGGGCGGTGACCGACACCCACTTGAGTTTGTCCCCGACCTCGGCGGTGTACGTGTCGATGCCGTCGGTGACGCTCACTTCCGGGGAGATCAACCGGTTGGCGGCGTCGGCGGCGGAGACGGCGTCCGCGTAGGCGATGGTCGGCTCGACGTCGGTGGCGGTGAACTCGGCGCTGGACGGCGCCAGCGTCTCGGCGAGCGCAGTCGCGGCCTCCTTCAGCGCCGCAGTGTCGATGCCCTTGCCGGCGTGGCCCCGTGTGGCGACGAACGCCCCCTGGTCCGCGTCGGGCGACACGCCCGATTCGACGGCTGCGGGGCCCGCGGCCAGCGCCAGGTCCGATCCGGTCCGGGCCAGCGCGTCCTCGTCCAGGGAGTAGACGAGGGGGGTCTGGGTCGTGTGGAAGGGCGCGGTCAGGCGCGCCATGATCGAGGCGTTGGCGGCCAGGGCCTGGTCCGCGCTCGCCTGCGCGTCGACGGTGACGCCCAGGTCCGCCAGCCGCAGCTCGGTGGTCGTCCCGGACACGGTCGCGGTGAGCACGGCCTGCGAGGCGCGGGCGTCGACGGCCTCGGCGATCTGGTCGTGGGTGAGGCCGCTGACGGAAACGCCGGCGACGGAGGCCCGGGGGAGCCCGATGTCCGCGTAGTGGGCCGCGTAGGCGGCGGCGCCCACTCCCGTCACGAGGACGAGCGCGGTGGCCGCTCCCGCGATCCACAGTGTCTTCTTCGATGGTCTGCCCATGAGATGAATCCTAGGGAACTATTTCCTGTTGCGCAGTTCCCCCGGCACCCGTATCCGGGGGGGCGGCGCCCGGGGAGGATCCCGGTGCGCTACTCCGCAGACTACCGCACGTCGAGGATCACTGGGACGTGGTCCGAGGCGCCCTTGCCCTTGCGCTCGTCACGGTCGATCCTCGCGCTGGTGATGCGGGCCTCCAGGGCGGGGGAGGCGTAGGCGAAGTCGATGCGCATCCCCTCGTTCTTGGGGAAGCGCAGTCTCTGGTAGTCCCAGTAGGTGTAGTTGGTGGTGCGGGCGCGGGTGGCCTCGATCCACCCGTCCTCCGCGAAGGCGGCGAACGCCTCGCGCTCGGGCGCGGAGACGTGGGTGGCGCCCTCGAAGGCCGCCATGTCCCACACGTCCTGGTCCTGGGGGGCGACGTTCCAGTCGCCGACCAGGGCGACCAGGGCGGCGGGGTCGGCGTCGAGCCACCCGCGCGCCTGGGCGCGCAGGGCGGCCAGCCACTCCAGTTTGTACGCGTAGTGCGGGTGGTCGAGCTCGCGCCCGTTGGGCACGTACAGGCTCCAGACGGTCAGCTCCGCCGGCGCGGGGGACCCGGGGGCGCCCTCGAGGGCGCCGGAGACGTCGATCACGACCCCCAGGGCCCGCGCCTCGACGACGGCGGGGTCGCCGAAGGCGGGCTGGCCGGGGAAGTGGTCGTGGACGCGCAGGATCGGGTGGCGCGAGGCGACGGCCACTCCGTTCCACTGGTTGAGCCCGTGGACGGCCACGTGGTAGCCGGCCTCCTCGAAGGCCTCGGCGGGGAACTGCGCGGGCGTGCACTTGGTCTCCTGCATGGCGAGGACGTCGGTGCCCGAGCGCTCCAGGAAGGCGGTGGCCCGGGCGGCGCGGGCGCGGATCGAATTGACGTTCCAGGTCGCGATTCTCATGGCTCCAGGGTAGGGCTGGGCGCGCGCGGTTTGCGCGCGGGGCCCCCTGTATAGATAATGATTCTCATTAACAATGTGATTGGAAAAGGCATCCCATGACACGAACCTCCCCAGCGGGGGCGATCGCCCTCGTGCTCGCCCTCGCCGCGCTGCCCCTGGCGGCCCCCCCGGCCTCGGCGGGCCCCGACCAGGACAAGGACTGGATCGTCTCCGGACAGCACGTCGACGCCCCCGTGCCCGTCTGGCACGCGGACACCAAGTCCTTCTCCCTCAACACCATCACCACGCCGATGGAGAGGACCGCCCTGTGGCTGCCCAAGGCGTGGACCGGCGACGCCGCGAGCGGTGAGGCCAAATCCCAACTCGTCATCCCCAAGGGGCGCGCGGACCTGGCCTTCCTGGGCGGGGAGGGCACCGTCCTCAACGCCGCGCCCCAGAACCCCGGCCCCGGGAACACCCCCATCTGGGCGGGCCTGGGCGCGGACGCCAGCGCCGAATGGGCCGCCCCCGACGAGTTCGACGGCGGGACCTACACCCTCGACCTCGTCAACGTCGACGGGCCCGGCCGCATGGAGATGTTCATCGACAACGGGGACTCCGTATACCGCTTCCTCTCCAGCCACGACACCGCCTACCGCAGCGTCTACAACCCCCGCCACACCCACCTGTACACGACCTTCACCCAGCCCGGGCGCTACACGGCCAACTTCATGGTCACAGCCAGGGCCGCCGACGGGACCGCGCTCTACACCTCGCCCATCACCCCCCTCGTGTGGCAGGTCGGGGGCGAGGACCCCAAGGAGGGGAGGATCAAGGACGTGCGCTCCGCCTACAGCGCGGCGCGCGCCGAGCGGTCGGACGGCTCCGACGCCCGGCCCTCCCTCACCCTGGCCCCCTACGCCGGGCGCGAGCACCCTGGAGACGAGCACCTCACCGAGATGTCCTTCTCCACGGGCGACCCCTCCGACACCGGACGCGTGTGGCTCACCGTCAACGGCTACTTCCTCACGGAACTGCCCGTCGAGGGGGGCACGGCGACGGCGCGCGAGCTCCTCGGCGACGCCGACGCGAGCGTCCAGGCCGTCTACATCCCCGACGAGGCGGGGGCGGCGGCCCGCTGGATCTCCGCGCCCCAGGCATACTCCCAGCGCGACCAGCAGGCCGTCACGGTGACCGACGGCGCCGCGCAGATCGCCCCCGAGGACAATCCCGACCCCTCCCCCGTGTGGAACCCCGCCTCGATCGACGTCGTGGACGGCGCGGTCTCCGTCCGGTACACGCGCTCGGAGGGGGCCGAGGCCCACACGGTGGCCATCCGCGCCCGCGACCCGCAGCTCCGCGCCGCCTACAAGATCGAGTTCTTCGAGGAGAAGGGCGACTTCACGCCCTGGTGCGCCGTCGAGGGCACCCTGGGCGCCGGGGGCGCGGACGTCAAGGAGCAGGACCTGGGGGTCTGCAAGGACCAGCCCATGTACATGCGGGTCACCCTGCGCCCCCACCCCAGGTCCAACGCGACCCTCACCTCCGCCGGCGTCGAGGACCTCACGGTCTCTGACGAGTTCGGCACCGAGGTGTCGCTGAAGCTGCGCGGGGCGCCCGAACCCGCCCCGTCCCCGTCCCCGCAGCCCACCGCCGCCCCGGATCCGGCGCCCACGGCGTCCCCGTCCCCATCGCCATCGCCATCGCCATCGCCATCGCCGCAGCCCACCCCAGCCCCGGATCCGGCGCCCACAGCGCCGCCGACCGCTCCGCCCCTCCCGGCCCCGGATCCCGCGCCCTCGGATCTGCTCACCGTCCCCGTCACCCTCTCACGGGGGCACCTCGACCTGCGCGTCACCCAGGGCGCCGACGGGAACGGGATGCCCTCCTACGCGATGGCCGTCAAGGACGACACCCGGACCGCCGCGCGCGCCTCGGTGCTGCGCTCGCTGCCCTCCGTGACGCTGGCCGTCCACCCCAACGCCTACTACGTGCGCCCCCAGTCGCTGTCCGACCCCGGCTACGACGTGCTCGGCGCCGTCGGCGCGGGCTCCTACGTGCTGCCGCAGACCCAGAACTCCGACATCGTCTGGCCCGGGTTCTCCACCGAGGGCGTCGACTACACGGGCCTGTCCGACGGGGTGGACATCGGCGTGCGCCTGCTCGACGGCCCGGCGGGCGCCTACGCGGCGTTCTTCCAGAGCGGATCGCTAGGAGGGAAGCCGACCGTCCACTTCGACTCGCGCGACCCGTCGAAGTCGGCCATCCACACCACCTCGTCCACCCACATGCACGGGAACTGGGTGTTCTCCGCCCCGGGCACCTACCACATCGCAGTGGGGGCCTCCAGCGGGGGCAGGGTCCTGGCCGCCCCGCAGGCGCTGACCGTCACCGTCGAGGGGACCAGGCGCCCCGGTGGCGCCACACCCTCCCCG
>ERZ772917.1035-NODE-1035-length-17641-cov-73.689867_pt1 | contig 17641 bp, 17 predicted proteins | sample MGYA00511187_ERZ772917 | MGnify/ENA primary metagenome ERZ772917 (study PRJEB29015, sample SAMEA2737925) | human oral metagenome | biome: human oral; feature: human-associated habitat; material: dental | place: China | collected 2012 ... | reverse complement strand
TGCTGCGCGGGGAGGACCTGCTGTCCTCCACGCCCCGCCAGATCGCCCTGTACCGCGCCCTGATCGCCATTGGCCGGGCACGGGCCGTGCCCGAGTTCGGCCACCTGCCCTACGTCATGGGCCAGGGCAATCGGAAGCTGTCCAAGCGCGATCCCCAGTCCAACCTCCTCATCCACCGCTACCGCGGCATGATCCCCGAGGGCCTGCTCAACTACCTGGCGCTGCTGGGCTGGTCCCTGTCCAAGGACCGCGACGTCTTCAGCCGCGAGGAGATGGTCGAGGCCTTCGACATCCATGACGTGGGCCCCAACCCGGCCCGCTTCGACCCCGTCAAGTGCGAGGCCATCAACGCCGAGCAGGTGCGGGCGCTGGAGGCGGCCGACTTCCGCGACCGCCTGGTGCCCCACCTCGCCGACGCCCTGCCCGACCCGACGGGCAGGACGGCGCCGGCGCCCCTGGTCTCGGCGGCCTCCTTCGACGCCCTCACGGAGCGCGAGCAGGAGATCCTCACCGCCGCCGCCCCCCTCATCCAGACGCGCATCCAGCTGCTGCGCGAGTGCCGGGACATGCTCGGCTTCCTCTTCGTGGACGACGCCGACCTCGTCGTGGACGATGCGGCCTTGGGCAAGCTCGGGGACTCCGCCCCGGCGGTCCTGGACGCCGCCATTAGCGCCCTGGAGGGCCTGGACGGCGCCGGGTGGACGACGGCGCGCCTGGAGGAGTCGTTGCGGGCGGCCATCGTGGAGGGCCTGGGCATCAAGCCGCGCCTGGCCTTCGGGCCGCTGCGTGTGGCCGTCACCGGCCGGCGTGTCTCCCCGCCCCTGTTCGAGTCCATGGAGATCCTGGGGGCGGACTCGACCCTGGCGCGCCTGCGCTCCCTGCGCGCGCGCCTGGGCTGAGCCGGCCCGGGCTCGGTCCCGCTCCTGGCCCCATCCTGGCCCCATCCCGGCCCCTCTCCGGTTCCGTCCCGGCCCGGGGGCTCGGTATGTCCTCCGCCGGAGCCCTCTCCGGCCTCGTCCGGGCCCTTCCCGGCTCCGGTCCCGTCCGGGCCCCGTCCCGGCCTCGTCCTCGGTCCCGTCCGCCCCCCTGGGGGAGTCGATTCGGTGATGTCACCTCAGCTCGCATTGTGCGAGGTGAGCTCGCACGAATCGAGCTGAGGTGGATTTTGTCGAGCTGAGCTCGCATCGTGCGAGCTGAGCTCACATTGTGCGAGCTGAGCTCGCATGGCGTGAGCCGGGCCCAGCGCGCGTCGGTGCGGTTGGTGCGGGCCCGGGTCCGATGACCCCGGCGGCGGTGCGGATGTCCCCGTGGACGTTACCGGCGACCAGCACCGCCCGTTACCTTGTTGGTGGTCCCGGGTGGTCCGGGGCTGGGCCAGCCGCTGCGGGCATGATGTCTTGCCCCTGTACGTAGATGATCCGGGGGGTGTTGTCACCCGCGGCGGCCGGGCGCCGGTGACCGCTGATAAGGGGAACGACCCACTGCGTGTGAGGTCTTCCGTAACGTGGGTGCGGGACCGATCGTCCACCGGCTGGTCCTCACCCACTTAAGCGGGAGGCGGCAGAAAGATGGATATCGAGGACATCGAGGTCTTCGTCGGCATCGACGTCGGCAAGACTCACCACTGGGCCACGGCCCTGACCAAGGGCGGCAAGAAGGTCTTCGACAAGGCCCTGCCCAACGACGAGGCGCGTCTGCGCGCCCTGTACGAGAAACTGGCCGCCCACGGTCACCTTCTGGTGGTGGTGGACCAGCCCGCCACCATCGGGGCCCTGGCCGTGGCGGTGGCCCGGGACATGGGCATCACCGTGGGCTACCTGCCCGGGCTGTCGATGCGCCGCATCGCCGACCTGACACCGGGCAGCGCCAAGACCGACGCGAAGGACGCGGCCGTGATCGCCGGCGCCGCCCGCACCATGCCCCACACCCTGAGAGCCATCAGCACCTCGGACGAGGACGCCGCGGCGCTGAGCATGCTGACCGGTTTCGACCTGGACCTGGCCAGACAGGTCAACCAGACCGCCAACCGGATCCGGGGCCTGTACACCCAGATCCACCCCGCCCTGGAGACCATCCTGGGACCTCGGCTGAAGCACGACGCCGTCCTGGAGGTCATCGCCGCATGGCCCACCCCCACCGCGTTGAGGAAGGCCGGCAGGGCCCGCATCGACGCCAAGCTCAAGAAGCACGGCGCCCGGCGCCACGCCGCCTGGGCCGGCAAGATCGTATCGGCCCTGGGCCGGCAGACCGTCACCGTCACCGGCACCGAGGCCGCCGGCACGGTGCTGCCCCACCTGGCCCGCCAGCTCATCGCCCTGCACTCCCAGCGGGCCGACGTCGCCGCCCGGGTCGAGACCCTGGTGCGGGCCCACCCTCTTCACGAGGTCCTGACCTCCATGCCGGGTGTCGGGGTCGGGACCGCAGCCGTCTTCCTGGCCGAGACCCTGGGCAAGACCTTCGACACCGGCGCCCAGCTGGCCTCCTACGCCGGCCTGACCCCGGTCACACGCCGCTCAGGCTCATCGATCCGCGGCGAGCGCGTCTGCCGCACCGGCAACAAGAGACTCAAACACGCCATGTTCCTGTCCGCCTTCGCCTCCCTGAGAGATCCCGTCTCCCGTACCTACTACCAGCGCAAACGGGACCAGGGCAAGCGCCTTGGGCCAGGCCCTGCTCGCCCTGGCCCACCGCCGCATCCCCACCCTGCACGCCATGACCCGCAACCAGCCACGAAACTACCCACAGCCGCTTGACACACCACATAGGGGCACCCCCCACCGACTTTGCCGAGACCTTGGGTCAGGACCGGTCACCGACGACCACCTCGAACCCCGACCGGACCCCGGCCGCGCAGGGTCCCTGGGGTCCTCCCCCAGCCCCCTTCACCACGCGCCGCAAACACCCCCAGGACGGGCCAGGGCGCCTCCACGCAGCGGATACACCCACCACGCCCACCCAACTCACCGACAGGCCCCGTCCACCACATTTGTATCACTTCTGGGACTTGCGCACGGTTGCCGTCTAGGAGTCTAATATAGAAGCAGGTTTAGAATTGCGCTCACTCGCCTGATAGATACTTACAACGAGCGCATGAGGAGTGAATACTATGTTCGCCTATGAGGGGAAGTCGCGCCAGGAGGGAGACTATAATCTCCCGCGCAAGTGTGGCAAGTGCTACGGGACATACTACGTGTCGCACTGGCTCGCATCGCAGTCTGTGAAGTGTCCCCATTGTGGCTGGACTAACTGACCGCCCCCATACTGAATCTTTCTCATCATCAGAAAGTTCCAGAGTGGGCTGAGACTAAGCACAGTAGCGCGGGAGAACCGAGGTCATGCACGCCTCCTTCCGCGTTACTGCGCCAGCCCAGACCTCCAGATCTTAATTTTATGACAAAAGATTCAATGAGCCTTTCTTACCAGCAAGACCCCGGATTGGCCAGGATCGTCGTGATGACGCGGTCGTCAAGACGACGCAGGATCGTGCGGCCTTGTGCGCACTACCCCCCCCGCGCCGCATCCATTCTTTCCCGCAGCACCGCACTGATCCCCGCCCCCGAGCGTTCCTGGTGAGAAATGATCAATATTGCAATTCCCTAAACGCATAAAACCAAAATAAAATATTTTCAGGAAAACATTATGATCAAACTATCGCAATACAATAAATTTGCTAACCAACACTCGAGAGAGTTTGAATCTTTCGCTGAAAGACTATTGAAAGGGGCTGCTGAAAGGCTCTCCGACAGACCATTCGATAAGTTGACGGTATATACCGAACTAAAAACACTCGAAATTGAGTTCAACGTTAACGTTGAACTCAAAGGGTTGCTGCCATGGAAAAAACGAATCGAGGAAAAGGAGAAAATTAAGGAGTCGGTGCCTCAGTATGAGCGAATTTCAGGATGGCACTTAATCACTTTAACTGAGCCGACATACAGAGAAAATTGGCTTAATGGCGGTTGCACGGAAACGAGTTACCGCAGATTATTATTCCTCGAACCTGGCGGCGTAGTGCGCTGCGTGTCTGTAAGTCTTCATGAACATTATGACCCTTCTCCAAGGTATTCCACTTCTCATTATAGGCACGAAGGAGAGGTGACAGATGACGATTTAATTCCGACTAATATCGAACATCTACGTAGCCCCGACCTGCATGGTTTTGACAAGGATCGGGCGACTATAAAATCTATAGGTCTTATTGGCTTGGACATGCCATATCCCGAAGATATTGCTAGAGATGTTCCCGGTGGACGTGACCGCAGTTTTATTCGGCAACCCTCTGTTCTTCCCCTCCCTATGATGCATCATAGTATTGAATATATTGTTGAACGGCGCATTGATCGTATGAAGCCACTGTCGTTAACGTTTACTAAATTTGGTTCGGATAATTTGATTTCGTGAAGGCTTATAGGGTTCTTCGTGTTTGAGGATGTGGTAGGCGGGGTCTATCGGATGCTTTGGCCAGTGAGCCTTTCTCACCAGGAAGACCCCCGGACTGGCCAGGATCGGCGTGATGGTGCGGAAAAGTCCGGGGCAAAACTAGGTGTGCGGCTCCTGTGCGCGCCACCCCCACCCCGCACTCATCCTTTCCGCACCATCACGCCGATCCTGGCCCCTGAACCATCGGTTCTGGTGAGAAAGGCTCCAACAAAGTGATGTCCCCTTGATTTCGGGTGCGGTTGTCGGAGGGGCGTTCGTCCGGGTGTTTCCGGCTGCGGGTCCGGAATGGCGGGCCGGTGTATGATCCCGTCCATGGCGGCTGTTGTGCTGGCCGATGAGGAGCGGGATGCTCTCCGGGCCCATAGGGAGAATGCTCCGCACAAGTCGATGAGGCGGATGGCCGAGGCCATTCTCATGCTGTCGAGGGGGCGAGCAGGAGGTTCGTGGCGGATTTCGTCGGGCGCTCCGTCGGGACGGTTGGCAGGTGGGTCGGGAGATGGCGGCGGAACGGCCTGGATTCCATTCGCACCGGGCACGCCGGGAACAGGAACGTCTGCCTGCTCACCGGGGAGCAGGAGGAGGTGCTGGAGGCCCTGTCCCGTCCGCCCTCGGAGCAGGGACTGGATGTGGAGTTCTGGGGCGTTCCCGACCTGGCCGGGTGGATTCACTATCGTTTCGGCGTGAGGTGGGCGTCGGACGCCTACTATGGCTGACATTAAACAAGATTGCATTCCGGGGTTGTGTCATGTGGAGGTTGCGGGGGGGGCATGGTATGGAATGCGTGCGTGCTTGTTGATGTGACGAAGGAAGAGCGGGATGTCTTTCTGAGGTGGAAGAAGCGCAGCGACTCGTTTGTTCTGGTGCGGCTGAAGGCCGAGGCCGTTCTTTACGCTTCTCGTGGTGTTGACGTGAGCATTATCGCCGAGATGGTTGACCGGAGCCGGAGAACGGTTCGGGACTGGCTGGCGAGCTGGCGGCTGGCCGGGCTGTGCTCGGTGGTGACCGGGCACGCGGGTGATGAGAACGCCGCCGAGCTCACCCGCGCCCAGAAGGAGCAGCTCAAGGAGACCCTGGGCGGAGCGCCATCACAGTCCGGGGTACAAGCGGACTTCTGGGACGTGCCGGCCCTGCGCGACGTGGTGAAGATCCTGTTCGACGTCGAGTACCAGTCGGACTCCACCTACCAGCTGCTGCTGAAGTTCTGCGGGATGAGCTTCAAGCTGCCCGACCCCTTCGACAAGCGCCGCGATGAAGCCGCGATCACCGCTCGGATGGCCCGGATCCGCCAGGAGGTCGCCGAGCTTCTGACCCGGGGATGGGAGGTGCGCACCGTCGACGAGGTCCGCGTCGAGCACGAGGCCGAAACCCGACGCATGTGGCTGCCCAGGGGCGGGAGAACCAGACTCCATGTCGACCGCACCAGATCCGCCCGGTCATTCTTCGGCGCCTTGAGCCTGACGACCAAGAAGATGAAGATCCACCCCATCGAGGGCAACCAGAACGCCGAGCAGATAACCCTGGCCATGGCCCGACTTGTACGCGAAACAGAGAACGAGAAGATCGCCGTTGTTCTCGATAACGCGGGATTCCACCACGCCAAGACGGTGACCGACCTGTACGAGCCCGGACAGGCACTGGAGCGAATCAAACCGATCCACCTCCCGCCCCGCGCCCCCGACCACAACCCCACGGAGCACGTCTGGAACACCGCCAAGGCCCACATCTCAAACATCCAGCAAGACACCCCGAAACAGACCCACTCGGCCTTCACCGACTACATCACCAGCCGCACCTTCGACTACGACTTCGAACACCCACCAATCACACCACCCGAAGGAAACCTCGTTTAACGCCAGCCAGAGTCTTTCTCACCAGAATCAGTGGCTCAGGGCGGGGATCGGCACGGTGCCACGGGAAGGATGGGCGTGGAGTGGGTGTGGCGCGCACGGGGGCGAACCATTCCGCGTCGCCCTGGGCCCTCCCGCGTCATCACGCCGATCCTGGCCAGTCCGGGGGTCTTCGTTCAATGACATGCTGTCGAAACAGGCAGGAATCCGCTCATGGCGTAGCCGGCGAGCGAAGTTGAGATCTCAAACGATGTATGAGAGTCTTGACGCATGCGTCTCTCAAAAGGGGTCGAGTGGGCTCTTCATACTACGATCCTGCTTGCTCAGGCGCCCGAGGGCGCCTGGATCCCTCGTAAGACGATTGCAGAATTCTACGGCTTGAAGGAAGCCTATCTCGCCAAGTATCTCCAGCGGCTTGTTGCGGAAGGTGTTCTTCTGGCGACGACGGGCCCTCGCGGAGGGTATCGTCTAGCCGCCCCCGCCGATAAGATCACCACCTTGAGTGTATTTGAGGCCATCGAGGGTTCGGCACCAGCATTCACCTGTCAAGAGATCCGACGTCAGGGGAAGGGGGCCGCGACGCCAGAGGAATGCCAACATAAATGCATTGTCCACTCATTAGTCGATCAGGCCGACGCCGCATGGCGGGCCGAGATGGCCAATCGCACCGTCGCCGCATTGGTCGAGGTTCTTCCGGACTCCCTCAAGGCGAGAACATCAGCCTTCCTATCAAATGCATGAGTCGCCCCGGCAGCCATCACGACCACTCTCGGAACCATATTCTCCCTCACATGCACCATGAATGCCCCCGACTCGGTCAGCCGAATAAACGTCCAACACCATGGACTTATTCATAAGGATGTGCACGATGGTTTAGCGGGGCACGCCAATGGGCAAGATCAGCAACTCGCTCCCGAGAGAATCCAGGCGCTCAATCTGAAAAACCTCAGAAAGCAAGCCGCTGTCATGAATAATAATCGAAGGAACCATCGTCAACATCAAAACCTGGCGCATCCTGCACACCGGCCGCGGAGAACCACTGGACACCTTCCTCACAGCCATCACAGCAATCTTCGGACTCATGTTATCTACGCCTCATAAACAGGTCTCACATTCTAACGGGTCGCCACCCCCTGCTTGATCGTGGCCCGCCAGCATGAGAATCCGACCAGTACGACAAGAAGGACATGGATGATGGTGGATGCGGTCATCCCGTCTATCATGTTCTTCGCTGCGAAACTGTAGAAGATGGCCCCTACTATCACCACGCCGAGCGACGCGCCGAATTGCTGAAGAGTTGTGACGACTCCACTCGCCATTCCCGCCTGCTTGGAAGCAACCTCCGACAGCGAGAGTCCTGTGAGCGTCGGAAGAATCAGGCCGTTGCCGAACCCGGTCAGGCTGACGGCAACCATCAGCCACCACGGCAGAATGGTGGCAGAAGAACCAGCCAGAATCGCGATCATTATTACGCCGAGCCCGATACTGGTGATCCCGCACCCAAGCATGAGGCTTCCGCGAAGGTGCTTGCGCACCTGGCTGGACCCGGCCAGCGAGCTGATCATGAAGGTCGCCCCCGAGGGGACGAAGACCAAGCCAGCTTGGATCGGAGTGAGGTCGCAGTAGCGCTGCAGCACGACGGTCAGGACGAACATGAAGCTCGCGAAATAGGTCATGAAGGCCGCTGAGGCGACGCTGCCCAGACGCATCGATCGCACCAGGAACAGGCATGGATCCAACGTGACGGAAAGCTCTTTCGCAACTCGGTTCGCCTGACTGCGGATAGTGACTGCCAGGACGATCAGCCCGAGGACTCCTGAGGCGATGGCGATCCTGGGACGTTGGTACTGAGCGAGAAGTGCGGCCCCCATCAGTCCCGCTACGCCGATGAAGACGGCTAGGGCCCCGATTCCATCGACGCTGTTCTCGCCCCTCGACGACATCGGAGGCAGATACCGGAGGGACGCGCTGATGGCGATTAGCATGATCGGCACATTCACCAGGAAGATGAGCCGCCACCCGAGGTCCCAGGGATTCGCCTGCACGAGGAAACCTCCCAGGCCCTGCCCGGCGATGGAGCCGACCCCCGAGGCGACACCGAACCATCCCATCGCCCATCCCCGTCGTTCCGGTGCGACGACTGTGTTGATGAACGCCAGCACCTGGGGAAGCATCACCGCCGCGCTCAGGCCCTGCATGGCCCGGCACGCGATGAGAGCACCGGCGTTCGGAGCCAGCCCGCACAGCGCTGACGTCACCGCGAAGGCCGTCAGCCCGACGATGAACACCCGGCGGCGCCCGAGCAGATCACCGAGTCGGCCTCCCGTCACCAGCCCCGCCGCGTACATGAAGGCATAACCGGCGACCACCAGCTCCAGTGCGGTGTTGCCAGCGCCCAGACTCGTCTGGATGTCCGGGGCCGCCACGTTGACAACGAAGAAGTCGAACTGTCCGACGAACGTTGCGATCAGGACGGTGCCGAGGAGGCGCCTCTGATCGATTGTAGATGTCATGTATCCATAATATCTTCAATTGGATGCACTGTCACGCTCACTGAGCGAGATCTCACATGGACTCTCGACGAGGTCCGGGGAGGCGTGGGCTGGAGCAGGGGCGTGCGCCGGTGCCCAGTGGCAGCCGCAGGCGCCCACCGTGCACTGGCGGGCCAAGGTCAAGGGCCGCAGATACTCTCGGCGGGCGTTTTGGAGGTCCTCCAGCGGGCGCGGGCCGCCAGCGGCGGGGTGGGCCGGGGGCCTGACCCCGCTTCCGCCCGATCAGGCCCTGTTCGACACCGACGACAGAGCACTCGTCCCCCGGTGACATCGTCACCAGACAGCGCGGCTCCCATTGCCGCTACACCGTCACCCGCGAAGCGGACGCCTGGCTCGCCCAGTGCGACCAGGAGCCCGCAGCCCATACCTGGAACCCACTCTCGCCGCGCTGCGTCACGCGATCGCCGACGCCATCATCCTGGCCGCCGACCTGCCCAACGACGCCGTCATCGACGTACGCCTGAGCGCTGGGGAGGACCTGGGGGACGACGTCGCCCGAGCCATCGAGCCAGGCAATCGCCGTGCTGACCTGCATGCCACCCAGGTCGCGCTGCGCGAGGACGCCCTCGCCTCCGTCCACGATCTCCTCGATGTCGGCTCCGGCTACTCCGTGCGCGACGTCGCCGGCGCAGGACAAGACCGACCAGCACCCGCCTGCCCAGATCCCCAGCGCCCTGCCCGACATCCACAAAGGCGCACGAGTCAGAAGAGCCTCCCGGGCCGCCCCCGACTACGCGGGCAGTCCCAACTGAGGCAACTGAGGCACCGACAACATTTCGCGGACGCCTTGACACGAGGCACACCGCCTCCTTCGGTCTGCGGTTGCGACGTCAGTTCCACGCGTCCGACTCCCAGTCCGCGAGCTCGGCGCGGTAGAACTCGTCCGGCGGGTTGGCCTCCATTGCCGCCTTGAGCGTGGTGAAGCGCGACTCGCGCTCAGCGAGCCCCGTCATCCGACGGGTCGCGACGGAGCACGCGCCCGGCCGAATCGCCCCGCACCCGAGGGGCTCCCTCGACGGTCATGGTCGAAATATCGACAGCGCCCCGAATCGCCCCGCGCCCGAGGGGCTCCCCGGTCTCCGGGTCCCACAGGCGCCGCACGCCCGCGACCGTCGTGGCGATGAGGGTCCCCTCGCCCGCGCCCACGAGCTCGACGCCGGCGCGCGGGCCCCGGAAGTCGACGTAGGACAGCCACCGGCCGGCGCCGTCCCACACGTGGACGGTGCAGTCGCCCGCCACCGTGGCGATCCGGGGCCCGTCCCGGCGGGTCCAGGTGAGGATGGTGTGCGGGCTGGACTGCTCGGTGTCCACCCGGACGCGGACCCCGCCGTCGGCGTCCAGCAGCCACAGCCGGTCGTCGCGGTCCGTGACCGCCAGGGCGCGTCCGCCGTCGGCGGCGGTGTAGGCCGCGGCGGTGACCGGCGACGGCGGGTCGGGCGGGAAGGGTCCGGGCAGCTCGGGGTCCCACACGAGGATGCTGTCGCCGACGGCCGTCACCAGGCGGACGGCGCCGTCGTCGCGGTGCCACACGGCCAGCGCCTCCGCCTGCGGCTGCAGGCGGTTCGGGTCGCGGAAGCGGCGGGGCAGGCGTCGCCCGGTGGCCGGATCCCACACCACCAGGTTCCGGGGTCCGCCCTCCGCGAGGACGGCGGCCAGGCGGGGCGTCCCGTCCGGCGCCCTCCAGGTCCCCAGGGCCGGGGCGTATCCGGGGACGTATCCGGAGCAGCCCTCGTCGGCCACGAGCGGCTCCCCGACCCGCCGCCCGGTGGCCGGGTCCCACATCCGCACCACCTCGTCGCTCATCGAGTGGATGAACCCCGCATACCCTTCGCCGGTGACCAGTCGCGGCCCCGCATCGGCGTCCTCCCACACGGCCAGCACGGTGCACTCGTCCACGGCGTCGGTCAGCTCCGGCCCGACCGGCTCCCCGGTGACGGGGTCCCACACGCGGACGCCGCCCGCCGCCTCGCGGAGCGGGTCGGTCGGGTCGGGACTCACCGGGCCGGAGACCACCAGGTCGGAGCCCGCCGAGCTGGAAACCGCCGGGCCGGAACTCACCGAACCGGAGACCGCGATGCGCAGCCGCCCGGAGCGGGTGAGGTAGCCGACCAGGTCGTTGACGGCGCACCCGGCGCGGAAGGCGCACGTCCGCCGGCCGTCCTCGGGGTCGTGCACGCGCACCGCCCCGTCGTCGCCGGCGGCGGCCAGCCACTGCCCGCCGCCCGGAGCGGGGATGACGGCGAGGACGGCGACGGGGCCGGGCGCGACCCGGAAGCCCCCGACACGCCCGCCCCGCTCGTCCCAGATCCGCACCGCGCCGTCGGCCCCCGCCGTCACCAGGCGGTCGGGTCGCTCGGCGGTCCGACGGCGCAGTCCGGTCACGGCGGTCATCGGCGGACAGTCGAGCACGATCCCGGGCGCGTCGTCGAGCAGGGAGCGCAGCCCCACCGCGCCCTCGACATCGAGGACGGCCAGCCGGTCCCCGACGACGGCGAGCGCCCCCACGCACTCGGTCCCGGCGGCGAGCCGGACGTGCGGGTCGGTCACGGGCCACCACCAGGAGGGGAGCCGCGCCAGGAGCGCGTCGCGAGCGCGCGCCCAGCGGGGCGCGCACGGCTCCCCGCGCGATTCCCCGGGGGCTGGCGCGCCGCCCCGGCCGTCGTCGGGGGTTCGGGCGCTCATGCGGCGAGTGTAGACGGCGCCGGACCGGGCGGGCGGCGCGGACCCGCGGGCCGCCGTCGCGCGGACGGCCCCTCGAAGGAGCCCCCGTCCCTATTCGAAGACGCCTTCCAGGACGCCCCACTGGAGCACGTGCCCGGACGCGGCCCGCCAGAAGCGGCGCGAGCCCGCCGACGCCGGGCACTCCAGCGGGGCGTCGAGCGCCAGGACGAGCAGGGAGTAGCGGTGGCTGGTCCCGCGCGGCGGCTTGGGGCCGCGGTAGCGGTGCAGCCCGTAGCCCCGGCCCTGGACGGCCCCGTCGCGGGTGGTGCGCCCCGGCGGCAGCCCGCCCCCGATGACCGGTCCGGCCGGCAGGTTCCACACGAGCCAGTGCGTCATGGTGCCCAGCAGCGGGTGCGTCTCGTCGGTGAGGACCACCGCCAGGCGCTCGGCGTCCTGCGTGAGGCCGTCGAGCCGCAGCTCGGGGGAGGCGTCGGCGCCGCGGCCCGTGTGCCCGGGGAGGAATCGGCCGTCCCCGTCGATCCCGGGGGAGGACACGCCCAGCCCCGGCGAACCGCTGACGCGCCCCTCCCACGAGGGCTTGCTCCGATCCCATCGCCTCAGCATCCTCCGCCTCCTCAAGTGGCCGCCAACGTGCACGGCCCATCGTAGGGACCGCGGACGGCGCACCGCAAAGGACACTTGCAGCGCCCCGCCGCCCCGCGTCGATCGGGCGCGGGCGCCCTCGGCCAGGGCCGATCGGGGATCGGACAACCGGAGCCGGTGCTGCGGGGGCGCTCAAGGACGCGCTCGTGCCTTCGCGGGTCGGGCGGCGGCGGATGGCGCCGTGGGGCTTCAGAAGGGGAGGTTCGGCAGGAGCGAGCCGAGGTTGATCAGGATGTGCAGGACGGCCGAGCAGTACAGATTGCGGCCGCTTTTGACATATACGACGCCGAGGACGATTCCGGTTGCGGCATGGGGAATGATATTGATGGCCTCGGACAGCGTCGGTGAGTGCATATGAATCATTCCGAACAGGATGCCGGAGGCGACGACCGCGACCCAGGTCCGGGAATAACGCCCGATAAGGTCGATGAGGAGCCTCCTGAAGAACATCTCCTCGACGACGGAGCCCATAACGCCGAGGACCGCAATGATAATGACCGGCGGGATCGTCTCCATCGCCCGGCCAATATTCAGGTTGTTCTGCAGCGGGACGCCCGACAAGCCGGTCGCGCGCAGGAGGGAGTCCGACAGCAGGAATCCCGCCACCGTGGCGATGTATGCGCCGATGCCGCCGACCAGCACGACGAGCGCAGTCCTGCGTTTGCTCGTCGCGATCCGCCGCGCCGCCCGGGCCAGGTAATGGCGGAAGACGAAGCATCCCGCGAGGAACAGCACGGCGTAGGCGCTCAGCAGGAAGGGGATGCGGTGGCCGCCCGGAATCCAGGCGTCGGCGAGCCCGAGGGGGAAGACGGCGACGTAGACGACGGCGAAGAGGACCTGGGCGGGACTCGTCCCGGTCGGTCGCGGTCCGTCGCCGCGGACGCCGTCCCGGCGCTGCGGGGGCCGCGGGGAGGAGGACGGGGCGGGCCGAGCGCCGACGGATTCGGTGAAAGTCATGCGGCGAGCGTGTCGGCCGGACCGGGGGCGCCGCATCACCCGGGAAGGGGAGACGCGACGCGGGCCTCGAACCCCGGTCCGATCCGGACCTCGGACCCCGGTCCGACCCGGCCCCTGCGGGGAGCACGATGGCCTCGAGCACGTCGGCGCGCTCGGACTCCGGTCCGACCCGACCCTTGCGGCGCATTTGTCCCCGCGCCTGCCCCGACGCCTCCGCCCGCGACCTCACCGGGATCCTGGAGTTCATCGGCGCGCGACGGCCGACTCGTCCGCCTCCGGCGCGGCGCCGGACCCGCACCCCGGGGCGCAGGCAGCGGCGTCGGCCAGACGGAGAGGGTCACGAATTGGGCGGTGCAGCGCGTTCCCGCGCGGGGACCCCCGCGGATCGGGGTCGGAGCCCGGGCTGGGGCCGGAACGCCCCCATGAGGACGGTCACCAGCAGCAGCTGGACCGCGCCGACCCCGCCCCACAGGGCGTGGGGCCACATGAACACCCCGAGCACGAGGCACTCCCCCGCGATCCAGCCCAGCATGACCAGCCCGGCCAGGGCGTGGGCCGCGGGCAGCCACCGGGGCGCGCGCAGGTGCACGACGACGGCGGCCCACTGGAAGCCGCCGACCACCGCCCCGAGCAGCACGGCCGCCAGCACGTACCGGCCGGCGAAGGCCGTGCCGTCCAGGAGGAACGCGAAGTAGTGGGGGGCGAGGAGCAGCTCGACGAAGCCGACGAGCGTGGACAGCCCCTGGAACACCGCCAGTCCCAGCAGCAGGCGGCGCACTCTCCTCATGCCGGACGACGGCGCGGTGCGGGTCGTCGCCGCGCCGACCGGCGCACCGGTGGCCGGCGCTGCGCCGGTGGGTGCGGCGGCGACCGGCGCGGGTCGCGGGTCTTGGGTCATTCCGGGCCCCCTCGGTAGGCGGATGACCGCCAGCCTAATGGGCGGCGCCCCGGGACAGGGCACCGCTGCGAGTCGAACGGATAGCGTCGGCCCATGAGTGTGAATTACTGCTCCGACCGGCCCTCGACCGCCCAATTGGAGGCGCTGTACTCCGGCGTCGGGTGGAGCCTCTACCTGGCGCCGGGCCTGCTGGACGCCTGCCTCGACGGCTCCCTGTGGTTCGAGACGGCGTGGGCGCCGTCGGACGCGGAGTCGAGTTCGGGCGAGGAGCCGCCGGAGTGGCCGGACGGGCGGCTGGGCGCGGGCCCGGCCGTGGAGCAGGGCGAGGGATCGGGCATGAGCCCGGGGGGAGGGTCGGGCGCAGGGCCGGTCGGGGGGCGACGGCTCGTCGGCCTCGTGCGGGTCGTCGGCGACGGCGCCTCCATCGCCTACGTCCAGGATCTGCTCGTCCACCCCGACTGGCAGCGCCGCGGCATCGGCGCCCGCCTGCTGCGCGACGCCATGGAGCGCTTCGCCCGCGTGCGCCAGTTCCTCCTGCTCGCCGACGACGCCCCCGCCCCGCGCGCCTTCTACGAGGCGATGGGCCTGGGCCCCGTGGGCGAGGGTCACTGCGTCGCCTACATGCGGCGCGGCGGGCGCCTGACCGGCGCGCCGACGGAGGACGACGCCGCTGCGCCGTCGGACCCGAACGCGCGGCGCCCGGACGGGACCGCCGCGGCCCGGATGCTCAGGCGCTCAGGCGCTCAGGTGCGCCGTACCGGACTCAGGCGCGCCGCAGTGCGGCGTTGATCTCGCGGGCCAGCCCCTCGGGGTCCTCGACGGACAGGTACAGGGCCGTGTACTCCTCGTCGTCGAGGGTGATGACCAGGACGGACTCGAAGCCGGAGACGTTCCAGAACTGCTTGGTGCCGTCGGTGTGGAAGGTGCCGACCAGCTTGTTGGGCAGCCCGAGGGCGGGGCCGCGCACGCCCTTGGGCTCGCGCTTGAGGCCGGGGTCGAAGGTGGCGCCGCGCACGTGGGCGAGCGGGTAGGCCAGGCGCGAGCGGAAGCCGAAGATCTTGTCCAGGCCCCGGGGCTCGATGATGATCTCGGCGGGGGTCCCGGCGGGCTCCAGGGTGATGGTGTTGCGGTTGGCGGACATGATTCGCTCCTGAGACGAGTGGTGCGGATAAGGGTTCAGAGGGAGGCGCGCGCCAGGAGGCGCGCACCGAGGTCGGCGGGGCCCACCCTCGCGCGGCGCAGCGCCCGGCCGATCTCGTCGGCGAGGGCGGAGTCGTCGGGCGCGAGCTCCATGAGGGAGACGAGGACCAGGTCGAGCGCGCCGGGTTCGCCGGGTTCGCCGGCCGGGCCGGTCGGGCCGAGTTCGCCGGCTGGGCCGAGTTCGCCGGCTGGGCCGGTCGGGCCGGATCCGGACCCGGGCGCACTGGCCCCGCCAGCCGGATCGGCCCCGTCGGGCGCACCGGTCGGGCCGGACGCGGATCCGGACCCGAGCGCGGCGAGCGCCCCGCTGAGGCAGCGCTGGAACAGGCCGTCCTTGGAGCCGAAGGCCCCGTAGAGACTGGCGCGCCCGACGCCGGTGGCGCGCACGAGGTCGTCCACGCTCGTGGCGGCGAAGCCGCGGCGGGCGAAGACGGCGGAGGCGGAGGCGACGACGTCGGACTCGGAGAAGGTTCTGGGGCGTCCCATGGGATTTAGACTAGCTGTTCCAGAACGACCGGTCAAGAACTTTTTCGCCAGTGCGTCCCCGGGACCCGTCCCCCGCCCGCCCGGGCGCCGGCCGTGCACGCCAGCGTTCTGGCCCGTCCCCCGCCCGCCCGGGCGCCCGGCCGGAACTCCGGCGGCCGCAGCAACACGGGCGCCGCCAGCCCCTCGGCGGACCGCACCCCTCAGCCTCGGCGGACCGCACCCCTCAGCGAGCCGCGGTCAAGAGCGGGCGGTCAGGAGCAGCTCGCGCGGCAGCATGTCGATGCGCTGCTCGGCGACCGTCCAGCCGACCCGCTCGAAGGCGGCCGCCATGGGAGCGTTCGTGACGTCGGCGTCGGCCACGAGGCTGCGGCAGCCGGCCTCGACGAGCGAGCGCGTGGCGAGCTCGAGCAGCCGCTGGCCGTAGCGGCGGCCCCGGTGCCCGTGGCCCACCCCCACCAGGAGGACGTAGCCGGACCCTCCCGGCCCGCCGATCCAGGACACCAGGCCCACGGGCTCGGGGCCGTCGTCGTAGGCCAGGCGCAGGCACTGCCAGGGGTCGGAGGCGAGCAGGTCGCGGACGGCCTCGCGCGCCGCCCGCTCCAGGCCGACGCGGGCGGTGAGCGTCCGGTCGGCCACGTCGAGGCTGCCCACGAGCACGTCCCTCACCGCGGGCTCGAGGCGCGGATCCTCCGGTCCGGCGAGGGGCTCCAGGCGCAGCGGGCAGTCGGCGGGCGGCGCCGCCAGGCCCGGGTGCGGGGCGAGGTCGTAGTGGTGGCGCTCCACGAGCAGGTCCCAGCCCGCATCGCGCAGGGCCCGCACCCACGGCCGCAGCTGCGGGGAGTCGACTCCCGCGCCCGGCGGGGCGTAGAGGCAGGCCTCGGGCCACTCCTGGTCTCTCACGCCGGCCGTGGCCGCGGCGACGACGGCGGTCAGCGCCGCCTCGTCGTCGGCGCCGAAGAAATCGAGCACAGTCTGGGGGCCCGTGAGGAGACCGGCGACGACGGCCCGGGGCTCGCCCTCGTCCCCGACGGCGGCCCAGACCAGGTCGGGGCGGCGGAATTCCGCTCCGGCGAAGGCCCGGGAGAGGCCACCGAGATCGCGCTGGTACCGCTGGGTCGGCGAGTCCACGAGGAGCGGGGCGCGGCGGAGGCAGTCGATGGCCGTCTCGACGTCGGCTGGCTGGATAACGGTGAAGGTCATGGGAGTTCCTGATCCTGCGGCCTCAGCCGCGGCCGGGGAACCGGCCCCCGCGGGAGGCCGGAGACGGCGGTGTCATGGGGCCTCCTCTCTCGTCATCGGAGCAAGGCAGGAGCACGCTACCAGGCCGGTTACTGCCGATCAACGGGCGGTCGGGCCCGCTGCGCGCCCGGACCCGGGGACCCATCGCCGTCGCCCGCGCGAGCGTCGTCCCCTGCGCGCCCCGCCCTTGGGGGAGTCGATTCGGTGATGTCACCTGGGCTCGCATTGCGCCAGGTGGGATCGCGCGGATCGAGTGCAGGCGGATTTCGTCGCGCCGGGCTCGCACGGCGCGAGGCGGGGCGGACTGCGTCGCGCCGGGCTCGCATTGCGCAAGCCGGTCCCGGTGCGCGCCGGTCCGTTTCGCGCCGACCGACCCCATCCCGGAGCCGCCCCCGGACCTCCTGCCCTGGTTCGCGCCGCCCGGCCGGGGCCGCTCCGGTCATTCCCGGGCGAGTTCCTCGGCATGGTGACCCGCCCGCCGCGGGGCGGCGCCATCCGCTCCGCCGACCCCCAGCAGTTCGTGGCACGGCGACCCGCCAGGCGCGGGGCGGCGGTGCAGTCCCCGGCCGGGTGCGGTCGTCGGGGACCAGGGGCAGCGGCCCCGGATCCTCACCTCGCCGGAGCGTCCCGGACGTCCCACGAGTCCCATGCGCCCCATCGGGGCCGGAGTTCGGGGCGCTCGTTACAATCTACCGGAG
>ERZ772917.1033-NODE-1033-length-17678-cov-7.191908_pt1 | contig 17678 bp, 16 predicted proteins | sample MGYA00511187_ERZ772917 | MGnify/ENA primary metagenome ERZ772917 (study PRJEB29015, sample SAMEA2737925) | human oral metagenome | biome: human oral; feature: human-associated habitat; material: dental | place: China | collected 2012 ... | reverse complement strand
TGATAAGCGATGAGATCGAAGCGAGCTTTAAGCTGTTTTATATTTAGCCTGGCGCCGGTTTTGGGGCTTTGCGGTAATCTTTTCTCGCCGCTTGCGATGCCTAGCCTTGATGAGCGCAAAGCAAAGCTTGGCGAGATGATATTTAAAGATACTAAATTTAACGCGCAGTCCCGCTCCTGCGAGAGCTGCCATAATTTTTACCTAAACGATTCGGGCGCTTCGGTGCAGGATGGGCAGGTGCCTACGATTTTAAATTCCTACTTTATCGATCGGTATCTGGGCGAGGAAAACTTCGCGGGATTTAACGCAAGGATTGGGGCATCTGTTTTTGACGAGCGCGAGCTCGGCGCGCGCGAAGATGAAATTTTGCAGATCATAAACGAAAATTTGGCCTACAAAGAGGCGTTTTATAAAATTTACGGTAAGGCGAACGTAGAAAATTTTATCGACGCGCTGGCGGAGTTTTTAAAATCCAAAACCGCGGTAAATTCTAAATTTGATCGCTTTTTGCGCGGCGAGAGCGCCTTAAACGAGCGCGAATATTCGGGTTACGTCATATTCGTGCGGCTCTGCTCGGTCTGCCACAACGGCGTAAATTTAGGCACAAACAGCTTTGCCAAGCTGCGTCCGAGCGGCGGGCAAAATTCCGCCGAAAAAGCGCGGGAGCAAAAGCGCAGACTCACCCCCGACGGCTACGAGCTGCACCGCGTACCGAGCCTGCGAAATATCACGAAAACCGCGCCCTATATAAACGGCGAGCAGGATCTGCGCACGGCGATGAAGCGCGTCGCAAAGGAGCTTTTAAAATACGATCTAAGCGAGGCGGAGGCGGATGATCTGATGAGCTTTTTAGCTACGCTTGAGGGGCAAATTCCAAGGAGTAAAGCAGATGAGAGATAAGATAATGTGGATTTTGATGGGCGGGATTATGGCTCTTGGCATAGCCGTCGCGATCAGCTATTTCTCGTCGCTAAAAGAGATAGCGAGCTTCGGCACTATCACGCGCGAGCTAGCCTTGGTCGATAACGCCGATAACCGCTTAAATATTCTATTTGACGCCAAAAACGCCAGGCGGGACTTTTCGATCGCAAATGCCGATATGCGCGGAATTTATCAGGTCATCGAGGATTTAGAAAACAGCGAGATCATCGCTAGAAGCGGGCTTTTAAACGACGTAAAGGGGGTCAAAAGCGCCTTTAGCGAAAAGATCGCTTTGCTGGACGAGCTCGGCGCGCTAAATTCGCAAAATTTAGTCCTTTTGCAAAGCCTGGAGCAAAAATTTTTAGCCGGCGGCAAAGGGCCCAAACTCATCAAAATTTACTCGCAAATTTTAGGGCTTAATTACAAAAACCGCTCCGAAATCTCCGCGCTGCAAAATGCTCTGGACGGCGCCGAGGCCTCGGATCTAAACGAGGTCGCATTCGTCGGTATCGCGCGCGAGATAGTAAAGAATTTCGAGCGCCAAAACCGCATCGTCACCGACGGGCTTTCGCAGCTTAATATGCGCTTTGCGAACCTACGCCAGCGATTTTCCTACGCCAGCGACGAGTTTTACGGCTCGTTCACACAGATGACGATGATCTATACGGCGGTGTTTCTTTCGTTTTTGCTGCTTACCTACATCATAAATTCCGACGCTCTGCGCTTTAAGCGCACGCTAGCGCCGTATCGCGCGCTGTGCGACGAGGCGAGCGAAGGAGCGCTTTTGGCGGATGAGAATTTTAAAATTTTTTATGCGAATAACCAGGCACTAAGCCTATTCGGCTACGAGCAGGACGAGCTAAAGGGCGCGGACGTCGGAATTTTGGCGCCTGAGAATAAGCGCGGCGAAATTTTAAATCTCGCTAACAAAGACGCCAAAGACACCCGCCTGATCTGCAAAAACGGCGAGTCGGTGGACGTGAGTCTAAAGATCGTAAATATCGCCGCGCCGCAAAAATCGCCCGTGTATGCGCTGTTTGCAAAGGACGTCACTCAGCTTGAGATCATGCGGCTGGCACTTGCTGGGGCAAAGGAAAATTTAACCAACCAGGTCTATATCGATCATCTTACGAATCAAGGCAACGAAGCGGCGCTTTACGAGCTGATAAACGCCGAGAAAACGGGCATCGCGATCTATCTTACGATCGTAAATTTTGCAAATTTGCGGCTCTTTTACAAGGCGGAGACGACGAATGAAATTTTGCGCTCCTTTGCGCGCACGCTTGCGATGTGTATCGAATCAAACGAGATCAAAGCTAAAATTTTCCGCATCCAATCCGACGAGTTTTGCCTATTTTACGAGGGCTCAAACATCACGCGCGACGTGGAGATTATAAATAAATACTTCACCGACAAAGTCTTTAACCTCCACACGACCGAGGGCTTTGCCTCCGCGCCTCTAAACGTCACGATAGGCGTCAGCGAGCGAGCCGACGTAGCGGGCGGCGCAAATAGAGTCTTTCAGGCGGTTATGGCGATGTATGAGGCGCAGGGCAAAAACGAGCACGTGGGCTTTTACTCGCGTCCAAACGTCATCGAAGAGAAGTATCTGCAAAACCAGATCATGATCAACACGATCCAAAACGCGATCAAAAAAAACCAGGTCTTCGTCCTCGTCCAGCCGATCTTCGACATCACGCGCAGAGATATGAGCGGCAACACTTACGGCACCAACGACAGCGACTACGTCCCGCTGGTCTATGAAATCCTAATCCGCCTCATTGACCGCTCCGGCAAGACGCGCTGCCCGGGCGAGTTTATCGATATCGCGAAACAGACCTCGCTCTACATCCCGCTAACGCGCGTGGTGATAGACGAGGCGTTTCGCCTGCTGGATCGCTTCGCGGGAACTAAATTTAGCATCAATCTTTCATATTTCGACATCGCAAACGAAGGCATCAAGGAGCTGCTTTTTAAAAAGCTCGCATCCAGCCCCAACGCTTCAAACCTCTTCATCGAAATTTTAGAAAGCGAGGAGTTCGACGATTACGAGAGCCTGCGCAGTTTCATCGCCGTGGCCAAAAACTATGGCTGCACCATCGCGATAGACGATTTTGGCAGCGGGTACTCCAACTACTATAGAATTTTAACGCTCGACGTGGATTACATAAAGATCGACGGAGCGCTCATCAAAAACATCGCAAACGACAAAAACTCGCGCGCTATCGTCGAAACGATCGCGGGCTTTGCGAAAAAGCAGGGCTACGAGCTCATCGCCGAATACGTCGAAAACCACGAAATATCGATGATCTTAGAGGAGATGGGGATCAGGTATATGCAGGGCTACTTCTACAGCAAGCCGATGGAGCCGTCGAAGATAAAATTTTAAAGCTCGCCGCTTGCTTGTGTGCGGCTGCGTGCTTATTGCGCTACCGTCTGGTACTTATTATGTCGTCGCGCACGGCTGCACGGCGTAAATTTAAACTTGTTTTGAAAATTCCAAAATTTCGCGCTTTGAAATTTTAAAATTTGGCGAGCCGCGCGGTTTTAAATTTTGAAATTTTAAAATTTCGGCGCAGGCTAGGGCGCGCGAGATCGCGAGATATTCTGGTTCGAGTCGCTCTCTGTCCGCCGTGAGCGCTCGGCAAATACAGCATCTTAAATATGATGATAGATTATCGATGAAATGATTGCGCTATCGCAGGCGCTGTCACGCTTCTTATTTGCGGCGCTTAGGAGTAGAATTTCATCGCACGATCTGCGATCTGCGGTGTTTAAATTTAATCCCGCCTTGAAATTTAATTGCTCGTAGCATTTAAAATTTAAATTCACCTCGCGAACCATAGCTGGCGACATTTAAATCGTTAAATCCGTGCTTTAAAATTTACAGCTCGCGATGTATGTTTCTGCCCGTCCACTTCGGTATTTTGAAAAATCTGCATTAATAAAATCTTCATTGCCGTGCGCAAAGCAAGCGGTTTAAATTTTTATTTCGAGCCGCAAGGCGACGCCCAGCCGAAATACGTAATTTCGGTAAATTTTATACTTGCAAAATTTTAAAATTCTATCGCCGTGAAATAGGGCGGAATTTTATCTCTGTGGCTTGCCGTCGCCGAATTTCGCGACTATCTCCTCGCTGCAGCTTTCTTTGGGCGCCCAGCCATCGCGCTTCATCCGCGCCAAATTGTCGCACGCCTCCTGCGAGCCGCCCTCGCAAAACTCGTCGTATATCACGAGGCTGCGGCACTGCCCGCTCGCGAAGCTCTCCAGCGCCGCGGCATTGCCCAGACAGGCTCGCTCGCGCAGATCGCTCATCGCGTGCCCGCCTGCGCCGCTCATTTTATCTCCCTGCTTCCGCTCGGCGAGGGTTGCGAGCTCGCACGCATCTGCGAAAAAGCCCTGCGCCTTGAAGCGGTTTCGCACGACGCCGCGACCGCCCAGCTCGTATCTCATCGCCGCTTCGTAGCATGCGGCGGCGTCCTTTTTGCTGCATTTTGCTAAAAGCGCGCCGGTTTTTGCGCCGCTAAATTTAAACTCTTTGGCTTCACCGTCCGCGTTTGCCAAACTAAGCGCCAGCGCCGCCGCCAGCGCAAGCTTTAAAGCTTTCATCTTTGCTCCTTTTTCGTTTATCCGCTCGCACGCTTCGATTTACCGCCTCATCGCGCACTGCACTCGCACAGCCCGCTAAAATTTCAAAGGCGCGCGCTCTATCTGCGCTCTAAGCTTGGAATTTTGCCGCTTTTGCTGCGCTAATTTTTCGGCAGCAGATCGAGCACTGCGCAGGCGCGTTTGTTGTGCATTTTGCACGCCCTGTCTAGCGCCTGCCCCGAGAGCTCAAAGCTTTGAGGGGTGCCGATTCCTTGGAGATATTTGACCGACAGCTCGTAGCACGCTTCGCTGCTGCCGGCATCGCACTGCTCTCTAAAAAGCTCAAACGACGCCACGACGTCCTTCTCCACGCCCAAGCCCCGCCCTAGCGCATCTGCGTAGAAAAAGCACGACAGCTGATCTTTTCGTTCGCAGCCGCTTTTCAGACCGCGCGCGACGCGCTCGCAGGAGCCTTCGTCGCTTTTTACGATACAGCTTTGCAGATCTGCCCGCGAAATTCCGTCCGTTTGAATGATCGCATCCGCGCTGCTTTGCGAGCCGGCACTTGCTTCGCCGCTCTTTAGAAAGTGCGCGCTTTGGGTCTCGCCGATACTCGTTGTTTTGCCCGCCGCAGAAATTTTATCCGCTCGCGCACTCTCGCCGCAGTTTGCCGCAAGTGCGCAAAATAGCGCCAAAAATAGAAATTTTTTCATACCAGCCTCCGTTAAATTTAGCGCCATTTTAATTAAAAATGCTGAATTTAATGAAAATGCGCCTCTACCCTAAATTTCAGCTTTGTATCGCAATGTGTTTGAAGTGCGAAATTTAAAGCGCGCCGCCAAAGCGATTGCTCATAGGCTCTTTAGTGCCGCGAGTACATTTTGTGCGTCCTGCTCGGGTTCGGCGATTCGGCTAAAGCGCTTTATCTCCTTGCCGCTCCGAAAAATCAGAGTTTGGCGGTGGTAAAATTTCTTCCCGTCACCGGTGGTGAAAGTCTCGAGCCCAAGCGGCGCTTCAAGCTCGAATTTTTCGTCGTTTATGAACTCAAACGAGGCGCCCGTAGCGCGCTTAAACTCGCTCGTGCCCGCCTCGCCCATGCTGCCTACGGCGATAAGCTCAAAGCCTAGGGCTCTTATCTGCGCAAGCGCGCTCTCGTAGGCCTTGCATTGAAGCGTGCAGCCCGTAAGTCCCGCCGTATCGCGCAACTCTGCGGGCAAAAATTTGCCGCTGTCGCCCATTTTCGGATAGGTAAAAACCACGCAATTTTTCGGTAAATTTATCATCTCTCGCCTTTTGATCGAAATAGGTCGCAAAAATAGCATAAAAAATCTTAAACCCGCTTAACGGATGAAATTTTAATAAAATTTAGCGTAAAATAAAGGGCAAAATTTCGGCAAATCAAATTTGGAGTTAAATTTTGGATATTGACAGAGCGATAGAGGAGCTTGCAAAAAAGCAGCAGCAGTGCAAGATAAAATTTCTAAAACCGCTGATTTTATTGCTATGCATCGCGGTTTTTTCCGTCGGCTGGTTTATCCACGGCTTGATCCAAAACGAATACTCCTCCGCCGTGCTGATGTCCGCGATGATCCCGATAATTGCGGTAAGCTGCGTATGGGGGATTTATGATGATTCCATCGCCAAATGGGAGTACAACGCCTTTTACAAAGACGCCTTTATCCGCGCTATTATTTCAGATATCGATCCCGCCTTTAGATACGAGCCGCAAAGCGGCATAGACGAAGAAGAAATCCGCAAAACGGGCATCTATCCGAATAATGAATTCGTAGCCGAGGATCAGATAGACGGCGTGTATAAAGGGGTAAAATTTAGCCTAAGCGAGGCGATAAAAATCTATGAAACGCGCGAGTCTATGAGGCTTGTAGAGTTATCTCAAAGGTCCAAGAGCGATCTTTCCGCGGCTTTTTTGCTATCGGCGATCGCGCTTTGGAACGCTTGGAGGCTCGGCGAATATGTGCAAGCCTTTAGCGGCTCGGTTTTGGTGTGCGAGTTTTATAAGAAATTTAAGGGGCAAACCATCATCGCGGACCGCTCGCCAGGCACCAAATTTTTGGGCGATCAGGAGCTGATGGACGACGTGATTTTCGGAGAGGAATTTCGCGTATTCGCAAGCGATAAGATCGAGGCGCGGTATCTTTTGACGCCTAGCTTTATGGGTCGCCTTGGGGCTTTGAAGCTTAAGCTTGCGCCCAAGATCGCTCTTAGCGCGGCGTTTATGGACGGCAAATTTTATCTATTTTTAAACGGCGCGAAAAACCGCTTCGAAGCCGCGCTGTTTTCGCCGCGCACTACGCTAAGAGACGCTGAGCGGATAAAGGCCGAGGTTTTGCAGCTTCTTGGTATCATTGACGAGCTGCGTTTGAATGAGGAGGTTTTTGGCGACGCAAGCGAGAGCGGCGAGCCCGCAAAGAGCTCGTCTCTCGGCGGCGAGGAGCTGCAGAGATTGCGCGATAAAGGCTTGCGCTCGCGCGATCGCTGATTTGAATTTTAAAATGTCATCTCGCGGCTTAAAATTTAACGCTTTTAGTAAAATTTCAATCTTATCGCCCGCGGCTTTAAATTTAGCGCTTTTTGGAATTTAGCGTCTTTTGAAATTTAACGCGGCGCAAGCGGGTAAATTTTACCGCTTGCGGCGGTAGCTCTAAATTTTAAAATTTAGCCCGCGCGCCGCAAAGCTCGCTATGAAATTTCACTCGTTGTTTCCCGCGATAGTTTCGATCAGTTTGCGTTTGTTGCGGCGGTTGTAAAGCACCGACGAAAGGAGCGATAGCGCGATAAATAATATCCCCGCGGTGCCCGTTATGATCTCGCTTACTTCAAATTTCAGCTTGGCAAACATTATAAACGCCAAACACGCGATGGCGTAGTGTGCGCCGTGCTCCAGATAGACAAAGTGCGACAGCGTGCCGCGGGCGACGAGATACAGCGTGATGGAGCGCACGAACATCGCGCCGGCGCCAAGGCCTAGCATGATGATGAAGATATTATCGCTTAGCGCAAACGCTCCGATCACGCCGTCGAAGCTAAAGCTCGCGTCCAGGGTTTCTAAATACAAAAAGCCCGCAAGGCCGTTTTTTACGCCGTTCGTGCCGAAAAGGCGGTCGAAGCAAGAGATGAGCAGATAGAGCAGGATCGCGCCGAAATACGCCGCGCCGAGCGTAGCCGAGCCCGTTTTAGCAAGCAGCACGAGCCCCGCGGCTAGAGCGATCAGCGTGGGCGCGTTTGGAATGCGCTTTAAAAATCGCACGAGCCCGTTATTTTCGATTATGCCCAGCCAGTGTAGCTCGCGCTGCGTATCGAAGAAAAAATCGCAAAAGACCATCAGCAAAAACGCGCCGCCGAAAACGTAAATTTGCGCTTCGTTCTCGCTTAAAATTTCATGGTAGCGCTGCGGCTGCTTAAGCGCCAGCACGAGGGTTTCCCAAAGACCTAGATGTGCGCTTGCGGCGACGATGAGTACGGGAAATAAAAACCTCATACCAAAAACCGCGATCGGAATGCCCCAGAGGATAAATCTTTTTTGCCACACCGGCGCCATATCTTTTAGCACTTTGGCATTGACTACGGCGTTGTCGAAGCTGAGGCTGATTTCGAGCACGCATAAAAGCGCGCAGATATAAGCGGCACCCGCGCCGCCGATATAAAATGCGATAATTACGGCGATGGAGCTAACCGCAAAAGATGAGTAGAAATACTTCATATAAATTTTATCCTAGCCGATTTTTTGCGCGATTTTAGCAAAATTTAGCCCTAAATTCTATATAATTGCAAAAATTCCAAAAAAGGCAAAAGATGCTTACCAATCCCGTATTTATCAGTATCTGTGTGATGTGCGCGCTGTGCTTGCTGAGGTGCAACGTAATGCTCGCGATCCTAATCGGCACGATATGCGCCGTGCTCTCAAGCAAGATCCCGCTGGGAGACGCCATAAATTTATTCATAAACGGCAACCCCGAAAACGCCGGCAGCCTCGGCATGGGCGGAAATTTAGAAACCGCGCTTTCATATCTGCTGCTAGGCGTCATCGCAAGCGCGATCTCAAAGACCAACCTAACGGCGATCTTGGTGCGCGCGGTGGCAAATTTAATCAGCGACAAAAAATACGTCTTTATCTTTTCGATCGCCTTTTTTGCGTGCTTTTCACAAAATTTAATCCCCGTGCATATCGCCTTTATCCCGATTTTGATCCCGCCGCTAGTCAAGATCATGAACTCGCTAAAGATCGACCGCCGCGCCGTAGCGTGCGCGCTGACGTTCGGCTTGCAGACGCCGTATATGGCGCTGCCGCTGGGATTTGGGCTTATCTTTATGGGGCTAATCGAAAAAAATATGAACGCAAACGGCATCGCGGTAAGCCTTGGCGACATATCGAGCGTGATGTGGCTAAGCGCCGTGCCGATGCTCGTGGGCCTCATCCTAGCCGTGATCTACTACCGCAAGCCGAGGGAGTATGCCGAAACCAAAGAGAGCCTGGATGCGCATTTTAGCGAGCTTAAGATGGGTGTGCGAGAGTGGGGCGCTCTAGCGGGCATCGCGGTGTGCTTCGCGGTGCAAATTTGGATCAAATCCCTTCCGTTCGCCGCGCTTAGCGGAATTTTAGTAATGCTTGCGAGCAAAGGCATCGAGTGGAAGAAGCTCGATAACGTATTTGACGAGGGCGTGCATATGATGGGCTATATCGCGTTTTTGATGCTGATCGCCGCAGGATACGGCACGATCTTAAAAGAAACCGGCGGCGTGAACGAGCTGGTGCACGTAGCGAGCACTTTAAGCGGCGGCAAGCTCGGCGGCGCGCTGCTGATGATCGGCATCGGGCTACTCGTGACGATGGGTATCGGCTCGAGCTTCGGCACGATCCCTATCATCGCTACGATATACTGTCCGCTAGCCGCGCAGTTGGGCTTTAGCACGGCGGCGACGATCTTTATCATCGGCGTGGCTGCGGGTATCGGCGATGCGGGCTCGCCTGCGAGCGATAGCACGCTCGGGCCTACCGTGGGGCTGAATATCGACGGCGAGCATAGCCATATGTGGGATACCTGCGTGCCGACCTTTATTTTCTTTAATATCCCGCTAATCATATTCGGCATAATATTTTCGATGATGTTATAGATTGCGGAATTTACGCGGGTTTTCGCGGGCGGAATTTTAGAATTTTAGAATTTTAGAATTTTAGAATTTTAGAATTTTAGAATTTCGCCCGCGCGATTTTGCCAAATTTATTTGCGTCGCTCGCGCAATCTACTTAAATTTAACCGCTCGCGGCGTGTTGATGAAAATCATTGCTAAAATTTGAAATTTCGCATAAAATTGGCGAAATTTCATAGCAAGGAGCGGTGGTGGAGCAAATTTATCCTTACGTGCAGATTGTGCATCTCATCTGCGCCATTATCTTTTTGGGCTACATATTTTTCGACGTCGTGATTTTTTCGCGGCTTAAAAGCGCGCTGGGTGCGGATTTTGAGCGCATTAAAAAAGCGATCGGCTCGCGCGCGATTAAGATCATGCCGGTTTGCCTTTTTACGCTGATTATCACCGGCGGAATGATGATGAGCCGTTGGGTCGGAAGCGCTAATGGCGGGGATTTCGGCACGCCGCTTCAAAAAATCTTTATGCTAAAAGTCACGCTCGCGCTCATCATCGCCGTGTGCGTAGCGATAAATTTAAGTTGCCGCGCGATGGGAAGGCCTGCGCCTGAGTTTTTGCGAGTAAATATCCACAAAATCGCCTTTGTATTTGGATTCATCATCGTGCTTTGCGCCAAGCTTATGTTTATCATCTAAGCTCGGCGCGCACGAACTTCTCGGCGACAAAATTTCAAGCAGATCGCCGTTTTACTTATTGTTTAATATTCATTAAAGATATAAAATAATAAAATACACCCGTTAAGTATCGGAATTTAAAGCGTCTGCGACGGATGCGTAGAATTTCTGAAGTGCAGAGGATTGCCTATTTTACGGTAAATGTAGGATAAATTTATAAGCGGTCGCTTATCTTACCTGCTTTGATCGGACTGCGGCGAAATTTGAGATTTTCGCGCGCAGAGGGCATCGGCGGCTAAATTTTAAAATTTACTTATTGGGAAAGGAAAAGTATGAAAAAATTTTTATTCGGTTTATTAATTGCGGGGCTTGCTAGCAGCGTGCTCTGCGCAAGATCGCTCGGCGAGATCAAAAGTAGCGGCGTTGTTAGAGTGGGCGTTTACGACGCGCAGCCGCCTTTCGGCAAGCTTGAAGACGGCGTGCACCAGGGCTTTGAGATCGATATGGCAAACGAGATCGCAAAGGATATCTTTAAAAACGGAGGCGGCAAGGTAGAGTTTGTCTCCGTCGCGGCAAATCAGCGCATAAGGTATCTTCAAGAGGATAAGGTCGATATGGTCATCGCTACGATTACGGTAACTCCGGAGCGCGAAAAGGAGATCGATTTTACGACCCCGTATTTTAGCGTAAACATAGGCGTACTGACCCGCGTAGAGGATAAGATCCGCTCTTTGGACGATCTGCAAGATCAGACCATTTTAGTTTTAAGCGGCGGCACGAGCGAGCCGTATTTTGAAAAGCAGGGTTATAAAATCTCCAGATGCGAGAGCGCTAGCGCTTGCTACAAGGCGCTTAAAGCAGGACAAGGCGCGGCATACGCGGACGATAATCTAGTCGTTTTGGGCTATCCGGTGCTGGATAAAAAGGTCGAAGTAAATATCAAAAATTTAGGCGCCTCGGACTTTTTGGCGATCGGCGTGCAAAAAGGCAACGCAGAGCTGCTTAACTTCTTAAACGAAGAGCTCATCAAGCTAAGCAAAGAGGGCTTTTTCAAGAAAATCTTCAACGAAAGCGTTGAGCCTTATTACAAAGGTACCGCCGAAAGAAAGTATTTCTTGCTGGACGATCTTTATAGTTTGCTTTAAATTTACTCGCCTCGCCGGTTGCGCGAGCGGTGATATAAAATTTTATTTAAAAGGATAATTCGTGAAAAAAATTATATTTTCGCTTCTGTTTTTCTGTGCTTCGCTCTTTTCAAATTCTTTGGCTCAGATCAAAGAAAAGGGCGTTATCCGCATAGGTATAGACGGATCGGTACCGCCTCTAAACGTAGCCGAGGACGGCAAATACGAGGGGTTTGAAATTCTGCTCATCGAGGAGCTCGCAAAGGAAATTTTCGGCGGCAAAGAGGGTAAGATCGAGTATATAATCACTCAAGGAAACGACCGTATCAACGCCGTGCGAGATAATAAAGTAGATCTTGATATCGCAGTGATCACGGTTACGAAGGAGCGCGAGAAGATAGTGGATTTCTCAAATCCCTATTTTAGCGTAAACGTAGGCGTGCTAAGCCGCGCGGGCGATAATATCAAAACCGTAAACGATCTGCAAGATAAGGAAATTTTAGCGGAGAGCGGCACAGTCGCGTATGAGTATTTTGCAAAGCAGGGCCATACGATTCGTCCTTGCAGCAACTCCTCCGATTGCTATCGCAAGCTAAAAGCGGGCGAAGGCGCTGCATACGCGGACGATAATCTCGTCGTTTTGGCTTATGCGGTCGTGGATAGAAAGGTTGAGGCGAATATCATAAATTTAGGCACTTCGGACTTTTTAGCTATCGCGGTGCAAAAGGGCAACGACGATCTGCTCGACGCTATAAATTCCGGGCTTGTAAATTTAAGCAAAAGCGGCTTTTTCAAGAAAATTTTTAATGAGACGATAGATCCGTATTATAAAGGCACCGCCGAAAGGAAGTATTTCTTGCTGGATGATCTTTACAAAATGTTTTAAGTTTATCAAAGGATAAAAGATGAAAAAATTTTTATTTACGCTGCTATTTGCGGCGAGCACGATTTTCGCAAACTCCTTAGACGAGATCAGAGCAAGCGGCAAGATCCGCATCGGCGTGCAGAGCGAGCAGCCTCCGTTTAGCTTTGACGCTAACGGCACGATGGTGGGATTTGAGGTCGATTTGGCCAAGGAGCTCGTAAAGAATTTATTCGGCAACAAAAGCAGCGATATAGAATTTGTCCCGGTCGGATCAAACGAGCGAGTGGCTGCCGTCGTGCAAAACAAGGTCGATCTGGTCATATCCGAGCTTACCGTGACTAAAGAGCGGGCGCGAGAGGTGGACTTTTCATATCCTTACTACTCGGTGCAGATCGGCGTATTAACCAGAGCCGACGATAATATCTCCCGCATCGATCAGATCGCGAATAATAAAATTTTAACCGTAAGCGGCACTACCGCCGACGATCATTTCAAAAGCGCGGGCTATACGATCATAAACTGCGCCGATGCCAATGAGTGCGTCGCGAAGCTAAAGGCGGGCCAGGGCGTCGGCTTTGCCGACGATAATACCGTCGTGCTCGGATATGCTAGAAACGATGCCGCGCTGGATGCGAAGATCACCAATCTAGGCAGGGTCGATTACATCGCCGTAGCTCTTGCCAAGGGCAACACCCAGCTACTCGACGCCGTAAACGGTAGCCTCATTAGAATGCATAAGAATAAATTTTTCCAAAAGAGCTTCGAAAACGACATCAAGCCTTATTACGGCGGTAAGATCGATAAAAAACATTTTACGCTCGATGAGGTTTATAGCCTGTTTTAAATTTAGATGCATCCAAAATTTAAGGCGCCCCTTGACGTCTGAATATACGCGCAGCTGCGATATTTGATCGCAGCTTGCTTTTGCCACCAAGGCTTCGGCGGCAATTTATAATTTAAATTCCGTATTTTTACGGATCCCGGTTGCGATATAAAATTTTATGATATTTTGATATGCGGTTGTGAAAGGGCGCGGCTTATAAAAGATAGTCGGTCGCAAGAAATTCTAATCCGAGTAGTAAAATTTTATATCCTTTTTCAGTTGCGTCGGCAGTATATTAAATTTAGCCCTAAAAATTTTAGAAAAATGCGATAAATTATTGTATCCGACCATTTTAGCGGCTTCGTTTACGCTGATTTGATCTAGACTTAATAGCTCTTTTGCAATTCCAAGCCGCTCATTTGTCAGCATCGCATAAATGGTCGTGCCAAAATATGCTTTAAAATCCCTTTTTAGTGCAAATTCATTCGTGGCACAAAGACGAGCTAGCTCCTTAATGCTAGGTGGGTTTTGCATATTTTCAAGTAATATTTTCTTTGCTTTTTGGACTGTTTTTATGTCATTTTCATCAAGACTAAGCGTATTTTCAGGCTCATTAAATTTATAAAAACTTCTATAAAGCATCTCTAAAATTTTACTTTCCATAAAAATTTCGCGCATTTTGCCGTCGTATATCGCGGCATTTTCGAGCTCTTTGAGGATGATATTTTGCACGGTGCTTGTTTTAAATTTCTTCATGCAAACGGCCTGATCTAAATTCAAATTTTTTAAAATTCCCAGCTCATTTGCAAAAGCGGTGCTAAGCGCTATGCATGAGCTTTTATAGTGTTTATTTTCAAGCTCGTGAACGCCACGCAATTTGCTTTGCATAGTTCCGAGCCAAAACTCACCTTTATTCAAAACGAATTGATCTTTATCCGATCTGAAGCAGATAGGATTTTCGCCCGTATTGAAAAATAAAAATGAATAGCGGCTACCTCGCTCGTGGCGATGCAAAAGAAAATCTCTGCAAACTATATCGCTGCTATAATATCCTATCTCTCCGCCCGTATAAAAAGAGCTAAAGTCGAATTTTATACTTTCGCTTTTAAGCTCGGTTTTGCTATACCTGTATTGCTTGGACGGCTCAATGTCGTTAGATATTTTCTGCAAAAAATCATCTAAACTTATCTCTTTACTCATCTTATCCCTTTAGCGTTTAAAAAAATCCCTCTACCGTTTAGTATTTCTTGATAATGCGTATCTTATTATAGTAAAATGAGTTTAAATTTTAATAAGAAAAGGGGCATTTGTGCGCGCAATATATAAATTATCGCTAATCGCTGCTATAGCGACAGCCGGGATATCGAGTGAGATAGAAAAACAAGGCAAAAGCGTAAATTTGGGTGAAATTACCGTAGTCAGTGCTACGGGCTATCGGCAAAATATTCAAGACGCACCCGCTTCTATCTCCGTTCTTACGCAAAAAGAGATACAAAAGCGTAACTATCAAGATATCTCCGCAATGGTAGAGGATTTGCCGAGTGCCTTTACCGCAACTCTAGGCGCTGCATCGAGAAAAGGCATAAGCCTAAGAGGCCTATCTCAAAAATATACGAAAATTTTAATCGACGGCAAGCCCGCGACCAGCGATAGCGCTTATAAAGGATTAAGAAGTATTGGCAGTAGCCAGAATTTCTTGCCTCCCGCAAATGCGATAGAGCGCATAGAGGTCATCCGCGGTCCTATGAGCTCGCTTTACGGCAGCGACGCTATGGGCGGAGTAATAAATATCATCACCAAGGGCTTTTCAAATGAGCCTAGCGGCAATGTAAACGGATACTATACTTTCGCTAAAAAATCGCAAATAAAAGGTGATTATCAAACGGGTTTTTATCTAAACGGAGCTATCGTCCCGGACGTGCTAGGTATCGCACTTTACGGCAGATTTTTTGAAAAGATAGAGGATAAAGAGCCTTATGCGAATAGAAATAATGAAGAGACGAATATGGGCACAAAACTGATGTATAACGTAACGCAAAATGATGAGGTAGCGCTTGATTATCGTAAAGTAAATAATAAATTTAGACGTACATACGGGCGTACGCGAACAACCTCGGGAGGCAATAACGATATTGCGAAAGAGGATATGAAAGGCTACACCGCAAGCCTGTCTCACCAGGGAAAATACGATAAGTTTATGATAGATAGCTATGCAAATTACGATAGCATGAAAGAAAGCGGTGCCCAGGATCTGCGTCTTAGAACGACTACGCTAAATTCTAAAGGCTCATATTTTTTCGATTCAAATGCTTTGAGTTTGGGCGTGCAATACCGAAGCGAGAGATTAAACGAAGCCGCTACTACCGCAGATGAGGCAAATGTCAAAAGATGGGATTATTCGATCTACGGCGAGGATGATTTTTATCTAACTGATGATTTAACACTAACCGGTGGAATCAGATATAACCGTGATAAGGACTATGGCGGCCATATATCGCCGCGCACTTATGCCGTTTATCGTTTAAACGAAAGTTTTTCTATTAAAGGCGGCGTTTCGACAGGATATTCAACTCCGGATATTAAGCAGCGTAGCGAGGGCCTTGCCCTGCCATTTGCAGGAGGCCAGGGAGCGCAGATAGGCAGAAGCTCTTTAAAGCCTGAAAGCAGCATAAGCTACGAAGGCGGGTTTTCTTACGACGATAACGATAAATTTAACTTTAGCGCTACCGCGTTTTATACTGAAATCAAAGATGGAATTTCTACGAAATTGATTTGCCGTCCAAGACCGGGAAATCCTTGCGTGTATAACGGCAAAACTTACAGGCGCGGTATTTGGGATACTATAAATATCGGGGAAGCCGAGGTTAGGGGTCTAGAGCTAAGTAACGATTATCAAATTTTAGATAATTTGAAGTTGCATGCAAACTATGCCTATACGAAATCCGAGCAAAAAACGGGTAGTGAGAAGGGCAAAACCTTAAATAATTTTCCAATCCATTCGGTAAAGCTAGGATTTGATTACGACGTAAGCTCCAAGCTAAACTTATGGTCGCAAATAAATTATTATAGTAGGACGCGCGATAGCCTAAGCTACGATGAGGATATCCGCTCATACACGATTTTTGATCTGGGCGCGAGCTATAAAGTTACAAAAGACGCAAGTTTAAATTTTACGCTTTATAACATATTCAACGAATTCGTACTAACGCGCTCGGGAAATTATCAAATGATGGTCGTAGACGGGATGAAGGCGCAGGTTGGATTTAACGTGAACTTTTAAATTCGCGGCGCATAAAATTTCGTCCGCGGATTTAAAAATTTAAGGAAATTAATGGCGATTCTAAAAAGGAAAAAATTTTGGTTCAACGTCCATCTTGTTTTGACGCTTATATGCTGCGTGCCGATCTTAATCGTAGCCCTTAGCGGCGCTATTATCTCGTATCATGATGAGATTATAGATGCGTTAAATCAAAGCAAATCTTTCGTGAGCCCGAGCGGAAAAGATGCCCTCGAACCCGCCGAAATTTTAAATATTTTCAGAAAAACTAAGCCCGGTTTTACGCTCAGTTATTATAGAATTCCTCAAAACAAAAACGAAGCGATTAGGCTTTCCGGTACAGATTCTAGCGGCGAGTTTAAATCATATTTTATAGATCCTTATAACGGCGAAATTACTTCGGAAAATATAGGCGATACGTTTATCGGCGTAGCGCTAAATCTACATACTAATCTGGGATTTGGGCTAAGCAAAAACGAAACTCTGCGGCTAATAGGCAAAAATATCGTGGCGCTTAGCACGGTTATGTTTATTTTGGTCTTAATTTCAGGCGCGGTGATCTATTATCCTAGCTTTAGAGGAAAGATTTTACGCGCATTTAGGATAAATTTTAAAGCGAGAGGTTATGCGTTTTTATATAGCTTGCACGGCGCGGTCGGAGTTTTACTGCTGCCCGTTTTGCTTACGATAAGCGCTAGCGGGCTTTATTGGTCGTATGATTGGATAGCCAAAATCACCAACAGAGCGTTGGGTGAAAAGGAAATTTTTAGAAAAACGAGCTTTACCGAAGTGCGAGGATTTTCGCTTGAGGATGAAGATAAAATTTTAAATTTGCAGACGGCATTTGATATTTTTAAGCGTGAACGCGGTGAAAACTACGAATTCTTTAATATCATCGCCCAAAAAGATGGAGAAAATTTTATGGTCTTTTATTTCGATAAAGGCGAAAAGAGCGAAGAGCATATGAATACGATGAGTATAAACGTTAAAAAGGGCATCTTGCGGCATGCTCGCTATGATGATACGAAAAGTACCATGCCGCGCCCGTTTGCTATACATAAAGCCGTTTTGAGCGTGCATTCGGGCTATATCTTCGGCGAGGCGGGTAAGTTCTTATTTTGCGTAGCGGCGATTTCTGTGTTATTTTTTATAGTTACGGGATTTTGGATGAGTATAAAAAGAATTTATAAGAAAAGATAAATCTACGAATTCAAAGCGGAGAGATAGCTTATCCGCGGCGTAAATTTAAAATTTTACCCGAAACGGTATCGCTTCTTTTCAGTTAATAAAATTTTAT
>ERZ772917.1031-NODE-1031-length-17689-cov-4.676704_pt1 | contig 17689 bp, 10 predicted proteins | sample MGYA00511187_ERZ772917 | MGnify/ENA primary metagenome ERZ772917 (study PRJEB29015, sample SAMEA2737925) | human oral metagenome | biome: human oral; feature: human-associated habitat; material: dental | place: China | collected 2012 ... | reverse complement strand
GTCCTTGGGGTTGTTGGGGGGATGGCTGTGGTGGTTGCCCGGGTCCTTGGGGTTGCTGGGGGGATGGCTGTGGTGGTTGCCCGGGTCCTTGGGGTTGCTGGGGGGACGGTTGTGGTGGTTGTCCATATCCCTGAGGTTGCTGGGGGTACGGCTGGGACGGCTGCTGTGGATATCCCTGCTGGGGCTGTGGCCCCTGGTTCGGTTTGGCCTCCCAGGGCGACTGCCCGCCGGGCTGATTCATATTGTTCGCTGAAGGGTGATCGTTCATGTGTGGCCTCCTAGCGGACATAGTATGAGAGCCAGGAGTTCACGCGGAGGAGCGATCCATCGACTCGGCCCTCAACGCGAGGCTGGGCTTTGCCGGGCGGGCGGACGTAGTTTTGGGTGATGCCGACCACCTCACGCCGCTGGAACCACAACATCCACTACCACGGCGCGATCCTCAGGGAGATATCCAAAGGAGCCCGGACCGCCCTCGACGTCGGCTGCGGCAATGGGCTGCTGACCCGGGAGTTGCAACGGGTCGTACCCGAGGTTGTGGGAATCGACGCCGATGAGCGGGTTCTGGACCAGGCGCGTCGGGACTGCGGAGACGTCGATTGGGTGCTCGGAGATTTCCTGACCCATGATTTCGGCCGCCGTTTCGACGTGGTGGCTTCGGTGGCCGTGCTGCACCACATCCCCGACCTCCGGGCGGGCCTGAGGCGGTTGGCCGCGCTGACCGCCCCGGGCGGGGTCCTGGCGATCGTCGGTTTGGCACGGGCGACGAGACTCAGGGACCGACTGATCCACGTCCCGGGTCTGTTCCAGCACTGGTGGTTCTCGGCGCGGTACGGCTTCTGGGAGCACGCGGCCCCGACGGTGTGGCCACCGCCCCACGACTACACCACAATCCGGCGGATGGCCGCCGAACTCCTGCCCGGGATGGTGTGGCGGCGCCTCCCGTTGTGGCGCTACTCCCTGATCTGGCACCGCCCCGTCACGACGTGAGATCAATGCCGCAACCGGTGAACTCTGCCTCTCCCCGTTCCGTCAGACGGACCGCCCGGGTGGTTCCGACCCGGGTGATCCAGCCGCGCTCCAGGAACAGCCCGCACAGCCGCGTCCCGAGAGGCCCGGCCAGGTGTAGGCGGCGTTCGGTCGCATCCATGCAGGAGTTCGCCGCCAGGGAACCCAGCCCGGTTTCCCACGAGTCGAGGAGATCGCGGCCGGCCTCCGTGGGCCGCCAGGCGGCATCGATCAGGTCCTGTCCGCGCAGCTGGTCGGCGAGCCCGACCCCGAGTCGTCCCGCGAGGTGCCGGTAGCAGGTGCGGCCCTCCCGGAACCGGGCCTCGTCGGAGGACGCCCGCAGGCTCCGGGGCGTGGGCAGGAGGGTGTCGGACACGACCCCGAGGCCCTCGATGACCCGCGCCACGTGTTCACCGGCGAGGGTGACGTAGCGGTGACGGCCCTGGCGTTTCTCGGTGGCGATGCCCCGGGCGACGAGAACGTCGACGTGTTCGCTGGCGGTGGAGCGGGCCAGGCCCGTGTACCGGGCGAGCTCGCCGACGGTCCAGGCCCGGTTCGTCATCAGCGCGGTGCACATCGCCGCGCGCGACGGATCCCCCAACGCGGCGGCGACCAGGGAGATCTCCGGCATTCTCTCGGGAAACGAACGATCGGGCACCCCTCCATTCTCGCCTCCCCGGGTTCGGTGCGCGCCGAATCATCCGGGCGTGACCATGGTCGCCGAACTCTGATGACCGGGACTGAACGAGGAGGCTTGGATGGTGCGCGACAACAGGCGGGCGGCGACGGCAGCGGTGCTGCTCGGTTTCTTCGTCGTCATGCTCGACGTCACCGTCGTCAACGTGGCCCTCGGCGGCATCGGCGCCGACCTGCGGATCGGGATCGGGACGCTGCAATGGGTCGTCGACGCCTACACGCTCGTGCTCGCGGCCCTGCTGCTCGCCGCCGGGGTTGCCTGCGACCGCATCGGCGCCCGGAAGGTCTACCTGATCGGCCTGCTGGGGTTCGGGGTCCTGTCCTTCGCCTGCGCGATGGCGCCTACCGGCGGGACGCTGGTGGCGGCCCGGGCCGTGCAGGGAGTGGGAGCGGCGGCCGTCGTGCCCGGGTCGCTGACGCTACTGGGCGCCATCCACCCCGACCCTGCCGCGCGGGCACGGGCGATCGGCCTGTGGGGCGGAGCTGGGGGAGTGGCCGCCGCCGTCGGGCCGATCCTCGGCGGGATGCTGGTGACCGCGGTCGGGTGGCGGTCGGTGTTCTGGATCAACCTTCCGGTGATCGCCGTGGCCGTTCTGCTCACCGTCGGGGCCATCGACGGGACGCGCGGGGCCGCACCCCGGGGCCTGGACCTGTTCGGCCCGGGGCTCTCAGCGCTCGGGCTCGCCGCGGGAACCTGGGCGGTGATCTCGGCGGGCGAACACGGCTGGGGGATCCCGCAGCTCGCGGCGGTGGCCGTCGGCGCTGGGCTGTTGACTGGTTTCGTCGCCGTGGAACGTCGCGTTCCCGAACCGATGCTGCCCCCCGGCCTGTTCGCCGGGCGGGGTTTCACGGTGGCCGTGACGGTCGGGTTCTGCCTGAATGTGAGTTTCTTCGGCCAGCTCTTCGTGCTGTCCCTGTTCTTCCAGCGAACCCTGGGTTTCGACGCCTGGGACGCGGGTCTCGCGCTCGCCCCACAGGCCTGCAGCGCGGTTGTCGCCGCCCCGCTCGGGGGCAGGGCGGCCGCCCGGTTCGGGGCTTTTCCGGCGATGTTGACGGGGCTGGTCCTCGGGGCCGCGGGGTTCGCCGGAACCGCGTTCATCGGCCCCGGCACGGCGCCCCTGGTCGTCTCCGGCGTCACCTTCGCCGCGGGGTTCGGAATGGCCTTCGCGATGCCCGCCGCGACCGCCGCAGCGGTCTCGGCCGTCCCGGACGAACTCGCGGGAACGGCCGGAGGGGTCGTGAACGCGGCGCGGCAGACCGGCAGCGTCGTCGGAGTCGCCGTCCTGGGTGGCGTGGTCGCGGCCGATGCCTCCCCGTCCGGTTTCCGCGTCGCGCTGCTGCTGGCAGCCGGGATCTTCATCGCGGCCGCGGCCCTGGTGGCCGCGGCCGCGCGTGACCCGGCCTGACCCCCTCGGGACGGGGTTCCTCAGGTGATGCTGGCCGCGTAGATCTCCGCTATGGAGGCTGCGAGCGTGGAGTCGAACTCCTCCTTGGTCTGGTCGTCGCGCAGGCCCGCGAGCAGGGCGCGGGAGAAGCTGGCGATGAGACCGGGGTTGCGTGCCAGGTGCTCGTCGGCCTCCTCGCGGCTGTAGCCGCCGGACAGCGCCACCACCCGCGCCACCCGCGGGTGGGCGATGAGACCGGAGTACAGGCCGTCGACGGTGGGGATGGTCAGTTTCAGCATGACCTCGCGGCCCTCGGGCAGGGCGTCGATGTGCCCGGTGAGGTCCTTGAGGAGCAGCTGCTCGGCCTCGGCCTTGTCCGGGGCGTGGATGTCCACCTCGGGTTCGATGATCGGCACCAGACCCGCGTCGAGGATCCGCTGCGCGACCTCGAACTGCTGGTCGACGATGGTTCGTACCCCCTCGGGGTCGGCGCGGAGGATCACCGAACGCATCTTGGTGCCGAAAATGTTGGCCTGCACGGCCCGCGCGAGCAGCTCGTCGAGGCCGGGCATCGGTTTCATGACGCGGACACCGTTCTCCTCGTCGGCCAAGCCCTTGTCCACCTTGAGGAAGGGGACGATGCCCTTGACCTCCCACAGGTAGTCGGCGCTCGGGCGGCCCTCGATCTGCGAGTCCATGGTGCGTTCGAAGAGGATCGAGGCCAGGATGTGCCGGGAGTCGAAGGCCGGGCTGGTGATCACCCGGGTGCGCATGGCGTGGACCAGGTCGAACATCTCCTCCTCGGTGGAGTAGCGTTCCGGCCCGATGCCGTAGCCTTCCAGCGCGCGTGGGGTGGAGCCGCCGGACTGGTCGAGGGCGGCGACGAATCCCTGGCCGTTGCGCATCCGGTCCATTTGCTGAGTGTTCATGGCGTCTCCTCGGTGTAGTTGTGTGTGTCGGCTGCGATGACCGAACGGCCCGCGGCGACGCGGGTCCGGTTAATGAATTCGATGTTAATAGTTTTCACGAGGGGCACAAGAAGCGGGGATTTCCGCGGCCGGAGTCCGGGATCCGTGTGCGGCCCATCAGGGTTCGGATGTGAGCCCGTCCAGCGAGACGGGTGTTTCGTTGTTGTCCTCCCGCAGCGTCTTGGTCTCTTTGGCCTCGAGTTGCCGGGCGCGGCGGCGGGCGGTCAGTTTCTTGATGTGCGCGTGATGGTTCTCCAGGACGAGGTCCTGCCGGTCCGCCTGGTCCACCAGGGCCTTGAGGATATCGTCGAACCGCAGGAGCATCAGGTCCTCCGCGACCTCCACCTGGCGCCGCCTCAGCAGGCGTTGTGCCACCTCGGACAACGCCCGCTGGAGGACGGGGACGATCTCCAGCAGCAGGAATACCGTCCCCACCGCCCCGGCCATCAGTCCGCGGGTCTTCGCGACATTCCACCTCCAGGGGGGACGTTTCCTGAACGGCAGTTTCTTCGCCACCTGTTTCGCGGCGTCCTCGTCGGTGAGCAGCTCGTCCAGGCCCTCGATGGGTTCGCTGCTGAGGAGGGCCACCAGCAGCCGGAACGGCAGCTGTGGGCGGGGTGAGAACGGCCAGTCGACCGCCTCGGGGGCGACGGGCAGGTCCGCCAGGAGGGCGTCCACCTGTGATTCGATCTGCTGGCCCTTCGGCAGGGCGCGCAGCTTCTTGAAGATGGTTTTCTCGATGTCCCGCGAGGTGTTGGCCGTCATGAAGGCGGAGTCCGGGATCGAGACCACGAACGCCTGCAGGTTCACCTCCTGGGTGTCGGCGCTCAGCTTCCGGAACTGTTCGAACAGCGGCGACAGGGGATTCTTCTGGTCGGTCAGCAGCAGCTGGAGGAAGTAGGCCGCGACGTTCTCGGTCAGCTCGCCGCCGGCGTTGGATCGTTTCCTGAGCAGGCGGGCGGTTCGCCAGTACATCCAGACCAGTCCGAGGCCGTAGTACATCGCGCCGTCGTGCAGGCAGGTCCTGAACAGGTCAACGATGTCCTCGGCCAGGCGCGCAAGTTCCTTGTCGCTCAGGGATCCGGCCTGTGCGGTCCGGTGCTTGAAGAGTTTGATCCGGTTCCGGAAGGATCGTTCCTCCCGCTGCCAGCGGGCCGGGTCGTGCCGCAGGACCTTGAACAGCAGCCGGGGGGCGTGGAAGAACACGCCGGGTTTGAGACGGAAGGGTGAGGGTTTGTCCGCGGCCGCCTTCTTCGCGACCATCGGGTCCGCGTTGGGGTCGGTCCTGGCGTTCAGGTTGGACATCAGGTCGGCCGGTTTCAGGTCGAGGTCGATGCCCGCTGAGCCCACCAGGTCGGTGATGACCTCGGTGACGGTGGTGACGGCGAACTCGTCCAACGGGTACATCACCCAGTCGTCGTCCTGGCCTGGGAGGAGGCTCCTCGGGTCCAGTGACCCGTTGGGGTTCGTCATGGCGTTGATGATCGTTCCTCCCAGCTACCCGTTACCGCTTCCCATTGTGTCAAACCTGCGGGGTGCGCTTGTGTTTTCTGGCTGTTTGCCTGCGCTGTAGCTCTGGCGTCCGGCGGGAGGGCTGGCGTTCACATCGGTAGGGCAGTTTTCGGTGGCCTTCGTCTAGGACATCCCCGTTTGTGGGTTCCCCTGCCCGGAAGGCGAGAAGAGCTTGGCCAGCGAGACGGGGGTCGCGTTGCCGTCCTCCTCCCCGATTTCCGCGGCATTCGCCTGCTTGGCCCGGCGTTCAGCCATTTTCTCGCGGTGCTCCGCGCGGCGTCGGGCGACGAGTTCGTGCTGCGGTTCCCGGCCCAGCAGGCTCTTCGAGATCTCGTCGAACTTGAGGAGGACGAGGTCCTCAGGCGTAGCCACCCTGCGATGTTCCAGCATGCGCCGCGCCACCTCGTCGAATGCCTGGTGGAAGACCGGGACGATCTCCAGCAGCAGGAAGACCGTCCCGACCAGGCCGGTGAGTATCCGCTGGGTTTTCGTTACGAGCCGGTTCCAGCGCGGGCGTTTCCTGAGCGGTAGTTTCCTCGCCACCCGTTTCGCGACATTCGTTCCGCGGGACGAGCCGTCCAGTCCGTCGACGGGTTCGCTGCTCAGGGCGATGACCAGCAGCCGTGGCGGGAGTTTCATCCGGGGGGAGAACGACCAGTCGAGCTGTTCGAGGGGAACGGGAAGATCGGAGAGGAAAGCGTTGATCCGCGATTCGAACCTGCGGCCCTTGGGTAGGGTGCGCAGTTTCTCGAGGATCAGGTTCTCGAGGTCCGCCGGGTTCTGGGTTTTCAGGAAGTCGGTTTCCGGGATTTCCTCCAAGCATTCCGGCAGGTGAAGGTGCTGGGCGTCCTCGTTCAGTTCCTGGTATTGCCTGAACAGGGACGACAGGCGGCTCCTGCGCTCGGCCAGCAACTGCAGGTAATAGGTCAGGATGTTGTCCGCCAGGTCGTCGGAGGCATCGGGACGTTTCCTGAGCAGGCGGTTGGTTCTCCAGTTCGTCCAGGCCAGACCTAGGCCGTAGTACGTCGCGCCGTCGCGCAGGCATTCCTGGAACAGGCCGGTGATGTCGCCGACCAGGGCCAGCAGGTCCTCGTCGTTCAGGGATCCGGCCTGCGCGGCCCGTTGCTGGAGGCGACCGAGCCGGTTCCGGAGGGAACGTTCCTCCCATCGCCAGCGATTCGGGTTGTGCCGCAGGATCTTCAACAGCAGCCGGGGGGCGCGGTGGATCACGCCGGGTTTGAGGCGCAAGGAAGAGGACTCCTTTGCCGCCGCCTCATCCGCAACAGCCGGGTCCGCGTCGGTCTCGGCACCCCAGTTCGCGATCAGGTCGGCCGGGTCCAGGTCGAGGCTGATGCCCGCCGAGCCCACCAGGTCGGTGATGACCTCGGTGACGGTGGTGATGGCGAACTCATCCAGTGGGTACATCACCCAGTCGTCGTTCTGACCTGGGAGGAGGCTCCTCGGGTTCAGCGACCTCTCGGGGTTCGTCGTGGCGTTGATGCTCGCTCCTCCTCCCTGCCCGTTACCGCCTTCCATTGTGTCAAACTCGGGACCGGAGACCCCCTCCCGAACCCAGGTAGCCGACAGCTCCCAGAGAAGGGTCCCGGAGGGCGTTGCTGGTGTGAGCGAGCCTCAAACAACCATTTCCCCAACTTCTCGGGGGTTCTTGGGCCTATCCCCGGACCAGCATCATCAGTCCACTCGTGATCACCATCTTGGTCCTGCACCTTGCAACACATACTGCACCGACCCTCTCTTCCCCGGCAAGCGCTGTTGCTACACCACTATGACATCGCCCTGCAACGATAGGCAGCAAAGAAGCGTACAATGAGTGCGGCCGTGCTGCGTGCGTGATGTGCAAGAGCGTTAGCAGACACTGCCGCTTCAGGTTGCTACTTTGGGAGAAACGTGCAGAATCCGGAACTCGTTACCGCCGATGATCTCAATTCTTGGGCGGACAACGACGCACGCGATGCACAGGAGAACTTCCCGAGACTCGTCCGACGTCTTCTGCAAGAAACCCCAGGCGTGTCGGGTGTGTCGGTGCGTGCAGGCAATGGAGTGAGCCAACCGGGCTACGATGGAGTGGCTCAGTCAGATGGGACCGCATCCGTTCTACCGAGAGGGTCACTTGTCTTCGAATTTGGGACGAGCGAAAATGTCCAGAAAAAGGCGTCGGAGGATTATAGAAAACGAGCTGCGAACGCCGACGTCAGCGGCAGTTTTTTCATTTTCGTGACGCCTCGACGCTGGGGCAATAAAGACAAATGGTTGGCAAAACGTCGAAACGAAAACAAGTTCGCCGGAGTATGGGTGCTAGATGCTGATGATCTGGAGGGGTGGCTGGAAGCCTCGTCGACCACTCATCATTGGATATCTGAGCACCTTGGTCGGCAACCAGGTGACGCGCAAACGCTAGAGTGCTGGTGGCAGAATTTTCAAAAAGCTACTCATCCGAAGCTTCCCCTCGGTATGTTTGTTGCTGGACGAGAGAAGACGCGGGAAGATTTCCTGAAGGTGCTTGAAGAAAACCCGAAGACTGTCACGATCCAAGCAGACTGGTATAAGGACTGTTTGGCGTTCATGCACGCAAGTATCGTCGGTGATCCTGACGACCACTCGAACAACTCTGTTCCGCTAGCAATTATCGTTAAATCTGCCGCGGCCTGGAATCGAATTGCCGGACAGGCCGGGGAATCCATACTGATTCCACTATTCGAGGATGCCGATGAACAAGTTGCACACGACAACGGTCATCACGTGATTCGGGTCGTTGATCGAGAGCAGGTCGCACTCAAGGCGACAAACAGTCTGCGGCTCCCTCGAGTATCGCGACTTGATGTGGTAACGATACTGAATGACTGCGGTATTAATTCCCAAAAATCCTACCACCTTGCAGGGCTTGCCAGACGGAATATGCCGTCGTTTGTCCGAGCGCTGACGCAAAATGTCTCCATACAAAAACCCTTGTGGGCGACCAATGCGGATGCGCCAATTCTAGCAGGGCTCGCCTTGGTCGGCGCTTGGGATTCCAGTAATCCCAAGGACATGCAAGCGATAGCTGCTCTCGTCGGCGATGACTATAAAACTGTGACATCCCTCTGCGAACGTCTTTCCGAGGGGAGTGATCCGGTGATGAGCCAAGCCGGCCCGGCGTGGAGATTCTCCTCCCTTGAGGAAGCGTTCCTTTGCCTATCTTCAAGAATTGGCGACACCGTCATGGAGAAATGGAAGCAACTTGCACTTGAAGCTCTTCTTGAGGCCAATCCGACATACGGGTTGACCCAAGTAGAAAAAGTTGCTCTATGTTTTAACAAACAGGATTTGCCGCTCCAGTACTCCGAAGAGCTAAAGAGCGGCATCGCGAGGAGCCTTGCCATGGTTGGTGCCATCGATGCGGACGACGCGCAGCCGCGCAAACTGAAAGATGTTGTTGCCAGTATTGTGCAGGAACTCCTCAATCAGGCAGAAACGGATGAGACTGGCCGCGTCTGGAATCTGCTGGCTCCTCACCTGCCGTCGCTCGCCGAAGCGGAACCACGGCAGTTCATCGACACCGTAATGGATAATCTGGAGCAAGGCGAATCATCTCTGCTGCGAGCGTTCAATGAGGACAAAGATGATCTATTTTTCGGCGACCCTTCGTTCCATCCTCATCTGTTGTGGGCCCTAGAAGTACTTGCCTGGCCCGAAGAATACTTCAGCGATAGCATTGAATGCTTGGCGCGTTTGGCCGCCCAGCAGCCCAAAAGCAGACAGCATGGCAACCGGCCTGACGAGAGTTTGGCCGCAATATTGTGCGGATGGTCCAACGGCACAACCGTATCACGCGAAAATAGGCTCAAAGCTATCGACGATGTCAAGAAGGTATCGCCAGCAATCGGGTGGGATCTTCTGTTCAGACTATGGCCTAACTCAGGCCTGACAATTATACCCCCAGCCGTGCCACGTTATCGTGAAGACTGGTGCCCGCTCGCCGATATGCCGATTCTGCGGAGTGAGCGGAATGATTTTCGTCACGGCCTCGTCGAACGCGCGCTTAGCTGGCAGGATTTTGCTCCGCCGCACCTTGAGCAACTGGTAAAGGGAATTACGGTCGGGCTTTTATCTGAAGAAAGGATAAGAATTTTCGACTATTTGGAGAGGCTGGCAAATAGTGGCGATGTTGACGAGAGCTGCCGTTATCTGGTGTGGCGTGCCTTGAGAGAGCTCGCCACTAAACACTCGCACCATAGAAACAACTGGTCGTTGCCGAAGAAGGAAATCGAGCATCTGATATCGCTGATCGACGAGTGGCAGCCCGCTTCGCTTGTCCTGCGGTATGTCTATTTATTCAATCATAGCCCTGGCTTGCTCGATTGCGCTTTGCAGATCGACTATGATCGTTACAAACAAACACTGGAGGAGCGCCGTAAAGACGCTCTCAACGAGATACTTGCTGCACCGCAGGCCATCGGCAACCTCACGCTGCTCGCCTCGGAAGCCGGCGATTCATGGCGGCTAGGGGAAATGCTAGCGGAGCTGCCGGGGCTTGAGTTCTGGGACATAGTGCAATGGATTGATAGTGAGAACAAGAAACTGACTGCTGTCATGGATGCCTACCTGTATAGAGCTTTAAATCTGCGTAGCGCATCTTGGCTGAAAGATGTGCTCGATGATTCACGACTCACTGCTTCGCAACGAGCCGCTGTCCTACGGTGGGTGCCAGTCAGACAGGAGTGTTGGGAGATATTGAAACGCAATCGAGAAGATGAGGATGTCTATTGGCGGACTGTCCAACTTCATGTATTGCCGCCGGAGAATATGCGGTATGCGATCGCGCGTCTGGTTGCTTGTGGACGCGCCTGGGATGCGATCGATAGTGTCTCATTGTCGATTCATGCTGCAGAACGAGACAGTGTCGCCACTGATTTAACCGTGGACGTGTTGATTGGTCTGCTCCATGTCGCCTGTACTCAGAAGTCGGATCAGGTCTCTTCGCTGTACTATCAGGTTGGTAAATTGCTTGACCATCTTGTTGAGATGAAGGCAGATGTGGGTGATGTCGCAAGACTGGAGCTTCTGTTTTATCCTCTCTTGGGCCATCATCGTGAACCAGTCGCTCTGAACCAGATTCTTGCGACCGATAGTACTTTGTTTGTCAAGCTGGTCGAGGTAGTTCGGGGTGGAGAAACGCTGTTTGAGCTCGATCAGGGAGCGGCGTTTGTGCTTGCAAATAGTGCGGTCGATGGGTGGCGCGGCTGTCCGGGTCTGACGACTGATGGAACGTTTGACGCTTCGGCCATGCGGCAGTGGATGGCATCTGCACGAATAGCATTTGCCAAGGCTGGTCTTTCAGAAGTTGGTGACTTTTACCTTGGTAAGGTGCTTGGGCGTAGCCCCAAAAGTGCAGATGGAGCATGGCCCTTACCTGCCGTATGTGACCTTATCGATGAGATAAATGATGCGCATTTTGATGAAGGTTTAGTTGCCGAGATGTGCAGCGCTCTTTCATCTAGCGTTCGAGGCATCTACGAGGGTGGGCGACAAGAGCGGGAAATCGCGCAGCGCTATTGCACTTGGAGCAAGCAGATACGACCGAGATCACGACACACTGCTCATCTGTTGAAGCAAGCTGCCGAAACGTACGAGAAGAGAGCAGAGCGGGAAGACGAGCAGGCCGAACTGCGAGAAGAAGAATTGTAGAAGCGGTTTGGCCTCCATTGATGCACTCTTGGTGCGGACGCGCCATCCTGTACTGCCATGTCGACACCGCACACGCTTTCCCTGCGCCGCCAATCCACTCGCAAGCGGGTCGTTACATATTTCGTGAGTAGCGAGGCAAGACGGATTCAATCGAACATGTGCGGTATGAGTCCGCGTTATGTTGATCGTGAAGCGCGGTGAGGGTTTCAAACTGCAGATCGTGGCGGTGCCGAATGGTCACGTCCGATCGATAGGGTCATGAGACCTTGTCATTCTGGCAGCACAAACCGTGAGGATGTTGGGTGCACAAACGATGGAAGCCCCATTCTGGTTTGAAAATTGAGGGTGTCTGTAGGGTTCGCTTGCTTTGTCTGTCGTTTGCTTGCGCTGTAGCGCTGGCGTTCGACGGGAGGGTTGGCGTTCCCCGTGGGGGGCTGGCGTCGTTCACCCCAGAACCTGACCGTGGTCATATATTGACCACGGTCAGGTTCTGGTCTAGCGTGGACCCATGAGCGATCGAGTGAGCCGCAGGCGCGCCAGGACCCGGGAGAGGATCTTCACCGAGGCCATGCGACTGTTCGCCGAGCGGGGATTCGACGCCGTCACCGTCGCCGACATCACCGAGGCCGCAGACATCGGCAAGGGCACCTTCTTCACGCATTTCCCCAGCAAACGCGACGTCTTCCGGTACCTGGGGGAGCAGGTGGTCCGGGTCGTCCTCGACGCGGATGTGGGCGACGGCACCGCTGAGGAGCGCCTCCGGCGGATGCTCGATGCCGCCGCCGACTGGCTGGAGGCCCACCCCGAACCGGCCCGGCAGATGGTCAAGGCGCGGTCCTTCAACCTCTCCCTCGACCTCGGTTCGGAGAATCAGAAACGCTTCAACGCGGCCGTCGCGGACATCCTCGCCGCGGGTCGCAGCAGCGGTGAACTGCGCGACGACGTGCCCCTCGGGGCCGCCGCCCTGGCCGTGCAGTGCGGCTACTACGCGTGCGTGATGACGTGGGCCGCGCACCCCGACGGGGAATCCCTGCGCGACCGGTTGGCCACATCCCTCGACATCATCCTGAACGGGCTGAAGTGACCTGTCCCACGACGAACCGCCGCGCCCTGCTGACCGCGGCGGGCGCGGGCATGGCGGTCTCCGCCATGATGCAGACCCTCCTGGGCAACGCGACCCCCCGGATCGTCGACGAACTGGCCGCGCCGGAGCTGTACGGCTGGGTCGCCGGCAGCTACCTTGTGTGCTCCACCCTCCTGCTGCCGCCGTTCTCCCAGTACACCGACCGCCTGGGAACCCGCCGCGTCCTGGTGGCGGGGCACGCCTGCTTCCTGACCGGCACCCTGCTGATGTCCTGGGCACCCACCATGCCGCTGCTGCTGGCGGCCAGGGCCGTCCAGGGCGTCGGCGCGGCCGCCATCACTCCCGCAGTGCTCGCCGCCCTGGGACTGAGCCTCGACGCATCCTCCCGCGCCCGCGCACTCTCCCGGCTGGCGATCATCCAGCTGGTCGCGAACCTGATCGGCCCGCCGCTGGGCGGCTGGTTCACCGACGGGCCCGGGTGGCGTCTCGGGGTGCTGACCGGGGTGCCGCTGTCGCTGGTCGCGCTGCTCGCGGCCCGGAGCTTCCCCACCGCCACCCCACCCGAGGGCTGGTGGCGCATCACGGTGCGCGGATCGTCGCCGCGCGGCGCCGGCCCCGGGGCACTGGTGTGGCTTGCGGCCCTGTCCGGGGTGATCTCGATCGGCGCGATCACCTACGCGCCGCTGGCCCTGCAGACCCTCCACGGCGTCGACGCCACCACCACCGGCTGGTTCCTCATCCCCATGCTCCTCGGGATCGGGGCGGGAACCTTCGCCTCCGGGCGGTGCGCCCCGAGCACGTGGGCGCGTCCCCTCGGCTGGGTCCTGGGGTTTTCCGGGGCGGCCCTGGCGGCCTTCCCCCAGCTCGTCGTCTTCCTGGTGGGCATCACCCTGCTGGGGGTGGGTGTCGGCCTGGTGCTGCCCCTGCTGCTCCTCGACGCGCAGGCAACCGCGTCCGAGGAGCGCATGGCGCGGGCCAGCGGAATGGTGCAGTTCGGCCGCAACGCCGGTGCGGCCGCCGGGATCCCCGCCCTGAGCCTGTGGATCATCTCCGGACTCGCTGCGGGCCCCGCCCTGACCGGTCTGTTCGCCACACTGGCCGTTCTCGCCGCCCTCGGGCTGGTGGTGTGGCTCACGCAGGGCGGCGTGAAGGAGAAGAAACCATGATCATCGGACTTGACCGGGTGCGCGCCACCGACATCCCCCTGGTGGGTGGCAAGGGGGCCAACCTCGGGGAACTGATCGCGGCGGGCCTTCCCGTCCCCGGCGGGTTCTGCGTCACCGCCGAGGCCTACCGGAGTGCGATGACCCCGCTTCGGGAGGAGATCGCCGGATTGCTGGAGACCGGAAACCACGACCGGCTGCGGGAACTCGTCGCCGCCGCCCCGCTGCCCGCCGGACTGGCCGACCGGATCCGCGACGCCGCGGGAAACCTCGACGGGCCGGTCGCGGTGCGTTCCTCGGCCACCGCCGAGGACCTCCCGGACGCGTCCTTCGCGGGTCAGCAGGAAACCTACCTGGGGGTGGCCGGCGGGGACGCCGTTGTCGAGGCGGTGCGCCGCTGCTGGGCGTCGCTGTGGAGCGACCGGGCCATCGCCTACCGCGACGAGCAGGGATTCGCCCACGACGACGTCGCCCTGGCGGTCGTGGTGCAACGCATGATCCCGGCCGACGCCGCAGGTGTTGCGTTCACCCTCGATCCGGTCACCGGGCGCAGGCGGGTGGTGATCGAATCCGCCTGGGGGCTCGGCGAGGTCGTCGTCTCGGGTGCGGTCACCCCCGACTCCTTCGCCGTCGAACGCGGCCGCATCGTCGAACGGAGCACCGGCGACAAACGCATCCGCATCGACATGACCGCCACCGGCGAAACCGCCACCACCGAGCTCTCCGGCGAACAACGCAGCCGGGCATCCCTCGCGGACCGCGACGTGGTCGCGGTGGCGCGGCTCGCCGAGCAGGTCGCGCGCCACTACGGCCGGCCGATGGACGTCGAATGGGCCCTGGCCGGCGGGAAGCCGTGGCTGCTCCAGGCCCGGCCCATCACCACCGCCGCCCCGACGCGACCGGGGCGGCGCGCCAGGCGCGTGAGCCGCTTCATCCGCAATGACATCATCGAACACTTCCCCTCCCCGTATCCCCTCGACGTGATGATGGTCGACTGCCTGGTGCGCTGCCTCGACGCCACCACCGGGTTCGCCGGACTCCGGATGCGACCCATCGAAGGGCTCGTTGGGATGGACGCCGACGGCGCCGTCACCATCGGCCACCCCCGGATCTCGTGGTGGCGGCTGCCCACCGGGATCGCCCGGACCCCCTGGCGCGACCCGCGCGGCTGGGACGCCGACACCGGCGCCGAGGTGCGGCGGTTCACGGCCCGGCTGCGCGACCTACCCGTCGCGACGCTGCCCGGAGTGGGCATCGCCGACGCCCTGGTGGACGCGTTCGCCCAGGTCGAGGCCATGGTGACCTCCCGTTTCGTCGACTACCTCGGCTTCCACGTCCTGCGCGGGGTCCGGCTCCGCGTCCTGCTGCGCCTGGCAAGGGTGAAAACCCGGCCGGAGGACCTCCTCGGCGACCTCGACTACGCCACCGTCGTCGTCGACCGGGAACTCGGCCGGCTCGTCGCAGCCATCCCCGAACCGGTGCGGCGGCTGCTGGCGCAGGACCCCATCGACGTCGACGCCGTCACCCAGCAGGACCCCGAGTGGTGGGGGAGGGCCGAGGACTTCCTCGCGAGGCACGGGGCCCGCACCACCCGCATGTACCAGCCGTTCTCCAGCCGATCGTGGCGCGACGACCTCCCCGCCTTTCTCGGAACGGTCGCGATGATGGCGCACACCGAGCGGCGCGAACCAGTCGCCGCGCGACCCCACACCGACCTGATGGCCGAGGCCACCGGCCGGCTGCCCCGGTTCCTGCGTCGCCGGTTCCGGCGTCTCGTCGACGACTACCGCGCCGGTCACGTCACGCGGGAAGCCGGGGTGGTGGACTTCGAGGAGCTGGGGGAGCAGATGCGCCGCCTGGCCCTCGAGGCGGGTCGCAGGATGGTGGCGGCCGGGCTGCTGGCCGAGCCTGGTGAGGTGGCGCTGCTCGGTTTCGACGAGCTGCTGGGCTGGCTGCGCGGCGAACCGGTGGACGTCGCGGGGGTCGTTGAGCGGCGCCGCCGCGCCCGGCCCCGCGCCCTGGCGGCGTGGCAACCGGAACGCGACCCCGTGAAACCGGGGAGCGGCATGACCGGGGTGGCGGCCAGCCCCGGGATCACCTCGGGGCCGGTGCGGGTCATCTCCGGCCCGGCCGAGTTCAAACGCCTGCGGCCCGGCGACGTCCTGGTCTGCCAGGCCACGGACCCCGCCTGGACCCCGCTGTTCGCCTCCGCCTCCGCGGTGGTCGCGGAAACCGGGGGACTGCTGTCGCACGCCGCCATCGTCGCCCGCGAATACGGCATCCCCGCGGTGCTCGGGGTCCTCGAGGTCACCACCCGCCTCCACGACGGCCAGGTCGTCACGGTCGACGGAAGCGCGGGACGGGTGCGAACGGAAGAAACCCCCCGCTCCGTTGCCCGCTGAAACCGGGGACAACGGTCGGTCGTCTCCGCGGTTTCCCGTAGCGCCCGGCGGTGGGTGATCCTTCTCCCGGGAGTATTCCTGAGGAAAAACTCCCGGAGAACCAGTGGCAGCGCTCCGGGAACGGGACGGAACGGGCGTAGGGAAAGACAACGGCATGAACGCGGCTTGAAAGGGTGTTTCTGCATCCTTCTGCTTTTGGTCTATGTTTTCCATCCAAACCGCACTCACTTTGGATAATTCCCGAAATGCGAAGTGGTAACCGGGTTGTAATGTGACGTATACTCCCCGAGTCAATTGAGGAGGGGCATGTTCAGGAGAAGTGGAGCTAGAGGGAGGAGGAAGCCGCTTGCGGTTTTCCTTGCGATCCTGATTGCCGTGGCTGGCCTCATGGTAATTAATCCCGCGGCGAGGGCGGCCGAGGTGAGCGCCATTGATTCGGGAAGCATCCGTGTCACGAAAACCGATCAGGGTGATTCCACGATCTACATGTACAGCAATGTCCGGGTGGATGCGAACTGGAGCATCCCGGACGGCACCGGGCACGCCGGCGACACATTCAAAATGGGTCTGCCCGAGGAACTCGGCGGCATCGTGGGCAGTTTTGAGCTGAAGGGCAAGGAGGGGGATCCGCTGGTCTATGGCACCTGCCAGGTTGCCAGAGCCGAAGTGGTCTGCACCCTCAACGCCACCGTGGAGGGCAAGAACAACGTCGGCGGTTCACTGTGGGTGCGCGCCCAGGTGATCAAAGTCACCGAGGCCGACAAGTTCGTCTTCACCCTTCGTGGCAACGTCAAGGTCGATGTTCCGCTTCCGAACGGGCAGAAGGGCATCGGCTACAACCCCAAACTTCCCACGGACATCGAGAAGAGCGGCTGGTTCGCCAGCGGCGATCCGAAAGGTATTCGCTGGAACATCGTGGTTCCCGGCGCCAAGATCGCCGATCGCTCCCGGACGGTGATCACCGACACCTATGGGGTTCAGGGCACCAAGCTGACCCTCCAGCGGGACGGCATGCAGATCTTCTGGATCCCCAACACCCCGAAGTGCTGGACCGAAATCACCAGCCCGGAGTGCCGCCACAACCTGGATTCCTCGACTACCCCGTCGGTAAACATCGCCCACGACGAAAACAAGGACGTACTTAAGGTCACCGTCGACAACAAGGGTCAGAACTTCCAGGCCGACCGGATCTACGTGCTCAACATGACCGTGAAAACCGACACCAAGATCATCAACGGATCACGGTTCACCAACACCGTGACCGTGGATGGCGAAAAGCGCACGTCCACCGCCGTGAAGAGCGCCTCGGGTGGTGGTACTGGTTCTGGTGACACGGTTGGGCACATCGGTGTGAAGAAAGCCGTTGTGAATGGCAATGTTCCCGGTGACACCGTGTTCCCGGTGACCTGGTCATACCAGTACAAGGGCGCCACCCGCACCGGTGAGTTGTTGCTTGGGGCTGATGGGGCTGTGGAGACTTTGAACAATGTTCCTGATGGTGTGGTTGTCACTTTGACTGAGAAGGTGCCTTCGGTGGCCGGGTTTGATTTTGGTGATCCGGTGTTTTCGGGTGCTGGTGTTGCTGATGGGGTTCCGGATGGCAATAGTGCCAAAGTGACTGTTGAGGGTATGAAGACTGTTGAGGTGACTCTCACGAATCAGGTGAATCCGAGGTTGGCTCCTGTCGAGGTGACGCCGGGGGTGTGTGCTCCGGGTGCGTCGGAGCCTTCGGAGCCGACGGTGGAGGTTGGTCCTACTGATGGGATCACGTATTCGGTGCCGGAGT
>ERZ772917.1029-NODE-1029-length-17727-cov-3.281462_pt1 | contig 17727 bp, 27 predicted proteins | sample MGYA00511187_ERZ772917 | MGnify/ENA primary metagenome ERZ772917 (study PRJEB29015, sample SAMEA2737925) | human oral metagenome | biome: human oral; feature: human-associated habitat; material: dental | place: China | collected 2012 ... | reverse complement strand
CCTGTAATAGAAATATTCTTTTTTTCAGCTGCAAATGTTGCTCCAAAATTTTTTACATCTATAGCTTTAAATAAATTTTTACTAATTTCTACTATTTCTGTTGTAAGACGCAAAACAAAATGATAAAAATTTCAAAATGAAATGATAATTTTATATAAAAACAAAATGATAAAAACAAAACTTTGGACTAAATAAAAAAGGAGCTCGAAAACTCCTTTTATTTTCTTAATTTATTATCTTTATTTTGTTCGTCTTGCTGTTTTAACTGTTTGAAAAATTTAGTAAAGGCTTTTGGAAATGGAACTCCTAACTCAGTTAAATTCTCTATTATACTAATTCCTTCATTGCCTATTATAGAGAATATAATTAAGTTTCTAAAAGTTAAATTAACATTGAATATTGTTATTACATAAGATACTCCAGTTTCTTCTATTAATCTATCAAGAGAAGCAGCAATTATGACTGCTAATATGCAAGCAGTCTTTTTAATAAGACCTTTAAAAGCTATTTTTGAAGATAAATCTTTCTTGTATACACTTTTTAAATAACCACTTACATAGTCTACTATTATAAAGATTAACATAGCTCCTAATGTCTTACTCCATCCTCCTAATAAATATAAACTTCCTCCAAATAATAACTTATATAACCAATGCAAAGCCTCTTTTATTTTCCCCATTTCCTTAACTCCCTTATCTAAATCCTAATCTTTTTTCCCATTCATTGTAATATTGTTTAGCTGATTCTGTTCTATCAAATACAGCTTGATTTTGATAACCTTCATTCTTTAGCTTCTTCTCCCAAAAAACTTCTCCAAAGAGCCTTACAGCCTTATACATCATATTTCTAACTCTATAAGATACTCCATTTTCTTTTAAGATAAATAAAAATATTTTATCAGCTAATTTTCTATTTATCCCTGTATCGTTGAACTTAGAATATAAATAATCATGTATCACCGCAGCCTCTGTATTTTTCCCATATCTCTCAAAAAATGGTCTCAGTATAAGTGGTATACTAGCACCGTCTGTTCTGAATCCTTTAGGAATAATTATTGGAAAATCTTTTATATATCTAGTGTAGTCTTCAACAACTACACTAAATAAATTATTTTCTCTTCTTAATTTTATGCTATTCTTCAACATTTTCTACTTCCTCTATGTCGATTTTTCTTCCAGTCCCAAATATATCAGAAAATTTTTGAAGAGCTCTTTCTATTCCCTTTTTTATTCTTTCTCTACTAAAAAATTTTCTAATTAATATTCTTGCTGGATATGGTAATTTATCAGTTCTATATGTTATGAACTTAACTGCTGCATTAAGTTTTCTTTTATTGTCCCCATGTTTAAAGCTCTCCTCTGAGGCAATAACTGCAGCATCAAACAAATTAACATATTGCTTTCTATTATAAATAATATATCCTAAAATTAATCCTGCCAATGCTATCCATAGCCATTGTTCTTGGCTAAAACCTTTTAAATATGTAATTACTTGATTTATCATTTTCTAATCCTCCTATTTTTTATAAACTACCTTATAAGGTATTTTTCCTGCTCCTCTTATTTGGAAATGTACAGCATCTACTTTTTTCCATTCTCCACCCCATTCAATATTATATTTATCTATTAAACCATGTTTCTTTGCAGTTTCATAAATATCTTTATAATAATGAAAGTCTTGTCGACCTGCTTTGTAAACTGTTACTTCCACTTCTTTTTCCACTTTTTTACCATTTTCTACCACTATTTTTTTAGTTTTTTCTTTAACTAATACACCAATATCAATAGCATAACCAAGTCCATCAATCTTCTCTTGATGATTTGATTGAACTTTATATCCATCGCAATTTGTTCTCCATGCTCCTGGAATAGTTCTACCATATTGATAGAGTTTGTTTTGCTCCTCTGCTGTTCTCATTCCACAAGTTATTTTGAAATCATGAGGACTTAATCCTATCAGTTCTTGCATAAATCTCACTAGATCAGGATGAACTCCTATCATCATATTTTTACTTGTTTGTGATAAACTAAACATTTACATCACCCCTTTTATTTCCATTCAATAGATTCCAATTCTTCCAAAGATTTAGCTTTCATTATTTTTGTTGCTATTGCCGTGTATTCCTCTTGTGTAGCTGTTCCTCTTAATATCCACATCAAATATACATTATTAATTTCTGCAAATGTAAACTGATGTACTGAGTTATCTTTCAATCTCCAATTTATTTTTAAATTTTGAATTACTTCTGATAATGTTGTCTTATCTTTTATAATTGCTTTTACTTTTTCTTCAAACCCTTCTGGAACTTCAACTTTTAGAAATTTAACAGCTTCTATAATTGCTTTTGGATCATTACTTGTTGTTGCTATATCTATTGCTGATTTTACTCTTAAGAAATTGATTTCATCCGCTTCACCCATCTGAAAGATTTTTCCATTATAATCAAAGTCAGCATAAATTTTATCCAGTAAAACTTGTCTAAATTTTCTTCTTGTAATATGCTTTAAACCTTCCAGGTCTAAATCCCATTTATTGGTCTCTTTATTCCAAAAATGGTATTTACTCGGCTGAGGGACTTTAATAAGTTTTTTATTTTTTATAAATTCACCAGGTTCCAGTTGAGTTTCTATCCCTTGTTCTATTCTTTCTTCTCTTGTCATTTCCATTAGTTCATTATTCTTGATTATTGGATATTGAAAATTCTTATCTGTTATGAACATATCATCAGTATATTCAGGAAAATAATTAAGTGGATTATTTTTAACATCTTCTAAACTGTTGGAATATACTGAATATTTTAATTCTATGCCCTTATAAAAGTTTATTACATTGCTCATTTATTGCTCCTTTCTAAAATATTCCTAGCTTTTTACGAAGCTGAATAATATTATTTCTTACTTCCATAGGGTTAGCTTTTTGCAAATAGTGTTTACTTGTTACATTGCTACTTGTATGATTTGCATAGCTACTAGCAACACCTAATCCTGCAAGATTGTTTATTAAATTGATTGATGATTTTCTTAATGTATGAGGGTATAAGTCTGGGATATCTAAAATTAGTCCCATCTTTTTTATCCTGTTTCTTATTGTTCCTTGAGACATTTGTCTATAAACACTTCCATATTTTGTTATAAAAAGCCATTCACTAGCTATCTCTTTATCTTCTCTAAATTTGATCCATTCTTTTAAAAGAATTTTACATTTTTCAAAGAAAAAGGCATTTACTATATAACCTTCTTTTTCTTTTACTCCTTCAAAATATCCTTCTTCTAATCTTAATTGCTGTATTTTTAAGTTTTGAATTGCTGAAATTCTACAAGCACTATCTAAAAATAATTCCCATAAAATCCTATCTTGAATATCATACTTTTTACTTTGAAATTTCATAAAAAGTCTAACAGTCAGTATTTGCTCAGTATTTAAAAAATAGTTTTTCCTAACCTTGTCTTTTTCAGAAAATTTTAATCTATCTAGCTTCTTATCGAATGGATGAAACTTGCATTTATTCCTTCTAACACACCATAAATAAAAGCTACTAACTGATGTCGTTTTATTCATTAGTGTCCTTTTGCTATTTCCTAAATTCCTGCAATGGTTTCTGTACTCTTCCATAATTTGAGGCATTTCCATCAGTGTGTCTTTACTCAATAAATACCTATTTTTATATTTTTTTTGAAACCATATAAGAAATAACTTGAAATTACTGATATAAGTAGAATAAGTTGTTTCCCATGTTTCATAGTTGCTACTTTTACAACTATTTAGATACTGCTTATAAATCTCCACATTTTCCTTTTTTACCTTTTCCCATCCTTTTAGTTCCATACTTTGTACCTCCTTCAAATTTGTTAGGTACATTTTATATAAAAGTAAATAGATTGGAAAATTTATCAACATTTAAGGTACAAGATTTATATTCAACTCCTGCTGGAGTTAAATTTACCGTATATCAATATGGAAACTTGATAATAGTTGGAGCAGTCACAAATGGTACGGAAACACTACAATATGGAATAAAGTATAAATGTAATTTACTTTATAGTTGCTATAATACAGCAACAGCTATAACAGGAAATAATGGAAGTAGTGGACAATTTAGCTTGGTTAACAATGTTTTAATGGTTAGTTCAACTGATGCCAGAAACCCTCTTGCAAATACATTTATGGGGCAATTAATAACTTTTTTAAAATAAAATTAATTACCCATTTAAATAATTCCAACTGCTATAAAAGTTCCACTTACATTTTGTAAGCCAGTATTACCGTTATTGACTCTAAGTGTAACTTTATTTGTGTTTATATAAGCCATTAACGATAAATTTCCAGGAGTTCCAGTGTGCCAAGGAACTGCCGAAATACTTGCACTTTTAAAATTAACAGGGATAGAAATATCTGTACTTTCGTTAAATTTAATATTTTTAAAAGTACAATACACAATTGCTACATTTCCAAATTTTATAGTTTTGATATCATCATTTTCATTAATTGTGATTAAATTTTCCAATCTCTCAAGAATTGAACCATTATCAAATGGAATATAATTATTGATATTTGGAGATATATCACTATTATTATTTTTACAAATATATAGCTTTCTTGTATTATTATCCCAATATGCTTTTCCTGCTTCTTTTTGTCCAGCAATATTTAAAATTCCACCATAGTCTTTTCCTGTCATTTGTGTGAATTTATTACCTTCTAAAACAGTATCTTTAGAAGCTCCAAATGGTTTATTAAAAGCAGTTTCTTTTGTTGTTATTACTGGTTCTTTTCCTTCATTACTCTTTTTTAATTTTAAAAAACTATCCTCTATTTTTTCCCAACATTCATTCCAAAATTCTCTGAACTTACCTTTATGGTTTGCTTTCCAAACTGGTAATTTTAGTTCTTCTGTTACTTTTTCAACCTCTAACCGACCTTGTGGATCTTCTATCCATTTTGCCATTTTTACCTCCTTGAAATTTTTAACTTCTCTATATCTTCAAGTTTCATTTCTTCTAATTCTTTTAAAGTATACATCTCAATATAGTATTCTTCCCTAGCAAGAGTTATTTTTTCAATTTCTCCCAGTGTCATCTCATGTAACTCAGAAATTAGATAATCTTCTATGTAAATTCCAAATTTAACTTCAAGACCTACTCCAGCAGCTTTAATTTTCCTAACTACCTTAAAGATTTCTTGTTTATCTAATTTTTCTGGGATACTTATAAGAATTTTAGCTGATAGTTCAATTATTCTAAATTCTTCCTTATTTAGCTTAAAATATTCAGATAAAATTCTTTGAATTTCTTCAGGACTTCCTAAAAATTGTAAAAGTGAAATTTCAAATTTTAGTATTCTTCTGTATTCTTCATCAGAAAGTCCATTTCTTAAGACTTTAAAATTTCCTCCTAAGAGGTCTAAAAGATAACCCTTACTTTTATCTATATCATTAAATAAAGCTAGTTCATTAAACATTTTTCTAATGTTCAAATGCTTTTCAAAGATAATTTCAAACAACTTTTTCACATAAATTGTATTATGGTATATATGCGGGATTCTATCCAAATTCAACTCGTAACCACTATTGTTACATTATTTTCATTTCCAATTGCAACTTCTTTTTTAGACAAAATATAATCAGTTTCCCGCTCACTGTATTTAGTGTCTCCTAGCTTCAATCTTAATGTTTTTATTCCACTTGTATGTTTATATATTTCTCCAATTAATTTATATAAATAAATTGTTCCAGCAGGCTCTATTTCTGATAAATAATTTATAAATATGTTATTAATTACTTTTTTAAATTCATCTTTCCAAACCTCTTTAATAGTTGTAATTTCTACTTTTAAAAAGATTTGTTTTTCTATTGCTCTACTAAAACCCACACTTATTTCTTCAAATTGCTTTGTTATATCTCCTACTGCTCTAATTCCTGCAAGTTTATATTCATATAAGGCTTGTAGTATATTTTCATCAGTATCTCCAAAACAAATTGCTTCATAGCTATGTGCTACTCTTCCCTCTGCATCAAAATCATCAGTGTCATTTTCTAGTACCTGACACTTTTTGACATTAGTATTTTGAAGTATATAGTTCTTAATTCCTTCAGTAGTAAAAGAAGTTTTCCTATCTATTCTTTCTAAATACCTTTCTCTTAATTCAGTGTCTGTTTCTAAATCAGCTCCACCAAATGTTCCTATTTTATTTTTGATTGACTTAATTCCTGATATAATTTCAGTTTGTTTTGTTATTTGCCCTGCTGAAACATTACCATTTTTACCTGCTTCTAATGCAATTATTTCCAATTGTAATGGACTCTTTTCTACTTTAACTGCTCTTGTATTTAATGTTATAAACTTTTCCTTTGATTCTGTTTCAACTCCCCAAGCTTGTGGTATTATAGTCCCTACATCTGCTTCTATTTCTACCTTACCTGTTGCTTTTTGTGACTTCTTCCAAGTCATATTTAAATGTGAAGTTATTGCATTTAAAGAGTTTCCAACTGCTGTATAAACGTTTAAATTATTATAAACAGCTAAACCTTGTAAATAACTATCATATTCTTCAGCAGCATCAAATTTTAAAAGAGGAATAAGGACATTACTATCTGTTTCTCTAATGTTTGGCTTTACTGTCTTGAAATCAGCAAGTTTTCTTTGATAAATTTCTTCTACTGTTGGTAATTCAAAACCTTTTTCAGTTATCATAATGTATAGATTTCCCCCTTTATCTTAATTTTTGCTACTATTCTATTTTCCACAAATTCAATACTTTGTATTTTTTCCACTTCTTCATATTTTGAAATGGTTTTGATAAGCTCTTGAATTATCTTTGATTGATTATTTTTTATCTGAAGTAATCCTTTATTTTCTTTATTCAAATAGGGTACTCCATACAATACATTTAAAACCCATTGTTCTTTATTTTGTTCCAACTCAACCCTTATAGCTTGGATAATATCTTCAACACCATCAACAAGTTCACACACACCATTTTCATCAAAAACTATGTCACAATTATTATTTAATTTTACACTTGTTCCCATAATTTCCTCCTATTGTGCTTTACTTGTTGAAGTTTGAGGATTAGATCCAGGATTATATTTATGTGTATGGTCATTTAAACTTATACCATTTCCTGTAACATCTCCACTTGCTCCTATGCTTCCATTAACTGTCACTGTTCCAGTCTGTGTAGTATCTCCTACTTGAGTAGTATTCCCATTTATTGTGACATCCCCATTTATAATAACATTGCTTGTAATTATAGTTTTATTACTTCCAGCAATTATATTTATGTCCCCATTGCCTTTTATTTCTATTCTTGTCCCTGCTCCTGTTAAAATAATATCTTCTGAATTATTTTCATAGCCCCCTTCACAACTTCCAATAATGTATGGTTCATTAAGGCTAAACCTTTCTAAACTTGTATCTTCTGATATAGTAGATTCTGAAAATCCTACCCAAACCTTATCCCCTTCTTTGCGTGGAAATTGAAGTTTCCAATCTCCAAATCTAAGAAAATCAAGTTTTACATCAATTAGAGTTGGATATTTTGTTAATTTTCCACAAAGTACCCTTTGAGGTATTATCTCAACTGTACAAGTTCCAGCACCATAGTCAACACTCTTTATAATTGCTGGTAAAGATGTATGTATTTCATTTTGTGTGTCTTCAATCATTGTTTTTATTATTTCTAATTCCATTAGAGCACCTCTAAAATTGCATTTACTGAAAATGTTTCAACATCTCCAGCTGTGTAAGTGCATTCTTTAACTATTCCTTCTCCATTCCATACTGAAGACTCTATTTGCAGTTTTTGTCCTATTTTTACAAGTGGAACTAAAAATGCTTCTATTGTATACTTTTGCTTTTCTTTCTTTTTCTTATCTTCTTTTTTATCTTTTTTTACTTCAGCTTTTTCTTGCTGTTTTTCAACTCTAACTAAACCTTGTTCACTCCCCAGTTTTAAAGTAGTGCTATATGCTTTTCCTGGAACTTTAAATTCAATAGTTGTGTCAGTAAACCTTGCAATTGTTCCAGTATCTTTTGCTAAAATAGAAACAACATTAGAAAGTCTATTAGAAAATACTTTCCCATTTGGATAAACAGTGTCTTTTGCTAATTCCTTTACATCTATTTTAAATGGAATACTTTTTTCCAATTGTTTCAATATTTCACTTGCTTTAATTCCTGCTTTAAACTGTACATTTACAGCTGTATTTGTATAAGCACGATTATTAGGACTTGCAACAATAACTGTTACCAAATCATTTTCATCTCTATATGTTCTTATACTTTCAACTAAACCTCCAAATATACTTTGATGTAATTCTCTATAACCTGCATCAATATTAACTATTTGATTTGCCTGGAGTTTATTTTTTGTAGTTTCAGACAAGTTATATATTTTAATAGTAGCCGTGTCACTTTTATTATCATCAGTACATTTAACATCAAATTCTACGTCAATATCTTCATAATCAAACACTAACTCTCCAACAGTTACTACCCTCACTTGTTTCCATAATTTAGCCATTATCATCACCTATCAGAAAAAATTTGTAATCTTTGTTAAGATTTTGAGGAGTTATTTTATCTCTTTCTTCAGCGAAATCATTTATTTTTATACATCTTAACTGGTGTAATTTCTCAATTCTTACAAGAGACAAAAAATTTATATCAGGAACTAATCTAAAAAAACCAGTTATTCTGTTTTCATCAGAGTCTAATATAGATACATAAATATAGCTGTCTACATTGTTATAAATTAAATCTAATTTTAAATTACTTCCAATATCAGCTATTATTCCATTTTGTTCTATTCCTTCAACATCTATTTCTAATGCCTTTGTCATATTAATCCCCCTAATTGTTTAGCTGATGATTTTCCTCTTTCTTTTTCTTTTACTTTTGCTTCTATTTTTGCCTTTTCAGTATTAGTTGCACCTTTTACTTTTGCAGTAGTTCTTCTCTTTTTTCCACCAGTACTTTTAGCTTTTTTATAGTCTGTTTTTACATCAGTTGATTTAATCTCTGCAACTGTTATTTGCCTTAAAACTATATAATAAGTAAAACAATCTTTCTTTGTGTAATCTTCTATTTCTTCTATACTTTCAATTACAATATTTTCGTATTTATCTCTGCCAGCATAATAAAAAAGTACAGGTTCTCCTGCTTCAAGCATTTGTTCTAAATTTTTTCTATTAAATTCTTTTTGATTAGAATTGTCTACAACAGTTATATTTATAAGCATTGCTTCTTTTCTGACCGTATCAGCAATATTAAATCCTTTTTCAACTCTTCTATTTGTAACAGTTGCTGACATGGTTCTTGATTTTTCTGAAATAATATCAAGCTCTACATCCCCAAGCTTTGATTTTTCTTTTCCCTTATTAAAATAATCTCCAATCATTTGCATTAAGTTATTAAATAAACTCATTCTAAACCACCTGCTTGAGTGTAGTTACCTCCAAATTCTGCTCTTAGTCTTTGCTTCTCTTCTTCCTGAATTCTTCTTACAACACCTTCAACCTTTTTAGCAACATCATTTTGTGCTTCTCCTGTAACTTTTATTTCATATTTTGAATTATTTACATATTCAAATTTTTTATTTTCTTTTTTTACTACGAATTTTTCCACTTTTTGTTTAGTATCTTGAGCTATTTTTTTATCAGGTAATCTCGGTGCATAATAAGCTTCAGCTTTTATAATTTCTTTATTTTTACCATCTAAAAGTTGCTGTATTTCTCTATTTTTACTAGAAACTTCATAATTAGTTCCTGTTTTGTTTTCGTAAGGAAATCCATAAGTTGATAAAGGGGTAATAGGTGCTGAACCTGGAATTACTATTTCCTTTTCTACTGGAAAAGCGATATTTCCTTGATTTTTTTGAACATATTTCATTGTTTCAAACTCTTTCTGTTGTTGTTTCATTGCTTCATCAAGGACATATTTTTGGTACATATCATCTGTTTCATTCATATGTTGTCCTGCACCATATAGTTTATTCCAACCGCCTTTTATATTTCCAAAGCTTGATTTCCCAACATTTTCAAAGTCTCCAACCAATATACGCCCAGTATCAATAATAAAACCACCTGTAGCTCCCCATATCATTTGAAGTAATCCAGCCCCACCTTGTAAAATATCTAGTAAATCAGATAAAATTTTAGTTGTTAAGCTAATTTTTTCTATGCCTGAATCTGCTTTATTTATCCATAAATCCCAAAAATCAGCAATGCTTTTTCTTAAATCTTCAAATCTATAATCAGTTCCAGTAAATTTAAGAATTGCATTTATAGCATCTTCTGTAAAACTTTCTTTTCCAAGAAATGCTGCAAATATATCCTCAATTATCAAAAAGCCACTAATAATTGGAAATTGTTTTAATAACAAAAATCCAGTTATTAATTTAATAGTATTTCTTGCTTCTGGTGGCAATGCTTTAAGAACATTAAAAATACCTCCTATTGTTCTAGTAATTGTATTAAATGCCCCTGCTCCTGCTTTTATAAGTCCACCTAAAAAATCTTGAATCCATTCAGCATTATCAGCAATCATACTCCAAAAGTCTGCTCTTGTATCTCTTACAAGTCCACCTATATATTCATAGATATCTCCTATTCTATTTTGTGCTGAAACTATCTTTCCTTCGGGAGTTTTTAAAAATTCAGCATTTTGTTCTCCCACTCTTTCTTTAATTTCTTTTGCCAATATAGCTATTCTTTCTTGTTGAGTGGCATTCTCAAAAACTTTTTGTGTATGTTCATCTAGTACAATCCCAGCTTGTTTTAATGCTCTAACTTGCCCACTTGTAACAGCTATTCCTAAAGATTTACTCCACTTTTCTGCATCCATTGAAGTTGCTTTTAAACCTTTTTCAGCAACCATTAAATTTTGAACTTGTGGTAATAACTCTTTAATACTTTCTTCATTCAATTTAAATGAGGCTAACTGTCTTATTCCTGCTAATGATACTTCATCTCCAACTACTCCTGTTTTTTGAAGCTCAGAAGCATAATCTTTTAGACCCTGAATTTGCTCATCTCTAAAATTTTGTGCTCTTAAAGTTGCATATAATTTTGTTTCATTTTCTAATTGTAAATTACTAGCTTCAACAGCTTTGTTATATTGTCCTATTAAACTTGATATTGCAAAATATCCAGCAGCCATTTGGAATAAACCATTACTTGCTACAGATTTTAAAGATGACAAACTAGACTTTAAGCCATTTATTTGATTATTTACAGCTTGAAATCCTTGTCCTTTTAAGTAGCTCATTATGTTTATACTTAAAGTTCTAATTGCCATCTTTTATTTCCTCCACATACCTTATAAGTCTATCAAAATACCTTTGTAATTCTCTAACAGTATAATTTTCAGTATCTTTAAAATTTTTAGTATATCCACTTATACAAGTGATCATATATTCTATGCTTTCAGCATTATATTTAATATCATTACATTCTACGAAATGTTTCCCTGATTTGTACTAAATAAAGTAATTCACCTACTTGCTTAAAAACTTCTTCTCCCATTTTTACAAGCTCATGGTATTTGTAATCATTAACATCTTTTTTTAATCTTTTTAAAAAGAACTCTGCAACATAGGCAGGATTATGTTTATTTTGTCCAACAGATGTTAATATTTCTTGTGCTAGATATAGATCTTTTTCACCATTTTCTTTTTTTAAAGATAGTTCCAAATCTCCATATTTTACTATATCAGGAATGTTCAATAATTCTTCAAGTTTTGGATTAGTATCTGCTGGATATTTCAAAATTTCTTCACAATACCCTACTAAATCATTATCTGAAAATCTTTTTTCAAGCTCAAGAATATATTGTGAAGGTTGCTCCATTAAAATTATTTTTTTATTATTTACCATTAATTCTTCTTTTTTCATCATTCACTCCTATTTCAATAAGTCATTTGTTTCTTTTAAATCAATAACTCTTATTTGCCATTCCCTTGCCTTTGGTGTTTTTTCAGCATTAAAGTCAGCGATTTTTACAAAGTGTGCCTTTGAAGCATTTGACCCAATGTCACCATTAAAGTTTCTATCTCCCACTAAAACTCCGAATTCTTTTGCACTTGAAGCAAGTCTTTTAAGAGTAACATTTAATGGACTTGCAGCTAAGACTTTTAAAGTAATTAAAGCATTTCTATTATTATGCTCTACTGTAGTTGAATCTCCATCTACTCCAGTTATAACCTCTCTAAAATCTTCCTCATAAGCAACTGTAAACTTTACATCTTCTCCAAAGTCATACATTCTAATCCCATCTATAATTAAATCTACTTTATTTGGATTATAGTTATAATGATTTTTTGGCATTTTTTACCTCCCTTCTATACTGCAAAATAAAGATCTATTCTAACTTCTTTAATTCCATAAGTATAGTAACAATTAACCTTTACTCCAGTTAAAATTCCCTTTAAAATATCATTTTGTGGGATATCTTCAACAGGAATCATTGTAACAGTAGTTTTTCCTTCTGCTAATGCACCCATAGTTTCAAATTGTCTAGTTCTTTTTAAAATAACATCTTTCAAGGGACTCATATCATAAAATGTTGGTTTTGGTGTAGCTTTAAGCCATAAAGTTATATCTTCTTCTAATCTAAATTGAAGAGCTTTTGCACAGTGCTCGAAATCTATACTATTACCATTAATAGTTACTCCATTTGCAAGCCCTAATTGACCTTTCATTGAAGCAATATAATTACAATTTAAAGTATCTAATTTGCTTTGCTCTGCTCCAACCATACCACTATCTATTGTTCCATTTATTAATTTATTTGCTATTAGAGTCGAACCAGGGAATTTTGATATTGCATAGCCTGCAACAGCACTTGCCATTGTTTCATCATTTTTACTAAAAAATAAAGCAGTTGTGTCCTCTCCAATTGATTTCACTTTACTATCTATATTCATTACATCTTCATCTTTTGAAACTTCGGCAAATAACATTTTTCTTCTTGCTCCAATTTCTTTAGATATTTTTGCAAGTTCATCAATATCTGTTGTATCTACAACTGTTCCAAACCAGTCATTTTTTACTTCATCAAAAAACTCCTTATATTTACTACCTTCAACATCTTTACCATAAACTATTACTTCTTGTGCTCCTGCATTAAAAACTGCTTGAAGTATTTTATATGCATCATCATCAGAAGTTAAGTCAGTAACATCTTCAATTTTATTTATTTTTTGTTCAACAATTGCTTTTTTTACTGAAAATACTCCTATAACATTGACTGTTGCTTGAGCAACTGGTGCAGGTTTATGAACATTTAAAAAGACTATTTTCTTTTCAGTTCCTACTATTATTGACATTCTTTCCTCCTTATTTTGCTTTTATGTCTATTTCAACTTTTTCAATATATTCTATTTCAGCGATATTTTCTTCAAGAGTATTAATATACATATCAAAGCTATATCTTTCTGTGTAACTATCCTTAGTTAATTCTGATAAATCTACTGTTGCTGTAACCTCTTCTATAACTATACTTTTTCCACTTCTTGCTATAAACCAATCAAAGCCTATTTTATGTTCAAATTTTTCTTTTATTTTTCTTACATCTTCAAAACTTTGATTTTCAGATAAAGTAAAGGAAAAACTTATAACATGTTGATGAACTTCATATTGCTTAAAAACTCCTTTTTTCCCCTCTTCTCTGTCTTCAAATTTATTGATGGTTTTGTTACTAAGAGTTTTTGAAACTATACGAGGTAAAGTTAAATTTCTATCATATTTAAAATCAACACTTGGCTTTATTTGGAACTTATCACTTATTTTTTTCATTTCTTTCAATAAAAATACTTCAAGTTCTCTATTGTCCATTTCTCATCAGCTCCAGGCTAAACTCTACAAAATCTGCATAAATTCTTGGTAATATTTCAGTTACTTTATATTTATATCCTTCAACTTCAATAACATCATCTAATTTTAATCCAACAACTTTTAAAGTTTTTCCACTTAAAACACTTATAATTCTTCCACCATCTTGTAAGTTTGGATTATAGCCTCTTAAAGTCTTTTTACATATAAGCATTGCAGCATTAAATTTATGATCTGTTGTTTTTGGATTATCAATATTACCAGTTATTTTTCTAGTTATTTCATAATCTCTCAATTCTTCACCAGCAAATTCATCTAAGGTAAATTCCATAATTGCTCCTATTCAATCTTATACTTAACACTTCTTACAAGAGCTCCAGTATCATAAAGAGGTTTGTCACTTCCCTTAGCTTTCACTGTACTCTCAGCAAGTGCTGCATAAGTCCCATTTAATATCATTTCTCTAACTTTTTTTACTACATCTTTTCCAACAGTCTCAAAAGCTTTATGTGCTGTCATCTTCCCATCTACAATCTTATCTATACATCTTTCCATAAGATTTGAAATATCATCATAGTGAGCATCAAAAGTTGAACGAAAGAATGGACGAGCTGGAAAAGGTACATCAAAGTCATCACTTCCATACTCCATAAGCATTGCTATAAAATCTACCTTAATTCCACCAGGATATGTTGCTTTATCATCAATATAGATAATTAGTTTTAATTTATCTAATTTTTCTAACTCTTCTTTAATTTTCTTATAACCATTATCTATATCTTGCATTAAAAACTTCTCCTTGAAAATCTTTTCATTATCCTTGCAGCCTCTACAGAAGCAAATGTTATATCTCCAATTTTTTGACTTCTATCATAACTCACAGACATATCACTTATAGACTTACTTGTTATCCCTTTCCCAAGCCTTTTTATATCCTCATTCCCACCTGACATAATTGCATAGGCTTCTAATATTTGTGCTCTTTTTATAAGCTCTAAAACTCTTGGTTTATCCTTTTTTCTTGGGAAATTCTTTTCAGTTTTATATCCTTCCCTGGCACCAATATTTTCAATTTTGTCAAATGCTTGATACAAAGCTCTTTTTAGATTTTCTTCATTAATATTTGAATATCTAACTTCTAAAAACTTTTTAGCTTCTTCAAGTTCAACATAACCTATCATTTTTTACTTCCTTTTTTCTTTTCATCATGTTCTTCAACATTTTCTTGATTTTGTTCTTCAATATTTCCAGTTTTTTCTTCTTGTACTTCTTTTATTTCTTCAATAGCTGGATTTTTTAATAATTCTTTTGCTATTGCTTCATCTACTTCAATTTCTCCATTAACAAAGTTATACACTTCTCCATTGCAATATACTGATACTTTATCAAATGTTTTATGTTTTAATTTCATTGTTCCTCCCTTTTAGGAATATCCCTGACCTCATTGTCAGGGACATTGTCCTTTTATTATTTTTTTAAACCAGTTATCATTCCCATTGTGTGGATATTTCTAACTTCAATAGTTAATTCAGAAAGTATTAAACCTTGTGTAGAATCTCCTCTTTTCCCCATATACTCATGAAATAAATCTCTACCTTGTAATGGTCTTAATGTTATATCATCATGATTTAAAATTAAGATTTCAGTTGAACGAAGGTTGTTTGAGATTATTATTGGTAATGTTCCAAAGTCAGTAGCCACATGAGTTGCAACAGCCCCTAATGTAGTATTTTCAGGATTTGATTTAATATAATCTTTTAGTAATTTTGACATTTTCATCTTTTGCACTCCTGGAACATATAAAGCATAGTTTCCACCTGATAGATCCCCACCAGCATTAAAAATTTTCTTTAAGGCATTGCCTATAATTTCTAATGAAATTTCATTGTTTGAAGCATCAACTACTTGCCCTTTTGCTAAGAAACTTCTAACTCCGTCCATTCCTCTTTTTTGACCACTTTCAAATTTCTTTCCTGAAATTATTGCTTTTTCTATTTTTCCAACTACCTTATCCATTTTTCTTATTTGCTCAAATGTATAAGCATCTGTTCCACCACCTGAAGGTAGAGTTATTGCTGTTGCAGTTCCTGATAAAGAAATTTCTTCTCTTATAATTTGTGTATTATTATCATAGTTTACACCTGCTTTATAATTAGCACCTTGTAAATCTGCACCTTCTACTAAATTATCATTTATAAAGAATACTTCCTCACCAATTTCATAAGTTGCTCCTGCTGTTGTTCCAAGCTGTGCTCTTGTTACTGTTAAAGTATCCCCTGATATTGATGTAACTTGTACAACCTCATCTCCTATTGCTGCTAAGCATCCAGCAGTAAATATTGAGGCATCTTCAACAATAAATGATGTTGCTGCAGCTGCTGTTACTTTTGTTTTTATAGCTGTTTGTGTCCCTTCTGATGAGTAGTCAACCCAAGAAGTTTTCGCTTGTGTTGTTGGATTAATGTTTCCTAAGTTCACCAAATTAATATACAAAGGTGCTTTATTAGCATTTGTATAAGCTAAAGCTGGTGTTAAATCTTCCTTTTTCCCTACGATTCTTTCAATTGTTATAATATCTGGCATTGTTTGTTCCTCCTATTTTTTTTCTAATTCTTCTTTTTTACTTATTAAAACCATTATTTTTGCTCTGTTTTGTTGTGAAGGTTTCTTACTTAATTCTTCAATTTCTTGATTTATTTTTTCAAGTTCTGTTGTAGGAGCTATCTTTGGTAATCCTGGTGGAGTTGTTTGCCCTCCTGTTCCTGCTGGATTAAATAAATCTTTATATGTTTCTTGAAGTTTTGTAAGTTGCTCATCTAAACCTTCAATTTTATCATCTTTAAAGTCAATTTTTGTAAAATCTATTTTTGACATTAATAAATCTCCATATTTAACTCCTGATAAGATTTTTCCTACTGCTAATTTTTTGATATTTTCTACTGTTCCACCTAAAACCAAACCTTGTTTTAAAGTGTCATCATTAATATCCATACCTAATTTTTCTTTTAAATAACCTTTTACCATTTCTTCAGATAATTTGGATTTTAATTCTTTATTTCCCTCTACAAATGCTTTTACTTCATCTTCTGTAAGTGGTGCTTTTACTTCTTTTGTTTCAATTTTACTAAAACCATTTTTAGTTAAAAAATCCTTATTTTCTTCTTTTTTTAAGTACTCAATTACTTCTTGTTCATTTTCTATCATTCTTTATTTCCTCCCTGTTTTATCGGTTCTGCCCAACATCTACATCCAAATTCTTGCCCTGGTAAAATATCATCATCTACTCCAAAAATTTTGCCATCCTTTTCAACATGCTCCATTCTTACATAATTATCTTCCATAGTTCTCCAGATATATTTTTCTATACCATTTTCAAGCCATAAATCTTGAAGTTGATTAGCATATAAGTTACCAGCTTCATTTCTTGCCCACAATTCATTTCTTCTATTAGCCCATTTTTGAAGCTTATCAATATCATTAGCTCCTAAACTTTTTTTACTTTGTAACTGATCAATTAATGCTTTCATTTCTTTGTTTGGTGCATAATTAGCATTTAATTGACTTATGAGCTTATTGATATCAGTATTTGAAATATTTCCATTTTTTAATTTATAATTTAATGGAACAATTCTACCATCAACTTTAGCACCAACACAATTATTACCAACTGCAGTATGAACCTTATAAGCAAAATCTATTGGAGTTGCCCCAGCTATTAAATTTATGACATCTCCTTTTGGTGAAAAAACAAAAACTTCATCGGAAACAAAGTCCTCTTTAAAAGAAGTAATAAATTCTCTATTGTCATTTACTTCTCTTTGCCAATCCATAAGCTGTCTAAGCCAAGTTAATTTATCATCAAAACTAGTACTTCTATCAACACCTGCTTTATACTTCCA
>ERZ772917.1027-NODE-1027-length-17761-cov-3.576189_pt1 | contig 17761 bp, 23 predicted proteins | sample MGYA00511187_ERZ772917 | MGnify/ENA primary metagenome ERZ772917 (study PRJEB29015, sample SAMEA2737925) | human oral metagenome | biome: human oral; feature: human-associated habitat; material: dental | place: China | collected 2012 ... | reverse complement strand
CCTTCGGGGAGCCTTCCGGCTGCCGTTCGCCCTTGCTCACGGGCCGTCAGTCCCAATCCCCACGCGCTTCGCGCGGCCTGATGAAGTTTCAGGCACTGAAGAAAGCCTATGCGGTTGACAGTTCTCAACGACTTAATCAGTGTTTCCTTAAGAAACGCCGATTTCACTAAAAAAGCTGTTAAAAGCACCCCCTAAGGGTTTCTTAGCAGGTATCCTTCAGCGCTTCCCACAAATTTTAACATGGGGCTGGGCTCCCTGTGGGGAGCCATACGGTTAAATTCCTCAACCGCTCAGCCAGCGTTACCTTCACTTCTCCGTGCCGGAGGAAACGGCTCAGGCCTTCTCGTCCGGCGAGAAAAAGCGGAGGGCCTCAAGGCGCGGGTCCCCTTCTCCCCCAACGCAAGAACAGCGTCCCTCGTTGAGGTCGGCCCCACAGCGCGGACACAGCCCCGCGCAGTCCTCGCGGCACAGGACCTTCGTCGGCAGGAGCAGCAACAGGCTCTCCTCGACCTGGGGCCCTACGTCCAAGACGCGGTCAAGGTAATCGACCTCCACCGGCATAAAGCCGTCATCGGACGCAAGCTCCGTGTCCCGGCCCAATTCCAGCCCACGCGAATAATAAAGATACATCAAAACGTCCGATATTTCAAGGGCCGTCTCCTTCAAACAACGCGCACAGGGCGCCGTGACCTTCGCGCTGACGGAGATGGAAACGGAGAGGAGCGAGGGCTCAAGCCACTGAGCGGCGGCATGGGCCGTCCCTCCCTCCGGCGCGTCAAAATGCTGCCCCTCGAAGTCGATCCCCTCCTCGATGGGCAGATGCCAGCTCTCCTCCGTCCGGGATTCGCAGTCGCCCCGGGGCGGCAGGGCGATCAGGCAGCGCAGCGGCTGGTTCTTCTTTTGGGCCATGTCCCAGGGCCTCCTTTCCACAGTGGCGGACAAACGGCGCGTCCGCCACAGGGCGTGCAGCGGACGCAGGCTCTCGTCACAGGGTGTCCCTAAAAGGCCAGGCGCTTCGTGTCGCGGGCGATCATGAGCTCCTCGTTCGTGGGGATCACCAGGACGCGCACCCTGGAGTCGGCGGCGCTGATGTCCGCCTCCTTGCCGCGAACGGCGTTCTTTTCGGGATCGATCTTGATCCCCAGAAACTCAAGCCCCTCGCAGACCGCGGCCCGGGTGGGGATGCTGTTCTCTCCCACGCCCGCCGTGAAGACGAGGACATCCACTCCGCCCATGGCGGCGGCATAGGCGCCGACGAACTTCTTGATGTCGTAGTTCAACATGTTCACGGCCAGCTGTGCGCGCTTGTCGCCCTTCAAGGCAGCATCCTCCACGTCGCGAAGGTCGCTGCTGGTGCCGGATATCCCAAGAAGGCCGCTCTTCTTGTTGAGCAGCATGTCGATCTCGTCCATCCCCATCTTCTCCGTCTTGGCGATGAAGGGGAGCAGTGCGGGGTCCACGTCGCCGCTGCGCGTGCCCATCAGGACGCCCGCAAGCGGCGTGAAGCCCATCGAGGTGTCGACAGACTTGCCACCGTCCACCGCGGTGATGGAGCTCCCGTTGCCCAGGTGGCAGGTGATGATCTTCAGCTTCTCGATGGGCTGCCCCAGCATCTCCGCCGCGCGGCGGGAGACGAAGTAGTGGCTCGTGCCGTGGAAGCCGTAGCGGCGCACCTTATACTTCTCGTAGTAGCCGTAGGGGACGCCGTACATGAAGGCGTGCTGCGGCATGGTCTGGTGGAAGGCGGTGTCGAACACGCCCACCTGCGGGACGTTGGGCAGGACCTCCAGGACCGCCTCGATCCCCATGATGTTGGCCGGGTTGTGCAGCGGCGCCAAGGGCACGCAGCGTTTCACGGCCTCCAGGACCTTCGCGTCGATCTTGACGGAGGACGCGAAGTCCTCCCCCCCGTGGACGACGCGGTGGCCGACGGCGGAGAGCTCGTCCAGCGAGGTGAGCACGCCGTGCCTACCTCGCTGCAGCGTGTCCAGCACCAGCTGGATCGCGACCTTGTGGTTCGGGATGGGCGTCTGCTGGACCAGCATTTCCAACCCCGTCTTCATGTGCTTGATCTGGGAGCCGTCGATACCGATCCTCTCCACCAGCCCCTTGGCCAGAACGGACTCGTGGTCCATGTCGAAGAGCTGATACTTCAGGGAGGAACTGCCGCAGTTGATGACGAGAATTTTCATTTTTTGCGCTACCTGCCTTTCAAAATATCGGAGGAAGGGACGCCGGGACCCTCCGGTCAAAGACGCCCCGAAAAAACGCGATCTTAAGGATTATAGTTTATACTTATACCATGAAAGACATCACAGGTCCAGCCATCGGCATCGTCGCCGAGTACAATCCGCTGCACAACGGGCACCGCCTGCACCTGGCCGCGGCCCTTGCGCGATGCGGCGACGTTCCCTGCGTCGTGGTGCTGTCGTCCAACTTCACGCAACGCGGCGAACCCGCCGTCGTCGACAAGTGGACCCGCACGAAGATGGCGCTCGCCTGCGGCGCGGACCTGGTGATCGAGTTGCCCTTCGTCTTCGCGGTCAGCGCCGCGCCGTTCTTCAGCGCGGGCGCCGTGGACCTCCTGGCGCGGACGCGCCTTGCGACGCACATCGCCTTCGGCATGGAGGACTCCACGCGCGACGTAAGCCCCATCCTCGACATTCTAATCCACGAACCCGCCTCCTTCAAGCAACGCCTGAAGGACGAGCTGTTATGCGGCGCGTCCTACGCCAGGGCGGCCGCCAGGGCGCTGGAATCCCTCCTGCCGGGCGGCGGGACGTTCCTCTCCTCCCCCAACAACCTGTTGGCGATCTCCTACCTGCTGCGCGTTCAGGAGCTCGGCGGCTCCCTGACGCCCCTTCCCATTCAGCGGCTGGGCGCAGGGCACGGGGACGCGGCTCCTGGCCCGCTGGCCAGCAGCCTGTCCATCCGCGCGGCGCTTCGCGGGGGAAGCACCTCCATGGAAGATGGGAGCCCGGTGGCCTCCGCCGTGCCGCAGACCTCCCTGTCCCTCCTCCGCCGGGCGGATGAGGAAGGGCGTTTCTGCGCGTCGGGCGAAGGGCTGTGGCCGATGCTGCAGGCCGTCCTCATCCGCAGCGAGCCGGAGGACCTCAGAGGCTTTGACGGGATGGACGAGGGAATGGAGAACCTGTTCCTGAAGCGGAGGGCGAACTCGGCCGGCATGGAGGACTTCGTGGCCCAGTGCGCGTCCGGACGCTACACGCGGGCCCGAATCCGTCGGACGGCCCTGCGCCTGCTGGCTGGCGTTGACCGCTGGTCGTGGCAGGCCGCGGGTCGGCTGGGCGTGCCCTACGCGCGGGTCCTCGGCGCAACCGAGACGGGGCGGGCCCTCCTCCGCCTGCGCGCTGCCTCCTCCCCTCTGCCCTTCATCACGCGCCTGGCCGCGGCGCGGAGCCCCGTCGGGCGCTTCGCCGCGCAAATGGAGTTTCGGGCCTCATCGCTCTACGAGGCACTGCTCCCCGCGCCGGACCCGCGGCACGAGGAGCGCCAGCGCCCCATCATGGCGTGAGCCGTCCACGACGCCAGAAATTTGCATGAAAAAAGCCCCCGCTTGAAACGGGGGCTTCAGGGTTCGGTCCTCAACGGGGATAAAAAAAATGGCGGAGACGTAGAGATTCGAACTCTAGGAGCATTGCTGCTCAGACGCTCTCCAAGCGCCCGCCTTCGACCACTCGGCCACGTCTCCGCGAAGCGAACACGAGGGACATTATACACGAGATGCGCCCTTTATAAAAGAGGTTCGGCAACTTTCTCAAAAACAAAAGTAAATGCGGTTCTTCCCTTTCCAGCCAACCGATTTCTTCAAGTCCCTCCTCCACACAGTTTCTCCGCTGCCGCCCCGGGCGCCGTCACTCCGCCCAGACGGTCACCGAGGGGAAATGCAGCCTTGAACGTCCGATGGCAAAGCGCGGCGCAAGGGCCCGTGCGACGGGCTCCGAGGAGGGGGCATTCACCCACAGCGGAGAGCCGGGCTCCCCTGGGTCCATGACGAAGAGCCCCGCCTCCTCCAGGGCGCGGGAGGCCTCGGCACGGTCTTCTCCCTCCGGCAGATCGATCTGGATCATCAGCTCGACAGGCGGCAGAGCCAGCTCCGAGCGGAGCGCCAGCTCGCCGCGCCAGAAGCGCTCCCAGCCCCCGGAGAGGATCGCGCGCCACTCCGCGCCGAAGCGGCGGCCCTGGATCAGCACCGTCCGTCCCGCGGGCTCATCTCCGTCGCGGCGGCCGCGCCAGTAGGACTCCCACACCATGCTGAACGCCTGAAACCGCGCGCCATACTCCGGCCGGCGCAACTCCGCGTCCAGGTCCAGCCACGCGGCAAGCCCCACGTCCAACCGGTCGCAGAGCGCCAGCGCGCCCCGGGTCCCCAGGAGGAGGGATGGAACCTCCAGAGCCTTGATCTTTCCCCCCTCATGGAGGAGGACGGGGTATTCCGGCATCAGCCTGCCGGCCATGGAGGCCAACGCCTCAAGTCCAGGACGCCGCCCCGACCAGAGGCCCCCCCTGCAGTCCGGACAGCGTTCGGGAAGGGGCTCTCTCCGGCCGCAGTGAATGCAGCGCAGCGCCTGCCCTGAGGACTCGCTGCGCATCACGCCGCCGCAGCGGGGGCAGCGGGGCGAGTGTCCACACTCCACGCAAAAGACCTCGGCCGCCTCCCCCCTTCGATCCAGCATCCAGAGGACGTGCCGCCCCCTCTCCAGTTCCCTCCGCGTTCGGTCCAGGAGCGAAACGGTCAGGGGCAGGTCCCCCTCCACGCCCCGCTCCCTCCCCTTCAGGGAGCGCCGGATGTCCGCGAAGACCATTCGGTCGCGGTTCGGCAGGACCTCGCAGACGGGGTGGGCGCGCAGGAAGGTCTTGGACGACGGCATACGGCCGCCCAGGATCAGGCGTACCCCCAACAGGGACGCGCGCCGCCCCGCGACGCTCCGGGCCGAAACGCGGGGGGCCCGTTGAGGGACGTAGGCGGGGCTCGCCTCCTCCAGGGGCCATCGGGGCGTAGACCCCGCCCGGAGGCGCCACCACGATGCGCGCGTTCCCTGCCCGGACCTCTCTCCACACCTCCCAGAGCTTCTTGCCCCCGGAGGAGGGCCAGAGCACGGCTTCGGCCTTCAGGTGGGCCGGGAGCGACGCAAAGAAACGCCGCGCCGTCGCCGCCTCGGAGAAGAGGACCAGCGTCCGGCACGGCCGTTCCAACGCAGCTCGGTAAAAGGCCGCGCGCGCCTCATCCCAAGGGGCAAAGCAGTGCTCCTCACAAAAGGCGTCCCCTTCGGCGCGCCCCTCCCGCTCCCCGCCGGGGGGAACGTCAAGCGGCGCCCCCTCCAAAAACTTCGCGGGACAGGCCGTCTTCAAGACCATGCCCGTCCCGCAGAGAAAGGTCCGCCCCACCCAGCACATCAGCTCCCACAGCTCCGCGCCCAGGGGGCTCCTCTCGTCCAGCACCTCCCGGACGCTGCGCAGCGCGGCCTCCGGCCTCTCCCGCGCGGGGCCCGCCGCGAACCCGATGCGCTCCCCCCGGCCCACCGGGACCCTGACGCGGGAGCCGGGTTCGGGCACAAAGGGTGCCTCGTAGGTCAGGGCGTTCCACCAGGGGCCAGGGACGACGACCTCAATGAGCTGTGAGGACACTTTTAGAGCTGCAGCCGCCCCGTCAGGGAGCTCCAGACGGCGTCGGCGACGTCCTCCTTCCTCCCGGACAGGAGCTCCTCGCCGTCCGGCGCGATCAGGCGCAGCGCGTTCGTCTCCGAGGCAAAGCCGCTGCCGGGGGCCAGGACGTCGTTGGCCAGGATGAAGTTCAGCCCCTTCCGCTCCATCTTCGCGCGGGCGTTCTTTCGGATGTCGTCGGTCTCCGCCGCAAAGCCGATCAGGACCTGATCCGGCCTCTTGTTCGCCCCCACCTCCGCCGCGATGTCGGGGTTCTGCACCAGGTCGAGGGACAGCGCCTCGCGCCCCTCGCGCTTCATCTTGTGCGGCTGCCGCTCCCTTGCGCGATAGTCCCCTACGGCAGCAGCCTTGACGATCAATTTAGCCCAATCGAGGTTTGCCATGACCGCATCCCGCATGTCAAGGGCGGACACGACGCGCGTCACCTCAAGCCCATACAGGGAGCAGGGCGCCGGATCAACGGGGCCAAGGATCACCCGCACCTCCGCGCCCCGATGCCAGGCGGCGCGGGCCATCGCCAGGCCCATGCGCCCCGTGCTGGGGTTGGAAATGAAGCGCACCGGGTCCAGGTACTCGTGGGTCGGCCCGGCGGTGACCAGGACGTGAACGCCCTGCAGGTCGTGGACGGGGGCCAGCGCGCGGAATATCTCCTCCGCGATCTCGACGGGTTCGGGCATCCGTCCGGGCCCCTCCTCCCCACAGGCGAGGGCCCCAGCCGACGGCTCAACCACCCGCACCCCGCGCCGGGCCAGGGTCGAGAGGTTCTCCTGCACCGCAGCGTTCCTGTACATGTGGGCGTTCATGGCCGGGAAGACCAGCACGGGTGCCGTAGCCGCCAGAAGCGCCGCGGCCAGCAGTCCCTCCCCGCGGCCGTGCGCGAGGTCCGACGCCGCGTCCGCCGTACAGGGGACGATGGCCACCGCCTCCGCCCACTCCGCCAGACGGATGTGGGGGATGGAGGCACCGCACTCCTCCGACAGAAGGTCCTCCTGACGCCAGACGCGCCGGCCGGAGAGGGTAGCGAGCACGAGGGGGCTGACGAAGCGCTCCGCGGCGCACGTCATGATGACCTCCACCTCGCAGTCCTCCCTCCGCAGGCGCCGCACCAGCTCCGGTATCTTGTAGGCGGCGATGCCCCCTGTGACGCCGAGCAGTACCCTCCGGCCCCTCTTCCAGGAGGTCATCGTTCGTCGGACTGCGACAAAATCGACGGGTCCCCTGGCGCGGGGATGCCGTTCCCCTTCTCCACCTCCAGAAGCGCCATGGAGAGATAGCGCTCGTTCGTCATCAGATCGTTCTCGATGGTCTTGTGCTCGCCAAGCCAGCGCGCCCTCGCCGCGATGCTCACCGTAATCTCGTACTTGTTATCCGTCCCGCACTTCTGTGCCAGGCCCTCAAGGTCGTAGAACTTCATCTTTTCACTCCAGGTTCCGGGGAAGAGTCCCCTTCTAAAAAATCATCTATAAGCTTGAGCTTGCAAGACGGCATCGGACCGCCGCCGCTCACTCCCGATAGCTCAGGATCAGCCTCCGCAGCTCGGCCGAGGCGTCGTCGAGGTCGTCGTTAACCAGAATCCGGTCGTAAGCCCCCTTCTGCTCCATCTCCAGCGCAGCGTTCGCCAGGCGGTGCCTCAGCTCGTCGTCGCTTTCCGTCTGACGATTCCGCAGGCGCCGCTCCAGCTCCTCCAGGGAGGGGGGCGCCACAAAGATGGAAACCGCGTCCGGCAAGCGGCTGCGGACCTGCTTTGCGCCCTGGACGTCGATCTCAAGCAGCACGTCGTTCCCCGCGTCCAGCTCGCGCTCCACGTCCGCGCGCAGCGTCCCGTAGTACGCATCGTGTACGCGGGCGTGCTCCAGAAACAGCCCCTCCTGCACCCTTCGCTTGAAGTCCGCCTCGGAGACGAATCGATACTCAATGCCGTCCCGCTCCCCCGGACGCGGGCTGCGGGTCGTGCAGGAAATGGAGTAGATCAGGCCCTCCACGTCCTTCAGGGCGCGCTCACGAAGCGTTCCCTTGCCGACGCCGCTCGGCCCGGACAGGATGAAGAGCTTTCCCCGCCTCATGCTCAGGCCCCCCTACTCGACGTTTTGAATCTGCTCACGGATGCGTTCGAGGCAGGACTTCGCCTCGACGACCCCCCAGCGGAACTCCGCGTCCGCCACCTTGGAGCCCATGGTGTTGACCTCCCGGTTCATCTCCTGGATCAGGAAGTCCAGACGACGCCCTGCCAAGTCCCTTCCGTCCATCGTCTCCTGAAACCGCTCGACGTGGGCCGCCAGGCGGGACAGCTCCTCGGAAACGTCCCAGCGATCGGAGAGAAGGGATACCTCCTGAGCGACCCGGGCTTCATCCACCTCAAGCTCAAAGTGCTCCGCCACGCGCTCTATCCTCGTCCTCAGGGACTCCAGGGCCGCCGCAGCGGCGGTCCGCCAGCGCTCCTCAAGGCCTCGGACGATGTCCTCGAAGGCCTCCAGGTCCGCAGCGACGACGGCGCGCATCTTCTCCCCTTCCGTCCTCTTCATCTCCATGAGGGAATCCAGCGCGGCACGCAACAGGTCGTCCCACACCTCAGGGGCCTCCTGGACCCCGGCGGCAGCCGCACCGCCCAGCTCGCAGATCCCCGGCAGGACGAGGAACGGCGTCAGGTCCGCAGGAGCCGTCAGCCCCTGCCCGCGGGCCAGGGACTGCACCCGCCGGAAGAACTGGAGCAGCCCCTCCTCGTCCAACGTCGGCGTGCGCGCCCCTGGAGCCCAGGCGACCTCCGCGGAGAGGCGGACCTTCCCGCGGTTCAGCGCAGCGCGCAGGATGGAGAGGAAGCGCCACTCCATGGACGCAAACTCCCTGGGGAGCCGCGTCGAAAAGTCCTGATATCGATGATTCACCGATGTCAGCTCAAACGTTACCGATCCCCAGGGGAAATCCCGCGAGGCGCGCCCGAATCCGGTCATGCTCAAGAACATGAAAGCCCTCCCCCAACGTCTGTCACAGCGCTCCCTGGAGGCCGGAGGGACGGGTGAACCAGGGGTTTCTCTCCGTCAGGAAGCGCTCGATCTCCTGCCGCAATTCCAGGAGCCCGTCACCGCGAAGGGCGCTGACCCTCACGACGTTCTCCCCCGCGTTCTCCAGCGCCGCCGCCAGCACCTCCGCCTCCGTCCGCTGAACCGCGTCCAGCTTGTTGAGCACCAGGAAGCGGGGCAGCTCGTGACAGCGAATCGCCAGGAGGGTGTCGACGATGACCTGATAGGTTTCCATCGCCCTGGCGTCGGACGCATCCAGGACCAGCAGGAGGAGCTCCGCCTCCTGAATTTCCTCGAGCGTGGCACGGAACGCCGCCACCAACTCCGGCGGAAGGCTGCGGATGAAGCCCACCGTGTCCGACAGGAGAAAGGCGCCGCCCCCCGGCAGCGGGATGCGGCGCACCGACGTGTCCAGGGTGGAGAAGAGACGGTCCTGCGCGACGATGGTCCCATCTCCCGAAAGGGCGCGCAGGAGGGTCGATTTGCCGCTGTTCGTGTACCCCACCAGCGAAATGGTGGGGAGCCCGCGCTTTCGACGCCTGTCCCGCACGAGACGCCGCTGCCTGCGGACGTTCTCCAGCTTCTTCGCGATGTCGCGCACCTGACGCTCCAGCCGCCGGCGGTGGCGCTCGAACTCCGTCTCGCCGGGGCCTCGCGTCCCGATGCCCCCTCCGGTCCTGGACATCTGCAGCCCCAACCCCTTCAGGTGCGGGATCTCATAGCGCGCCATGGCCATCTGGACCTGGAGGCGCGCCTCCGCCGTCAACGCGCGCCGCTCGAAGATCTTCATGATAACGAAGGGACGGTCCCACACCGTCACCTTCGTCAGGGCCTCCAGATTGGCCCTCTGCACGGGGGAAAGAGCTTCGTCGAACACGAGGTAGCGCGCCCGCTGGGAGCTGCAGAAGAGCCTCAGCTCCTCCGCCTTGCCGCGCCCCACCAGGGTGGCGGGGCTTGGTTCCCCCCTGCCCTGGGCCGCGGAGCCCAGCGTTTCAATGCCCAGCGAGGCAAGGAGAAGGGAGAGCTCCGCAAGGCGTTCCTCCGGGCCCTCCCTCTGATCCGGGAGCGAGAGGGCCGCCACGATGGCGCCGCTCCGGCTCTCACAGCGTTCAGGACGCCTGCGACTCAAGCGACTTCATGACGTCCGTCAGCCGCTGCATGATGACGTCCCTCCCGTCCTTTCTGGCGTAGACCTCCTCGGGGAAGCGCAGCGGCTTCGCAAACGTTATCGTGATCTTGTGGGGCTTGATGAAATGCGCGCCGGTGGGCATGGCCTCGTAGGCGCCGTGGATGAATACCGGCAGAATGGGCGCCCTCTCATGGGCGGCAATCAGGGCCACGCCGCCCTCGAGCGGCTTCAGCCTGCCGTCAGGGGAACGGCCTCCCTCCGGAAAGATCAGGACGTCGCTGCCGTCCCGATAGAGCTTCATGAACCCCCGCAGGGCACCCGCTGCCGAGGCGTTGTCCGAGCGGGAGACGGGCACGGCGCCAAGGGCGCGGATGGCGGTTCCCAAAAACCAGGACCGAAACAGCTCCTCCTTGGCGAAGTAGCGCAGCTGCCGCTTGAAAAAACACCCCACGACCACAGGGTCCAGGTTGCTCGTGTGGTTGCAGGCGACGATCATCCTCTCGTTGGGGTCCAGCGGCTCCTCCCAGCGCACGGAACACCGGTTGTACACCCGAAGTGCCATGCGGAGCAGGCTGCTGACGATCGCATAAAAGACCGGGTTCGGCTTCATTCCTCCACGTCCCCCCTTCGCACGGCATCGCGGACAAGGTCCTCGAAGTATTCCACCACTTCATCCTCGCTCATATCCGACGTGTCCAGCAGGACGGCCCCTTCAGGCTGCCTCAGAGGAGCCGTTTCCCGGCTGCTGTCGAAGCGGTCCCGCTCCCGAATCGCCGCAAGCGTCTCCTCGTAGGAGACGTCCTCTCCCTTCGCCTCCCGCTCGAGACAACGGCGCCTGGCGCGCGCCTCAGGCGAGGCCGTCAGAAAAAACTTCAAGGGCGCATCGGGAAAGACCACGCTTCCCGCGTCGCGCCCCTCCACCACCAGGGAGCCGTACTTTGCCTGGTCGCGCTGCAGCCCAAGGAGCGCAGAACGCACGCAGGGCAACGCCGAGTAGGCCGAGACGACCCGGTCGATGTGCGGCGTGCGTATCTTTAGGCTGACGTCCAGCCCGTTGAGCAGAATCCCCTCGTCGCGCAACTCGACGCGGGCGCCGGCCAACGCACGCCGGACCGCGTCCTCCTCGGAGGGTAGAATCCCCGCTTCGTCAAGCAAGAGCGCCACAGCGCGGTAGATGGCGCCGGTGTCAAGGTAGCGAACGCCAAGACGACGGGCCAGCCTCCGCGCCGTGGAGCTCTTGCCGGCGCCCGCCGGACCGTCGATCGTCAGGACGTAGGTCAAGGGCGTCCTCCCTACAGACCCTTCATGTCCACCATCTCCTGGGCGATGCGCCCCGCGAAGTCCACCAGATCCGCCATCAGGTCCTCGAAGTTCGTTATCCCGAGGCGCTCCAGGGGCTCTGGGAACATGTAGGTCTGAAGCCCGTCCGCCCCAAGCCCAATCCCCAGCATCAGGCAGATGGAGTTCGCCACGCTGACGACGTCCAGGATCGGCTGATACTGCAGCTTGTCCTCCGGAAGCTCGTTGGGCTTGTGGTGATAGGCCACCGCCATCTGATACGCCTCGGGCAGGTCCCAGCGCTCGGTCAGAAGGGCGCCCACCATGGCGTGATCGAACCCCAGCACGCGGAACTCCGCCTCAGGGAACGGGACGTGTTCCTCCTCGACCATCTTCACGATGAGCCCGTAGCCAAAGCGGACGTAGTCGTTCAGCACCACCTTGCCGATGTCGTGAAGGAGGCCGCCGACGTAGGCGTCCTCGGTCTGCACCTTGCCCGTCACCTGGGCGATGTAGCGCGACGCGTAGGCCACCGTCAGGGAGTGGCGCCACAGTTCGCCCCGGTCCAGCGCGTAGCCCGACAGGCCCTTGTCCATAACGGAGTAGACCGTCGCGGCAAGGACGATGTTGCTGACGTTCTTGTACCCCAGAAGGGCGATCGCCTCCGAAATGTTGGAGATGTTGCGGCTCATGCCGTAGGCGGCCGAGTTCGCCAGCTTCAGCACCCTCAGCACCAATCCCTCATCCCTGGACAGGCTCTGGGCGACATCCGACGCGTTGCTTGTGGGATCGTTCAGCTTACGCAGCGTTTCCAACACAAACTGGGGGAAGGACTTGATGTCCTTCAGCTTACTGATAATGCGCGTCTTGATTAGTTCTTTTGAACGTTCGTCTACCTCACTCACGAACTCGTCCCCCTTGCATGCAGGTTATACTGCTCCACCCTTGAATATTTTAGTGTACAGTTCGGAAAAAGACAAATCCGCAAACTCGCCCGGACGAAGTTTTTCAAGGACCATCTTTCCCAGCCGCCTCCGGATCAGGCGCTCCACCGAAAAGCCCGCCAGGTTCGCCATCACGCGAACCTCCCGCTTGAGCCCCTCGCCGATGACGACGGACACCCACCGCCCCTGCGGCTCCCGGTTCATGAGGGTCACGGAGATCGGGACGGCTCTTCGCCCCTCGATCTCGAATCCTCCGCGCCACCGCGCGAGTTGACGCTCGTTGATGGGGACGTTCAAGAGCGCCTCGTACTCCTTGTGAAGTCCCTTCGAGGGGTGCATGACCTCCTGGGTGAGGGCGCCGTCGTTCGTAAGGATCAGGAGCCCCTCGCTCTCCCGGTCCAGCCGCCCCGCGGGATAGACCCGGTGCGACTTCACGGCCTCCGGAAGCAGGTCGACCACCACGGGGTCGTACTTGTCACTTACGGCGCACACCACGCCCGCCGGCTTGTTCATGACCACGTACACGAGCTCCGTTGCCCGCAGGGTCCGGCCATCGCAGGTCACCTCATCCACCTTGGGATCGACCTGAAAGAAAGGGGCCAAGACGATCCTGTCCCCCACCTGCACGCGCCCGGCGCGAATGATCTCCTCCGCCCGCCGGCGCGAGGCGACGCCGCAGGCGGCGAGAAATGCGTTAAGCCTCGTCCTCCTCACCTCCATCCCCCACGTCGTCCTCTCCGCCCCGGGCTCCGTCGTCCAGGGGGCCCGCGCCCAGTTCGCCCAGCTCCTCCAGGCTCGGCAGGTCCGCGATCGCCTCCAGGCCGAAGACCTCGAGAAACCTCGGCGTGGTCCTGTAGAGCAGGGGGGAACCGCTGGCCTTCTTACGCCCCGCGATGCGGATGAGCTCGTGCCCCAGGAGCGTTTCGATGACCCGCTCGGAGCGGAAGCCGCCGCGCAGCTCCTCGACCTCGCTCCGCGTGACCGGTTGATTGTAGGCGATGATCGCGGCCGTCTCAACCGCCGCGCGGCTCAGGCGGACACGGCCCCTCTGGGCAGTGTCCCGAAAGCGCGACAGGACCTCCGCAAAATGGGGGTTCGTCCCCAGGACCCACCCTCCGGCCATGGCCTTCAAAACCAGACCGTGCCCGCTCTTGAGGTGTTCTTCTAGCTCCTCGATGGCCCGCGCCAGCTCCGTGCCGGACACCTCAAAGACCCCGCGCAACTCCGCCTCGGACACGGGCGAGGACGCCAGGAAGAGGACGGCCTCGATCTGGGCCGCCAGCACGGAGAGGGGCTCCCCGGCCTCAGGCCGCCGGCTCGGCAAGGACCTTGACATCGGCGAAGAGCTCCTCCTGCTCTATGCGCACCCTGCCCATGCGGCACATCTCAAGGAGCGCCAGCAGCGTGACCACCAGCAGCTTGACCGAGTGCGCGGCACGACACAGCGCGCTCAGGAAGAGCGTCCCCTCCCTCGCCAGCTGACCGTCCAACTCCGCGATCCGGTCCTCGATCAGCGCCTCGTCCGGCGCCGCCTCGGCAAACCCGTCCCAGTCGGCGGCCTCCTCCTCCAGCAGGCGTTCCCGCTCGCGGCTCCGTTCGCGGTTGTGGCGTTCAAAGACCCCCCACCAAACGCGGGCCAGGAAGTAGAGGTCCCCGACGTCGTATTCGAGGTCCAAAGCCTCCTCGCCATCGGCCTCCGACGCGCCCTGAGCGGGCCGCCGGAAGCAGCGCGACTGTTCCTCAAGCCGCTCCCACAGCCAGCGGGACGCCGCGTGATAGGGGCGGTAGCGGACGAGGGTTTCCATGATGGCCTCCTCGTCGACCTCAAGCTCCTCCTCCAGCTCAGGCTCCGCGCCGGGCAGGAGGGAGCGGGTCTTGGAGAGGAGAAGGCCCGCTGCCATGTAGAAGAACTCCGCGATCGTTTCGACGGAAGCGCGCTTCGTGCGCGCCAGATACACCCCGTAGATGCGCACCAGCTGCCGCACCTTGATGCGGGACGCCTCCATCTGCCGGCTCTCCACGAGGGTGCAGAGGAGGTCCAGAGGGCCGGAGAACCCCTCGACGGAGATGTCAAAAGCCTCCATAAGCGCTCCCCCGCCGGACTACCTTGCGGGGTTCACCAGCAGCCCCATGGCGGGATAGATCGATCCCATCGTCTCCCGCGCGACGGCTTCGGCACGGCGCGCCCCATCGGTCAGGATATCGTCCAGGAGCTTCCTGTTCCCCTCATAGCGGGCGCGGCGCTCGCGCACCGGGGCCATCATCTCCTGAATGTGCGCGTTCAGCCGTTTCTTGCAGTCCACGCAGCCGATCCCCGCCGTGCGGCAGCCCTCGGCGATCTCTTTTTTCTCCTCATCGTCGGGGTTGAAGACCTTGTGGAGATCCCACACGGGGCAGACGTCGGGGTTCCCCGGGTCCGTCCTCTTGATGCGCGCGGGGTCCGTCACCATGCCCCGAAGCTTTTGCCACATGGATTCCGCCGACTCCGATATCTGCAGCGCGTTGCCGTAGGACTTGCTCATCTTTCGCCCGTCGATACCCGGAACCTTGGGCGTCGCCGTGAAGAGCGGCTGAGGCTCCACCAGCAGCCCTTCGCCGAAGAAGTTGTTGAAGCGCCGCACCGTTTCCCTGCTCAGCTCCAAGTGCGCGCTCTGGTCCTCCCCCACCGGCACGAGGCTCGCCCTGTACAGCAGGATATCTGCCGCCATCAGGACGGGATAGCCCAGAAAGGCGTAGGTGCTCAGGTCCTTGTTCTTGATGTTGTCGATCTGCTCCTTATAGGTAGGGTTGCGGTATAGCCAGCCCAGGGGGGTGATCATCCCCAGGGCCAGGGCCAGCTCGGCGTGCTGCGGCACGTGCGACTGGACAAAGATCGGGCTCTTCTCCGGGTCGAGCCCCACCGCCAGCCAGTCCAGCAGGGCCGTGTAGCAGTACTCCCCCGTCTCCGCCGATTCAGCGTAATTGGACATCAGGGCGTGCCAGTCCGCCAAACTGTAAAAGCAATCGTACTGCCCGTCCTGCTGCAGTTTGACAAAATTGCTGAGCGCCCCGGCCATGTGCCCCAGGTGCAGAGGCCCAGTGGGCCTCATCGCGCTGAAAACCCGCTTCTTCAAAACAGACCAATCCTTTCGTCCCTGTCCGTGCATCTACGGCCGACCGTTTCCCGTCCAAAAGGACGGGCGGCCTGATTGAATCGACGTTCGCCTGATTTCAACATCCCAGAGAAGCGCTGAAGGAACCCCTTAGCTTGATATCTCCGGCCGCCTTCAGCACCTTTTCAGGTCAGCGCTTTCCTACAAGCGAATGGGGGCGCTCAGTCCCCTCACGTCGATCAATGCCGTTTCGATGCCGCCCCCCACGCCGATCCGCCGGGCCAGCTCCGGGAGGGAAACGCGCTCCATCTCCCCATGGTCCGCGACGGCGACGACCAGTCCTGCGCGGGTCGCGTCCATCAGCTCGTGATACTTGACGTCCGCCGTGAGGTAGATATCCGCGCCCCAGGCCCTGGCGGCAGGCCAGAACTCCGAGCCCGCACCGCCGCAGAGGGCCACGTGCAGTATACTACAGTTTGCAGGCGCGTAACAGTCGAGGCGGGTCAAGTTCCACGCCTCCCTGACCTTCTCAAGGAAGCGGTCGAGCGGCTCCGCTTCCGGAAGGCGGCCCTTCGCCCCCAGCCCCGCGTTCGGGTCCAGGGGCGTTATCCCAATCAAGCCCAGGCGACCGGCCAGCTCCCAATTGACGCCCCCCTCCGCGCAGTCCCAGTTCGTGTGCGCCGCCAGGACGGCCACGTCGCGCTTGATCGCCTCCCGCACGGCGCGCCCGGGGTCGGAGTTCAGGTCCAGCTTCTTCAAGGGGCGAAACAGGAGCGGATGATGGCACAGGAGCGCCTGACAGCCCTGCTCCGCTGCCGTCACGATCGCCTCGCTGATGGGGTCAAGGGCTATGCCGACGCGGCTGACCTCCGCATCCAGGTCCCCCACCATCAAGCCCACGTTGTCCCATTCCTCAGCCAGGCTGAACGGCGCAACACGGTCCACCCGTTGCAGCAGATCGCGAACTTTCATCGACTGTCACTTCCCTAAGATTGAGATTTATAGCCGCACCGGCCGAACCGCCCTGAAGCAGCGGACCTCAGGAGAGGTTGGCGAAGTCCGCCACCCCCACCGCCCTCCGCCCTCAAACGCGGCTCGTCCTTCCCTTCACGTTCCTTCTGACATAATGAAACCCCGCCTCGCGGCGGGGGTTATCATTGACCGGAGCTTTTCCGGCTCTCTCGTCAGTGCCACCTGACACCGTATAGGGTCAGAAACTCGGTTAATAACGTAGGATTCCCCCGCTGGGACCTCAACGTTTGTCCGTTTTCTTGTACGGTCACCGGATTACTTTTTGTAGATGTCCCCCCGCGGGCCCACCTGCGTTACGTGAATGGTGCGCGCGTCCTCGTAAATGTCCAGTAGGACGCGCCATCGCCCCACCCGCAGCCTGTACCCCGATCGCCCCGCAAGGCGCCGGACATCGCCTGCCTCCGGACCGCCCTCCAGCGCCTCGATCGCCTCAACCAGACGCCCCCGCTCCGGCTCCGGGATGCGGGCCAGACGCCGCAGCACGTCCCTGTCCGTGACAACCGTCCAATTCACAGCGCGGACACCTGCCTGCGCAGCTCCTCCAACGTCAGATAGTCCCCCTGCGCGAAACGCTCCCGCGCCCGCTCCACGTCGGCTTCCTCCTCCGGCGTCAGGGGCGGCTCCGTCGGGTCGGGCACCCGCCACAGCGCCACGCGCTCCTGCACCTCAACGCTCATCTTCTCTCCCCTCCCGTCATGCGGGCGACCTATCTCCCGTCGTCAGCTCCCGCAGTTTCGCCTCCACAAAGGCAAAACCCTCCGACGTGGCCGGAAGCGTCAGCGAGAGGTCCCCCTGCCGCAACACGATTTCATCTTCTTTCCCCGTGGCCAGATAGCCCACGTTCACCTTCAGAACCTCCGCTGCCCGCAACAGTTTCGAGAGCGTCGGCTCCAGCTTCCCCGCCTCCCAGCGTCGCACCGTGTCAACGGACACGCCCACAGCCTCGCAGAAGTCGTACTGCGTCATCCCCGCCAGCTTCCGCGCCTGTATCAATCTATCCTTGAAGTCCATCGTCGCCCCTCCTGCTTAAATTATGCATATTTGCCAGATTTATCACAATCGCAGAGCTTCAAATAATAAGGCACATGTGCCTTATTCCCTAGTATAATGCATATATGCAATAGATAAGACACATGCGAGGAGGTGAACACATATCCCGTGGAGCAAAGATACGGGACGTCGTTCCGGGGCTGGGAAAGAGCCAGCGTCCCGACCCCGTGAGCGGCGCAGTTCCTCCAGCGCGGCAAGGGCCTTTGTGGCCAGCGGCACGATGTGCGGGCGACGCATCTTCATTTTCTCGGCGGGGATGCGCCACTCGACACGCTCCGTGTCGATCTCCGCCCACTCGGCGGCCCGCACCTCGCCGGGCCGGGCGAAGATCAGGACCGAAAAGAGCATAGCGGCCCGCATGATGGGATAGGGATATTCCCGTATGGTCCGCATCAGGCCGCGGTCGTCGAGAATCATGTAGGGCCTGTCTTTGGGCTTGGCGCTTTTCGCTTGAAGTTCTGTTATCATGGTGTGGCAATCTTCCCGATTACATTGTCCTGTGACCGTACAAAGGGGTTGGTTGGCGACGTCCTTTGC
>ERZ772917.1025-NODE-1025-length-17804-cov-4.559581_pt1 | contig 17804 bp, 13 predicted proteins | sample MGYA00511187_ERZ772917 | MGnify/ENA primary metagenome ERZ772917 (study PRJEB29015, sample SAMEA2737925) | human oral metagenome | biome: human oral; feature: human-associated habitat; material: dental | place: China | collected 2012 ... | reverse complement strand
GGCCAACACAGCAACGCCGTATTTTGGTAAGGGAAAACGCTATACCTCTTCGGAGATGCCCAGAATACGGGGGCTGGCGGGTAGGTGTTTTGCCGCATTGGCTTTTCCCTGACCGAGGCCGGTATCATGTCGGCCTGATATGGATTGCTTCGGATCATTGTGTGGAGCGGTTTTGAAAGTTCTTGTCACGGGGGCGAACGGTTTTGTCGGGCGCGGCGTCTGTGCCGTGCTGGCGCAGCGCGGCCATGCGCTGGTGCGCGCTGTCCGCGAGTTAGCGTCATCGGATAAACCGGGCGCGCAAAAAGCGTTGGCGGTGGGTGAGGTGAATGGCGAAACGGTGTGGGATGCGGCGCTGCGGCAGGCGCCGGAAGCCGTGGTGCATCTGGCCGCGCGGGCGCATGTGACGCGGGCGATTGCCGGCGATGCCGAAATCTGCCGCCAGACAAACGTGGCCGGGGCGGTGCACCTGGCCGAACAGTCCGCGGCTGCCGGCGTGCGCCGGTTTATCTTTATGAGCAGCGTCAAGGTCATGGGCGAGGGGCGCGCGTGTTCGTACCGGGAAAGCGACGCGCCTGCGCCGGTCGGCACGTATGCGGCGGCGAAATGGGAGGCGGAACAGCGCCTGCACGAGATTGCCGGGCGCAGCGGCATGGAACTGGTCGTGCTGCGCCCGACGCTTGTTTATGGACGCGGCGTCAAGGCGAATTTTTTCAGCCTCATGCGCGCCGTCGATCGACGGATTCCTTTGCCACTCGGCGCAGTCGCTAACCGGCGCAGCCTGATTTACCTGGGCAATCTGGCCGATGCGACGGCGCTGTGCCTGACGCACCCGAACGCTGCGGGAAAGACCTATTTGCTGAGCGATGGCGAAGATGTTTCCAGCGCTGAGCTGGTACGGCGCATTGCCGAAGCGCTCGGACGGGCGCCGCGCCTCATGGCCGTGCCGCCGCACTGGTTGCATCTGGCGGCGCGTCTGATGGGCCGGGGGGACGCCGCCGACCGGCTGCTCGGCTCGCTGATTGTTGATGGCCGCGCGATCCGCACGGATCTTGGCTGGCGGCCTCCTTATACGATGCGTCAGGGGCTGGCGGCGACCGCCGCATGGTATCGAACGCGGGCGGACGAGAACTCGCCGGCATGAAGCGCATTTTTGATATTGCGCTTGCTATCGGCCTTGGCGTGCTGTTTCTGCCGGTATTGCTGGCGCTGGCTTTGCTTGTCCGTCTGACTTCGCCGGGGCCGGCGCTGTACTGGTCGGATCGGGTCGGTCGGGAGAACAGGATCTTTCACATGCCCAAGTTCCGCAGCATGCGCGTCGATACGCCCGCCGTGGCAACGCATCTGCTGGCGGATCCGGAAGCCTGCATGACGCCGATCGGGTCGTTTTTACGCCGTTCGAGTCTGGACGAGCTGCCGCAGTTATGGAACATTCTGACCGGGGAGATGAGTTTTGTCGGGCCGCGTCCGGCGCTGTTCAACCAGGATGACCTGATTGCGCTGCGCACGGAAGCCGGGGTCCATGTGCTGACGCCGGGATTGACCGGCTGGGCGCAGATCAACGGGCGGGACGAGCTGCCGATTCCGGAAAAGGTGCGGCTGGATGCCGAGTATCTGCGGCGGCGTTCTTTCGCCTTCGATCTGCTGATTCTGTGGCGGACGGCGATCAAGGTATTGCGCCGCGATGGGGTCTCGCATTAGTCTGTGCCGCGAGCATTCACCCCTATTTTTCAATTTTTCGGAGCGATACCATGAGTTTTGGAGGGCGCGTCTTTTGCGATCTCTGATTCGATTTTCCTTGTCGGTGCTGGCCTTGCCGCGTTTTGCCAAGCGCCTGATCGTACTTGCCGGCGATGCCGGGCTGTGCGCGCTGACGGTCTGGCTGGCTTTCTATCTGCGCCTCGATCTGTGGCTGGGATTTTCCGAAGTCTATTTCCAGCCGGTACGCGCGGCGATGGCGTCCATGCTGCTGGCGCTGCCCATCTTTATCAAACACGGTTTCTACCGCGTCATTTTCCGCCATTCCGGGCTATCCGCCCTGGGCATGATGCTGCGCGCCTTCGCACTCTATGCGGCGTTGTATGCGGCGCTGATCGCCGGTATCGGCATTTCTGGCGTGCCGCGCAGCGTGGGCATCATTCAGCCCATGTTGCTGCTACTGGCGGTCGGCGCTTCGCGGGCGCTGGCGCGCTACTGGCTGGGTGGGCTGTACCGCGAGCAGTTGCGCCGTTCCTCTTTGCCCAAGGTGCTGATTTACGGTGCCGGTTCGGCGGGGCGCCAGTTGGCTGCGGCGATCGCCAACAGCCACGAAATGCGCGCTGTCGGTTTCCTCGATGACGACGACCGCCTGCATGGGCAAATTGTCAACGGCCTGCCGATCCACAGTTCCGATGCGCTTGAGGAAATCATTGCGGCTGAAAATATCAGCACGGTGCTGCTGGCTTTTCCATCAGCGTCCCGACGCCGCCGCAACGAAATTCTGGAACGGATCCGATCGGCCCGCGTGGCGGTGCGCACGCTGCCGAACATGAGCGACCTGATTCAAGGGCGGGTCAGTGCTGCGGATGTTCACGATCTGGACGAAGACGATCTGCTCGGCCGTGAGCCGGTGCCGCCGGATGCGGCGCTGCTGGCGAAGAATGTGGCGGGGAAGGTGGTCATGGTCACGGGGGCGGGCGGCTCGATCGGCAGTGAGTTGTGCCGTCAGATCGCCGCGATCGGTCCGGCAAAACTGCTGCTGGTTGAACAGAGCGAGTTTGCCTTGTATACGATCCACCAGGAACTGCGCGAGAAGTTTGCCGAGGACGGGCTGGAAGCGATTCCGTTGCTGGCTTCGGTGCAGGATGTGGGGCGCCTGCGCGAGATCATGGCGGCCTGGTCGCCCAGCACGGTTTTCCATGCAGCGGCCTATAAGCATGTGCCGCTGGTCGAGCACAATCCTGTCGAAGGCGTGAAGAATAATGTGCTGGGTACTTTGCGGGCCGCGCAGGCGGCAGAGGAAAGCGGCGTTGCCGATTTTGTGCTGATCAGTACCGATAAGGCCGTGCGTCCGACCAACATCATGGGCGCCAGCAAGCGGCTCGCGGAAATGGTTTTGCAGGCCCTGGCTGCGCGGGCGGCAGAGCGCGGCGGATGCACCTGCTTCACCATGGTGCGCTTTGGTAATGTGCTGGGGTCTTCCGGTTCCGTCGTGCCGATGTTCCGTCGGCAAATCCGCGACGGTGGGCCGATCACCCTGACGCACGCAGAGATGACCCGCTATTTCATGACCATTCCCGAAGCGGCGCAGCTTGTCATCCAGGCGGCCGCGCTGTCCCAGGGCGGCGACGTATTTCTGCTGGATATGGGGCAGCCGGTGAAGATCATTGATCTGGCGCGCCGCATGGTGCAGCTCTCCGGTCTGACCTGCAAGGACGATGAAAATCCGGAGGGCGACATTGAAATCCGTATCACGGGGCTGCGTCCCGGTGAGAAGCTATACGAAGAACTGCTGATCGGCGATCACCCGCAGCCGACGCCGCATCCACGCATCATGAAAGCCCGTGAGGCCTTTCTGCCCTGGCCGCAACTGGCGGAAAAAATGGCGGAGCTGGAAAAGGCGCTCGCCGCGAGCGATGTCAATGCGCTACGGGCGATGTTGAAAGCGCTGGTTTCCGGCTATACGCCGAGCGACGGCGTGGTCGATTGGGTTTGTCTGGAGCAGGAAAGTAGCGGCGATAGCGTGCACTGAGTGATCGAGTGAAGGTCGCAGAAACAAAAAAGGTGCTGAAAATCGCCGTGCTGCGTCGGCTGCAAAGCTTTAGGCGCGATCAAGCCCCTTGAAATGACAGGCAGGACATTTCTGAATACTTCTCTGACAGGCGCCGCTGGAGTCCGCGTGGATAGGGCGTTTCCGGGCAGGTGCCTCGGAAACCCGCATGGATAAAGGGCTTGCGGGCACCTTCCCCGGAGAGGCCCTGAATACGCGGATCTCAGGCCACCCCTTTGGAAATGCGCTATCTACACCGAGTGGCGGCGTATAGGGAATGCCGCCTGCCGAAAGGCGCGTGGCGAAAACGCTAGGGCGCGGGTAAGGGCAAGGCCGGCAGTCATGATTCGTTCTGCTTCACCCAGGCGACGAATCGGCGCAATCCTTCTGCGAAGGATATGGTTGGCGTCCAGCCTAGATGGCGGCGGGCATGGCGGATGTCCAGGTAGTTGATGGGAACGTCAAATGTGCGCCCGGGCAGATAGTTGCGCTGTGTCGGGTGTCCGGTGACTGATTCGATGGCATCCAGGATGTCGTTGAGGCTCAACCCCTGCCCGGAGCCAATATTGAAAACGTCATTGGCCTCGTCGTGATCCATTGCGGCCAGCAGCGCCGAGGCGACGTCGGCAATGTGAATGTAATCGCGAACGACCGTGCCGTCGCCCCAGATGTCGATGGTTTCCCCACGCAGCGCCTTGCCAACAAAAACGGCAACCGCCCCCTGGCTGGCATGCGTGCGCTGCCGTTCACCGAAAGGATTGGCCAGGCGCAGTATCGTGTAGTTCAGGCCATGCAGTTCGCGGAACAGGTGCAGGTATTTTTCGATGGCCAGCTTGGCAATGCCATACGAACACAACGGGTTGGTCGGATGGCGCTCATCAATGGGGGTGTGCTGTGGAATACCGTAGACTGTGCCGCCTGAGGAGACAAACACGATTTTTCCCACTTTGGCCTGAACCGCACGTTTGAGAAGTCGGAGCGTACCGATGAGGTTGCTTTCGATATCGAAGACGGGATCGGCGTTTGAAGATTGCGGCAGGGTGGTCGAAATGAGATGAAAACAGACGTCGCACCCCGTGAGCGCTTGTGCAATATCAGCATCGTTGCCCAAATCTCCTTCCAACAGCTCGAAGTTGCCTGACGGATTTACGCCGACGCTCGAAGGCGCTTCCAGCTGCTTGACATTGGGGCGGTCAAAGCAACGTACCCGGTGACCTGTGGCCAGTAAGGCATCGACAAGATGGGAGCCGATGAATCCTCGGCCGCCCAGAACCAGGCAATGCTTGGCATGACTCATATACAGCGCTCCTTCGTGAATGGGGCAAATGTACGGACGGCAGTCATGAGTAATTACATGGCTGATAATTGCCCGCGTTCCGTCCGCTTACACAATGTATAAGGGCGCATTTTACGCGATGCCGGGAGGACTCCGCCGATGTCCGGTAGATGATGTGGCGGATCGGTAGCGATCAGCTGAGTGAAACGTCAGCAATGATACGGTGGGCGGTTTGTCCGGTTGCTGGCGCACACAGTACAATTCGGCCTGGATTGGTGACCGGTTATTAGCGATGGGTCATTAGTGACGGGTCGATGGAATACGAAACGCGCATCGGATGTTGTAGGCGGCCCATTTACGACCTGATGTTTTTATAGACTTCCCTGGCTTTTCGTGGTGTTCGTTCATAATTGATTAAAAATTTAGGTTGGCAAACTCCTTAAAACAAAGCGTTCGCCAGGTGTTGCAAAGGTCTGTATCTACCTTATGTCGTATTGTTTTTTGAAATGGAAAAAATTTGATGGGGACGCAGTTTGGCTTGTCCATGTTGTGCTGACACAATGAGTGAACCTACGCTATTCGTACCGGCTGCATCTTGCGGCCGTAACGATTCTGTCCATCCTGATTTTCAGGACAAGCCGGCGCAGGTCGCCATCTTGCTGTGTACGTACCAGGGCGAGCGGTTTTTGTCTGAGCAGATCAATTCTTTTCTTTCCCAGACTTACGGATCATGGAAGGTCTGGGCTTCCGACGATGGTTCGACCGATGGCACGCTGGGCATTCTGGACGCTTATCGGGAAAAGCTCGGCCATGAACGGCTTGCTGTTGTGCACGGGCCGGGGCGTGGGTTTGTCGCCAATTTCCTTTCCCTGGTTTGCCGCGACGATATACAGGCGGACTTCTATGCCTACGCCGATCAGGACGACATTTGGCTGAATGACAAACTTGAGCGGGCCATCAAATGGCTCGCTTCCTTACCGCGGGCTGTGCCGGCGCTGTATTGCTCGCGGACTTTGTTCGTTGACGAAGAGAACCGGGAAATTGGTATGTCGGCTTTGTTCAGTAAACCGCCGGCATTTTCTAATGCACTGGTACAAAGCATCGGCGGTGGCAACACGATGGTATTCAACGCCGCTGCCCGTGCATTGCTTTGCCAGGCGGGGGCGGATATTCCGGCCGTATCTCACGATTGGTGGACCTACATGGTGGTGGCTGGGTGTGGTGGCGAGGTCTTTTATGATGCTGCGCCTTCTCTGCGCTATCGGCAACATGGCGACAATCTCGTCGGCATGAATACGGGTATTGGTGCAAGGTTTGAACGCTGGCGTCTGCTCTGGGATGGACGCTTTCGAAGGTGGAACGAGGCCAACCTGATCGCGTTGCGGCGGTTACAGGAAAGGCTGACCCCGGAAAATCGGAAAATCATGGACGGCTTTTCCCATGCGCGGACATTGCCCAGGTTGCCAGGGCTCGTTGCACTATGGCATTCGGGCGTCCATCGGCAATCATGGGTGGATAGTCTTGGTCTGTTCGTGGCATTCTTTTTCAAAAAAATGTAAGGTACAAACTTTTTTCTGCCATCATGTGTCATGCACGCAGCAGTTACGATTTTGGCAAGATGGTAATCAAATACAAATACGATCGATATGTTGGTTTTACGCTCGGCGAGAATATGACCGGTACAGAAAGGCAAAAATATATACGCATGGGAAATCAGGTTTATCGATTTACCCAGGCTGCTGGAGAGTACTCCAAGATGGGAAATTAAAGCTTTATGCAGGATTTTTTGACGAATCCCGTGGAGATGTTCGCCTCGCTATGGCGAAACCGAGAGTTGATCTTGGCGTCGGCTCGGCGGGAAGTACTGGGACGTTACCGCGGGTCGTTCATGGGGCTGTTCTGGTCGGTATTTACTCCGCTATGCATGCTGGCGGTGTATACCTTTGTTTTCGGTGAAGTATTTAAGGCTCGCTGGGGCGTCGAAAATGAATCAAAAATGCAGTTTGCGCTGATGCTGTTCGCCGGACTCATTGTTTTTAACCTATTTGCCGAATGCGTTAATCGTGGCCCAACTCTGGTATTGGCAAATGTCAATTACGTCAAAAAAGTAGTTTTTCCGCTGGAAATTTTGCCTGCCATTGCTCTGGTATCGGCGCTTTTTCATTGTTTAATTAGTTTAGGCGTCTGGTTATTGGCTCACATTCTGTTTTTTGGTGCCCCACCGCTGACAGTATTTTATTTGCCGCTCATTCTGCTGCCTTTTGCTTTCATGATCATGGGCGTGACCTGGGTGCTGGCTTCTCTTGGCGTTTATTTGCGTGATGTGGCTCAATTCATTGGTGTTCTGACTTCCATGTTCATGTTTCTTAGTCCGATTTTTTATCCAGTGACTGCTCTACCCGAGGCATACCGCCAGATTCTGTTTCTCAACCCTTTGACGCTGGTTATTGAGGAAGTGAGGGCGGTGCTGTTCTTCGGACGTTCTCCGAATTTTGTCTTGCTGGCCATTTATTGGATTGTGACGCTTATGTTCGCATGGTTAGGGTTTGTTTGGTTCCAGAAGACGCGCAAAGGGTTTGCTGATGTGCTCTGAAACCATGATCGAAGTTGAAAATCTCGGAAAGTGTTATCAGATTTATGAACAACCCCGCGACCGCCTCAAACAGATGCTCTTTCCGCGCCTGCAACGCTTGGCGGGAATGCCTGTACAAACATATTTCCGAGAATTCTGGGCGCTGAAAAACGTTAGTTTCAAGATCAGAAAGGGTGAAGCGGTCGGTATTATCGGGCGCAATGGCAGCGGAAAATCCACCTTGCTACAAATGATTTGCGGCGTACTTGGCCCGACTTGCGGCCGAGTTGAAACGCGCGGGCGTATTGCGGCGCTACTGGAGCTCGGGTCCGGGTTCAACCCTGAGTTTACCGGGCGTGAAAATATTTATATGAATGCCACGCTGCTTGGATTGAGTCGGCAGGAAATTGATGCGCGTTACGACGAAATTGTTGCGTTTGCCGATATCGGTAATTTCATTGAGCAGCCCGTTAAAACCTATTCGAGCGGAATGTTTGTGCGCTTGGCGTTTTCTGTTGCTGTACATGTTCAGCCCGATATTCTAGTTGTGGACGAAGCGCTGAGCGTCGGAGATATTGCTTTCCGCAACAAGTGCATTGAAGTTATCCAACGAATGATGGCGCGCGGTGTAACCATACTTTTTGTTACCCACGATCTGAGCACCCTCCAGTTGCTATGCACGCGCGTGCTCTGGCTGTCCAATGGGCAGTTGCGCGCCAGCGGCGATCCTATGTCGATTTCCCAAGATTATTACGTTGATATGTTGCCAAATGGTGGAACGCAATTGACGGTGGATCGAAGTTTTCTGCCGCCGCAACAAGAAACCGGCAAGGCACGCTTTACCGAGTTGCGTTTACTTAATGGCGGTGAAGCGCATTACCGGGTAGGACAGCCTTTACGCTTGAAGTTTGTTCTCCGGGCGCAAACAGATTTGCCGAAAATTGTATTTGCCCTCAGTATTTACCGTGCGGATGGTGATTGGCTGATTGGACAAACAAGCCGCGATGACGGGGTGTTCTGGGATGCGCAAAAAGCAGGCCAGGAGTGTTCCGGCATGTTAATCCTGAATCCCTTGTGTTTGGCACCGGGTGAGTATCTTGTGGCACTTGCTGCGTATGCGGAGGATTATTCTTTGTGTTTTGCATTGACCGATTTGTGTTTGCCGTTTTCTGTACGTGCCGATTTCCCAACATGGGGGAAGTTTCGTCATCCTGGCGTTTGGGTTATTGGAGGTGAAGAGTAAGTCAAAATGGGTAAGGCGAAGTACAAACGGGATCGGTGTGGATTCATGTGTCCGAGGTTCCGGTAGATCACCATCATTACATCGTACTGAGCTTGCTGAGCGCGTGGATGGAAATGGTTGCTGCCCCTATGGCAAGTGGTGTGGTGCTCGATTATGGCTGCGGCGGTCAGCCTTGCCGGCGTTTATTGGAATGCTACCTCCCAGCTATATTGGTGCAGATGTCGCGGTGGTTGCCGATATCAAACTAGATGTCGCCTTGACGCCAGGCAAACCAGTTTCTTTGACAGATGCCTCTGTAGATACCATCCTCCATGCAGATACTGGAGCGCGTTTATGATTTCAAGTCATATCTAGTAGATTGTAGTCGTCTGTTGCGGCTAAGCGGCAGGATGGTTCTAGGCGCGCTTGTGTACTGGTGGCGCTATGGGGCCCATTGCGATTATAGGTGCTTTGCCCATTTCGGTTTTGGGAAAAGAATGGAGGACTTCGGTTTCGGTATTCTCGATTTTCGTCCTTGTGGTGGATTTTTTGCCATGTTGGGTCAAGCTTTCATGGATTATCGAAATGAAAAAGGGAAGCGTGGCCAATTTACAGCCAGCATCATCAATCGAATTTTCTTGTGGCTGGATGGCCGGCTAGCCGATACGGACGATACGTTGGGATGGATGTGTATCGTAGAAAAACTATAGGCTGACGCTTGCCCGCAAAATTCAGAGAAATAAAGAAAAAGCACTGAAATTGGAGAATTGGAAAAAGAATATCTGCGAAACTTAAAGAGAAATCAGAAATGAATACACAAAAACTTTTTCCGTGCCCGGTATGCCAGAGCAGCGAAAGTAACTTCCATCTGTGTGAAGTTGATGGCTATGCCATTCGAGGGTGTAAGCGCTGCGGTGCGGAGTTTGTATCGCCGATGCCGGATGCTGAGATGCTGAAGGCTTACTATGATCGTAAACAGTGGTTCGAAGGTGGCGAGCGCGGTGGCTACGAGGATTACGACAGGCAAACTTCGGCCTCTATTGCGATGATTAAACCTTTGCTTGAGACGTATGGAACGAAGCAAGGTCTCTCGATATTAGATGTCGGTTGTGGTTACGGCTCACATTTAAATATAGCCGCTGAGCTTGGCTGGAAATGTTTTGGCGTCGAATTATCTGATTACGCACGCAAGATTGCACAAAGTCGGCTTGAAGGCCGGGCGTATATCGTCGAAAGTGCTGCCGATCTTATTCCACATGAATTCGATGTGGTTCTGATGCTTGATGTCATCGAGCATTTTCCCGATCCGTACCCCTTGTTTTTTAGCCTTTTCTCGATAGGTGCAATTACGCCAAAAACACGCGTAATCATTAGTACGCCTAATGCCGGATCGAGTGAGGCGGAAAAGAATCCAAAAACCTGGGTGTACCGTCATCCACCTTCACATCTTGTTTATTTTCATGCAGAAACTTTACGCTTCTTTCTGCAAAAACTGCGTTTTACAAACATTGATGTACACGGCATCTATCCGTTGATTCCAGAGGAAACAAAAGTGCTTACATTCGCCGATTACGGCGGCTTGGTAGCCATAGCGGAAGGAAGCGATTTTACCGAGTTTATGCATGAACGCTATGTGCCCGGCACTTGGTCGAAAATCGCCGAATATGAACATTTACCACGTTATGAACTGGCGCGACGTTTTGTTCAAGGAAAAGCGGTGCTTGATTTCGGTTGTGGCTCCGGGTATGGCTCGGCAATGCTGGCGGAGTGCGCGGCTAAAGTCGTTGGCTTGGATGTTGACGCATCAGCAATTGATTGGGCAAAAACGACACACTGCCGTTCTGGTCTGAATCTGGAGTTTTACTGTTGTGATGATTTAGGAGGCACTTTACCAGAAGCCTCGTTTGACGTAGTGACGTGTTTCGAAATGATCGAACATGTAAATTTTGAGACGCAGTGCGCGACGTTAGCCTCAGCTGCTCGTTTATTGCGAGATGACGGCATATTGATTATTTCGACGCCTAATCCGGAAGTAACAAGCTTATATGGAGAAAATCCATATCATTTGCGTGAGATGTCCCGTGATGAGTTTCTGGATCTACTGTCATCTGGTTTTGCGCATATCTATATGCTTGATCAAAGAGTTCGGGAGAGCGTGACTTTTGACGATGTGGACTTACCCAAGCAAGCGCTGGAAATTCTCGGGCAGCAGAAAGATAAGAAACCACCCTTGGCTTATATTGCTTTTTGTTCAAAAACTAAGTTACAAAATATAGTACCAGCTGTTGTTTTTAATAATTCCCGTGATGTGATTCGTGATTTTTTGAGTCAGGAGAATAAGGTAAATCTGATACGTCTTGCGTGTTATTCTCAAAATGAGCTACTTGGTAACCAGTCAGACTCTATTAAAAATCTGAATGAGCAGCTTAGTAATCAGTTGGATTCTATTAAAAATCTGAATGAGCAGCTTAGTAATCAGTTAGACTCTATTCAAAAATTAAATATAACACAGCAAATTTTAAAAGCGACATTGGATAAATATCAAATACAGATAGAAATGCTAACGGCTAAAATTACAGAGCTAAATACTTCTAATATATCTTTACAGAATATAATTACAGAAATTAAATCATCTAATTGGTACCAGCTAGGAGTAGTGCTCCGAACAGAAAAATTCTCTTGGCAAGGTATCCGTACTGCAGTTATATTGGTCGCTAAAGTAGTATTGCCAAAATCGATAAAACGTATACTGCGTAATATGATCCGAAATCGGGATTGCACAAATATAGTTGCCAAGGCTGGTAAGTGTAATTATCATCAGGCCTATTGTGTTAAACAGCCTATACCAGTACTGGGGCGGCGACCATGTGTTGTTCATATAATTGCAAATTTCTGTTTAGGAGGATCTTCTCGTCTTGTTATTGATCTAATTGAAAGCCTTGGTCAATTTTATGAACATAAAATATTGACGAGCTATGCGCCTAATCCACCTGCATATCAGGGGGTCGAAATTGATGAAATCTCTTATGTCAATAATGAGCAACCTTTTATTGCTTATTTAAAGGCAAAAAAAGCAGATTTTATTCATTTTCATTATTGGGGGGAATGTGATGAGCCATGGTATACATTAGCTATTCGATCGGCAGAGCAATTGGGGTTGAAAGTAATAGAAAATATCAATACGCCAATAGTGCCTTATATTTCTCCTTCAGTGTATCGTTATGTGTATGTAAGTGACTACGTGCGTCACGAGTTTGGCCAAGATAAACCTGAACATATTACAATTTACCCCGGGTCTGATTTTTCGTTATTTATGCGTAAACCTGATGATGTCTTACCAGAAAATTGTATTGGCATGGTTTATCGACTTGAGACTGATAAGTTAAATGAGTTTTCAATCGTTCCTCTGATTAAAGCTGTACAAAAACGACCTAATACTAAGGCGTTAGTTGTCGGCGGAGGGAGTTTGTTGGAGGTATTTCAAAAGGCAGTGCAAGCTGCGGGGCTAAATGATAAATTTGACTTCACAGGTTATGTGAGTTATGACAGCTTGCCTGATTACTATCGTAAGATGACAGTTTTTGTTGCGCCTGTCTGGAAGGAAAGTTTTGGGCAGGTTAGTCCTTTTGCGATGAGTATGCGGATCCCCGTTTGTGGTTACGATGTAGGTGCGATTGGAGAGATTACTGATGATAGAGATGTGTTAGCACCGGCCGGAGATGCTGACAGATTGGCGGATATCATTGTTCGTCTGCTTGATGATGCAGAAGAGAGGAAAAGAATCGGTGATTTCCAATGTCAGCGTGCACAGTCAAATTTCTCAGTACAGGCAATGGTAGATTCCTACGCAAGGTTGTACCGTGAGTTGACAGGTATACCGGAATGAAAGTTGTATTTTTTGTCCATTGTTTTTTTCCGAATCATTTTTACGGCACGGAAACTTATACGCTTGAGTTGGCTAAGCATTATCAGGATTTTGGCCATGAAGTCATCGTGGTTTCCGCAATATTTCAAGGAGAGCCCCGGCAAGATGTCCTGTTAAAACAGTATTGTTTTCAGGGCATTCCTGTTGTATCAATTGATAAGAATCACCTCCCACATTCGCGAATCAAAGAAACGTATTACCAAGCAGACATGAGAGCTGTTTTCCATAAACTCATGGATGAATTGGCTCCTGATGTGGTACATGTGACGCATCTAATCAATCATACCGCGACCCTTCTGGAGGTAACTCAGGCGCGAGGCATACCGACTTATGCGACGTTTACTGATTTCTTTGGTTTTTGCCTGAATAATAAATTGGAGAATGCTCGTGGTGGGCTGTGCGCTGGTCCTTCGGCTTTCCGCCTCAATTGTGTGGCATGCCATTTAAAAGCTGCAGCAGATGCAGGTGGGCCTGGTGGCATATTACGTTATGCAAAATACCCTAAAGTGGCAGAGGCTGCGGCCTATGGTTTGGATGTGATACGCCGTTTTCCTGGTATCCGTAACGGTCCCATTGATGGGATAGTGGAGGATATCGTGCATCGGCCTGATACCTTATCGACGCTTTATAACAATGCATATCGCGCTGCCGTAGCACCGACCCGCTTTTTAGGAGATGCGTACCAAAAAAATGGAATTAGTACGCCGCTGTACTATATTCATTTTGGCGTTGATATTGATCGTACTGCTAAGCCGGTACGCCCGCGAGGGCATATTCCTACAATTGGTTTCATTGGGCAGATTGCGCCTCATAAAGGAACGGATCTATTACTTTCGGCCTTTAATAGATTGCCTAAAGACGCAGCACGTTTGCTAGTGTATGGGCCCGCCGACCAAGACCTCTGGTATATGGAATCTCTTAAGAGTCTAGTAAACTCACCGCTGATTCAATTTCGGGGGACTTTCAAGAAAGAAAGCATGCTAACCGTTATGGCTGAGCTCGATTTATTGGTCATTCCTTCTCGGTGGTATGAAAATAGCCCACTCGTACTACTCAATGCGCTTGCCACTCATACCCCCGTACTAGTTTCCGATGTGGCGGGCATGACGGAATTTCTCAACCCGGGCATCAATGGCTATGCATTTGAACGTGGGAATGTCGATAGTCTATATCAGTATTTATACAAACTGGTTTTACACCCAGATGATCTATATGCATTGACGGAAACGACAAATTATGAGCGAACAACAAAAACTGTAGCACAAGAAACGATGGCCCTTTATTCAGCCTAATCGGCTGGTAGATGGCTGGTTAGTAGATATTAGCGTAGTGCCTTATGATGGTTCAAGGGAACCTTGTCGCGTTTCTTATTCGAAGACTGATTTTGATAGCTAAGGATGTTGATTGATTTTAGCAAACTGGAATCAGCGGATACCATGTGATTGGTAAGTTAGTCTGGTAAACTAGATATGTAAATATGAGTAAGCGTATTTCAAGTGACCAATTGTTAAAATATTATGATAGATTATCGAGCCGTTAAAATGGCTTTGTTCTGGTTTGATTGGAGAGTAGTAAGTGGTTAGATTAAAGCTTCTTTAATAAAAGGTAAAAGGTGCATAAGTTTGAAGATACTGCTTACAGTACACCAATTTGTTCCGGACTATTTTTCCGGTACCGAAGTACTGACCTTAAGCATTGCCAAGAACCTTTTGCAACGTGGACACGAAGTGTGTGTTTATACGGGCTATCCGACTAAGGAAATACTGCCCGATTGGAAGCGCTTCGATGAGTATGAGATTGAAGGAATACAAGTCCGCAGATTCCATCATTACTTTATGCCGATGGGAGATCAGCATGTATTATCCGAATTAGAGTACGACAATCATTTGTCAGCCAGATATTTCTCCACACTGATTGACGAGATTGCACCAAATATTATCCATTTTTTCCATTTCAGCCGCCTGAGTGCTACGCTGATTGATGTTGCAAGGCACAAACAGATTCCCGCCTACTACACACCGACTGATTTCTGGGCAGTTTGCCCGACTTACCAATTACTGCTTGATGATGGCCGCGTGTGTTCCGGGCCAAGCTGCTATGCGGGGAATTGCATCAAGCATGTTGCCGCGCGGACGCGCCTGAAAAATCACACCGGTCTGATCAGATATATTCCAACACCTGCTATTGATTGGGTGGCAGGCATCGCCCAGTCATCGATACCTGGGCGGTGGCCGTTTCGAAAGGAGATTGCGGCATTGAGCCGGCGTAAATCGTTAAATATTGCGCGGGTCAATGCCTTAAATGCCATTGTTTCACCCACCCGTTTAATGACCCGGACATTGATACGGCATGGCGTGGATGCCAGTTTGATCCACCAATCCGCCTATGGCATTGATATGAACGGTTTTGATGCCGCCATACCGTGCGAGTACAACGGTAAGCGCCCCCTGATCCTCGCTTACATTGGCACTTTAGCGCAGCACAAAGGCTGTCATGTGCTGATTGATGCCTTTCGACGTTTGAATACTGAAGGTGTGCGACTCAAAATTTATGGCAACCTGAATGACTTCCCTGATTATGTGCATAGGCTGCAACGCATGTCCGAGGGGTACGACGGTATTGAATTCATGGGGACTTTTCCCTACACTGATATTGCGCAAGTGCTGAGTCGCGTTGATGCCTTGGTTGTGCCATCGGTATGGTACGAAAATACGCCGCTCGTCATATATTCTGCGCTGGCAGCCAGGCGGCCGGTGATTGCTTCTGATTTTCCGGGAATGTCCGAAGTTGTTGAAAACGGGGTGAATGGCCTGACTTTTACACCAGGCAATGTTGATGCATTGGCACAGTGCCTTAAACGTCTGCATGATGAAGCGGGGCTTCTCGCACGCCTTAGCGCGCATTGTGCACCACCTAAATCCATCGAATCGTACGTCAACGAACTCTTGGCGCTTTATGCGGAATCTCCTGCGCCTTTACATGATTTGCCAGTCCGTGCATCGTCCTGTGAGTAAAGGGGCGTGAGTGCCACAATTGTTGAGGCGTCGTTTTGTTTGATCAATCATAAAGATGGCTACCTACGCAATCGGTGACGTTCAGGGCTGTTTTGGGACGCTGTGCTGTCTGCTGGAGCGCATCGCTTTCGATGCGGCGCATGACCGGCTCTGGTTTGCGGGAGATCTCGTCAATCGCGGCCCGCGTTCGCTGGAAACGTTGCGTTTTGTACGCAATCTGGGCGCGTCCGCTCTGACCGTGCTTGGCAATCATGACCTCTCTTTGCTGATGGCTGCGGAAGGTTTGGGCAAGCGCAGCCGCGGCGATACTTTCGATGACGTACTGATGGCAGCGGATCGTACCAAACTGCTCGATTGGCTGCGCCATCAGCCGCTCTGCCATGTTGAAAATGGTTTTTTCCTGGTGCATGCCGGGCTGCTGCCGGCATGGGATGTGATGCTGGCGCAGGCGCTGGCCGAGGAGGTCGAGACGGCGCTGGCCGGTGCGAACTGGCGCAAATTTCTTGCCCACCTGTGGGGAAGCGAACCGGCGGCATGGGATGCGGATCTGACGGGCTGGGCGCGTCTGCGTGTCATCGTCAATGCCATGACCCGTCTGCGCTTTTGTACGCCGGAAGGGACGATGGATTTTCAGACCAAGGGCGAAACGGCATCTGCGCCGGCCGGGTATTTGCCGTGGTTCGCGGTGCCGGGACGGCGTAGCGCGGATGCGACGCTGATTTTCGGACATTGGTCGGCGCTTGGGTTAAAGGTGTGGCCTCATCTGCTGGCAACGGATTCGGGCTGTGTCTGGGGGGGCATGCTGACGGCGATACGGCTGGAAGACCGGGCCGTGTTTCAGGTGCCGTGCCTGCCGGAAGAAGCCTGCCCGCTGTCTGTCTGATGCCGCCTCGGTGTCATCTTCCGCCCGTACCTGCCTCGAGCGGCTTTCTTGCGGCTTATTGTGTCGTTGGCACGGATGCGCGAAGGCTGCACAACAATGCGTGATGTGCATGTAAATCGTCGCTAAAGGCTGAGTTGCCGGGCGATGGCTGCATGTGCGGCATCGGCCAGCGCGTGTCGCGACTGGCTGACCGAAAAGATCGGCGATGCGGGCAGGATCCGCAAGTAAGCGTGCGGCAGGCCAGAGTCGCCGAAAATCACTGTCCAGCCGCGTACCCCGTACGGTGTGGGCGGTAGTGGCGGCGAGAGGGCGGTGGTGAAGGGGGCTGTCGTGTTTGTTGCAGCGGCTTGACCGGGGGCCTGTGATTTCGCGCGCACGGCCAGCATGATCAAAGGCGGCTATGCGTGCGTTACCAGGGCTTCTGGCCGAATGCCTTGGCGTAACGCGCGGCGATGTCTTCGCGGTCGGATCGGTGATTTTGTCCGCCACGATGTGCAATCTTGATCGCACCCATGATGGCCGCCAGACGTCCCGTTTTTTCCCAGTCCCAGCCCTGCTCAATGCCATAAAGCAGACCGGCGCGATAGGCGTCGCCGCAGCCGGTAGGGTCAAGAATCGCGTCGGCCGGAGCACAGGGGATGTCGTAACGCCGCCCGCCCGCGTAGATATGCGAGCCGGCCGGCCCAAGCGTGACGATAAGCGCCCGCACATGTTCCGCCAGCCGTTCGAGCGGCAAGCCGGTGCGCTCACTGGTCAGCCGCGCTTCGTAGTCGTTGAAGCAGGCATAGTCGCTCTGTTCGAGGAAATGCAGCAGTTCTTCGCCCGAAAACAGCGGCAGTCCCTGACCCGGGTCGAAGACGAAGGGAATGCCGGCGGCGACTAAATCACGTGCATGCTGCAGCATGCCCTCGCGTCCGTCCGGGGCGACGATGGCGAGCGTGGCTTGCGTGGCGTTGGCAACATGGTTCTGGTGCGAAAAACTCATCGCACCGGGGTGAAAGGCGGTGATCTGGTTGTCATCAAGGTCGGTAGTGATGAAGGCCTGCGCCGTGAAACTGCCGGCGATCTGTCGGATGAACGCGCACGACAGGTTCAGCGTCTCCAGTCGGCGTAGATAAAGATCGGCGTCGTCGCCGACGGTCGCCATGATTAGCGGGTCGCCGCCCA
>ERZ772917.1024-NODE-1024-length-17819-cov-3.525051_pt1 | contig 17819 bp, 14 predicted proteins | sample MGYA00511187_ERZ772917 | MGnify/ENA primary metagenome ERZ772917 (study PRJEB29015, sample SAMEA2737925) | human oral metagenome | biome: human oral; feature: human-associated habitat; material: dental | place: China | collected 2012 ... | reverse complement strand
GCCTTTTTTTCTCCTCTCTCCCCCTTCTGTTGCTTTTAGATTGTAAATCCAAGAAGTATTCTGCCAGGTTGTCGCACTGCACCGCTTCCGCAATCTCCCGCGCCCACACTGCGTCCTTGTCTTCTGCCCTGACAACAAATCCGACCGCGTACTTTTCATTGTCGTCGGACTGGCAGACGAACTTTTCGACGGACATGCCGGCGTTCACCATATGCCCCGCAGCTAGGCAGATTCCATCCACATCTCGTATGGCCTGAGGCAGAACGGACATCTCCGCCGTGATGAATTTGAATTTGCGGGGATTCTCCTTGACATCCAGAACTGTAGGCACCTCCGCCTCGGGGTCAAGAACGATCAACTTATGAGCTTCGAGCATTTTGAGCCCCCTTGCCTGATTGGTCGCGTCGTTGCAAAGACCGATCGTGGCGCCTTCTGGGAGCTGATCTACGGTGTCCCACTTGCTGGAGAACATGGCAAACAAAGGGTAAAAGGTCTTGGGCTGAACCATAACAAAGTTCGTTCCCTTGTCCCTGTTGTAATTTTGCATGTAGGGCTCATGCTGGTACCAGTTCATGTCTATGCTACCCTCGGCGAGCGCGATGTTTGGCTGCACGCTGTCGTCGAAGACGATCGGCTCCACTTCATAGCCTAGAGCCTCGATCGCATCCTTGGCGGAGCCGATCTGGTTCACCATATCCGCGCGCACCCCAATCTTTACATGAGGCTTGATCTGGGCTCCTGGCGAGGCCGTTTTCTCCGCCTGTCCCGACGCTAATGCCGTACCGCAAAGCAAAAACACAAGCAGAACTCCCACAAAGATATTCACATTTTTCATCGTGATTTCCTCCTTCAATGATTTAGTTCCAAAAATCCCTGTCTGCCCACTTACTTTAATTTTCTGTAAATCCAGTCACCTAGGTATTGGATCAGGATCACCAGGGCAACCAAAATCAGGACGATCGAGTACATGATTTTTTCGTTGAAGTTCTGGTACCCGTAAGTCAAAGCGACCGCCCCAAGTCCCCCCGCCCCGACGGCGCCGGCCATAGCCGTAGCACCCAAAAGATTGATGATGGCCAGACACAGCCCCGACACGATGGATGGGACAGACTCCTTCAGCATCACCTTCAAAACGATCTGGCTCCTAGATGCACCAAAGGATCGAGCTGCCTCAATCAAAGCTGGGTCAACCTCTTTCAGGCTGTTCTGAAAGGTACGCGCTATAAAGGGAGTGCAGGCTACTGTCAGGGGAACGAGAGCAGCTGTATCTCCGATGGATGACCCCACGATCAATCGAGTGAACGGTATGATGGAGATCATCAGGATGATAAAGGGAAAAGAGCGGATAACGTTCACAATAAAATCAAGAATACGATTGACGACAACATTTTCGCAAAGCCCACCCTTCTCCGTTACAACCAGGATAACCCCAATCACGAAACCGAAAGCGACCGACAGAAACCCGGAGATGAGGAGCATCTTGAGGGTGTCGAAAATGGCGGGCAGTATCAGTAGCTGAAAAATCTGTGCAAAGCTGTATCGGGACAGGGCCATGGTTATTCATCCTCTTCCGGTTCGTCGTTCTGATCTTCCACTTCCGGCAAAAGTTCCGTCCAACTGGCGCCTTTTTCCGTCAGGTAGGCGGCGACCTTACCCATCTGGCTATCATCGACATTGATGACGAAAATCCCCAGCCTGTCATCCTCAAAAGATTGGATTTTTCCGCTGATGATCGGGAACACGCATTGCAGATCTGCATACATCTGACCGAACAATTTCCCCTCGTCCAGACTGTTCAGCAGATGTGCTATCCGAATATTGTGTCCCTGCTCCGGGAGTTTCGCTTTTCCCTCCCCCAAAAGCCTCATGAGCGACCTTGGCTGCTCGATGAAGATGTCCTTGACGGGTCCCTGCACGGTGACTTCGCCGTGCTCCATGATGCACGCCCTCCGGCAAATCTTGCGTACCACCTCCATCTGATGGGTCACCACGACGATGGTGATGCCGATCTTCCGGTTGATCTCCTTCAGCAGGTCCAGGATAGACAGGGTCGTCTTGGGATCTAACGCGGAGGTAGCCTCGTCGCAGAGCAGGATGCTCGGTTCCATGGTGAGTGCCCGCGCGATCGCGACCCGCTGTTTTTGGCCGCCGCTCAAGTTCCTGGGCCTCACCTGCGCTTTTTCGGAAAGCCCCACCAGGTCAAGCAACTCCAGGACCTTTTTGTCGATGCTGGCCTTGGGGTACTTCCAGCACTTCATCGGCAGGGCCACGTTGTCGTAGACGGTTTCGCGCTCCAAGAGGGAAAACTGCTGGAATATCATTCCGATATGCCGGCGCAGGTTACGAATCTCCTTCTCTCCCAACCCTTTGATCTCGCGCCCGTCCACCCTCAGGCTCCCCGACTGATAGTCCGTAAGGCCATTGATACACCGGAGCAACGTCGATTTTCCGGCCCCGCTTCGTCCAACCAGCGCATAGATATCACCGTCCTGGATCGTGACGTTGATATCCTTTAAAACCACTGCCTTGTCATTGTCGTCCCAAACCTTGTACAGGTGCTCGATCTCAATCAATGCAATTCCTCCGGCCCCGGCAAAATACACGTACCTTTAATTAATGGGCGCTTTTTAGCGGCTATCGTCCGGTAACAGCGGGCAAACAACATGAACCAGCGCTGCGAACGGCTTCGTGAGTATCAGGTTCACTGCCGTTTCGCTGTGTGCAACGCATAATGAGAACGCTGTCTTAACTTCTCGCGTCCGCCTCAATGCAATGAGTTATAGATGCCGCCGTCGAATCGACGAAAAACGGGGGCAGGATGAAAGATACGGCAGGGAAATTCCTTCCCGCATCAAAGAGACTTCCATGTCTGACGCGGATCCTGTCGAAAAACAGAATAAGACAGAGCGGAATTTTAAGAAAAGTTTGAAGGAGCCGGATCCTTCCACGCGCAGCCCGCGCGGCGACATAATGCACTCCGTGCACCGTCATCGGCGCATCACGTCACGGCGTAGCGCATGGCGATCCTCCTTCCGCAAGAGAGTTCCCCAAAGGGGCCAAACTGAACTTTATCAGCGCCAACTCTAACAAAATATTCATGGGCTGTCAAGGAAGACTTTTCCACGTGTCGTCGATCAGTGATAATGTGACCCCGGTAAGTCCCCGGGGAAAGGAAGCCTTCGCAGCACAGCCAGACGTCTCCAAGCGGAGTGAGGTTTTTCAAGGTGTTTTTATAGAGGGGTTGTGGTATCCTTTGATCGTTGGCGTGCGTTGTGACCTGTGCCTTTTGAAAGGGGGCGCGGCGGAACGAAGTGTGAGGGGGGAACAGGTTGATCTTTGAGTTGATGTCCAATGGAACCTTGGCGAAGCTGCCGCAGGCATCCGTTCCGGAGGGGATCACCCCCCCAGAGGGACCCTTTGTGATGTTGCTTTTGCCCCACAACCGCTGCCTGGTGGGCGTGCCCGCCGCAGGCGCCGGCGACTCCTGGTCCTGGGGGAAGCCGGGCGGGGGGATGTCGGCCGTGTCGCTTTACGAGAACGAGGCGCTCACGCTGCCCTTGGACGCTTCCACGCTCATCAGCCTGCCGAAGGACACCGTGGCCTTCCTGCGGGGGGAGTTGCTGGCCCAGATGGACCCGCCGGGGAGTCACATGTCGACGGTCCTTGCCCTGAAGGGCTTTATGAAGGACCACGCCGCGTTTTTCGACGACTTCCCCTTTCAGGACGAGGCAGCCTTTGCCCTTTGCCTGAACGACGACGAGGTCCTGCGAAAGGCGTATTGGGCGCTCCGCTTTGCCATGGCGCGTGGGGAGTACGACGCCGTCACCCGTCTTAAGGCCTGGGTCAAGGCCGGCCCTGAGCTGCTTAGCGACCCGGAGAACGAGTTCCGGATATGGTTTTCCATCCTGAACCTGCCCACCGAGTCGGACCTTCAGGAACTGGAGGCCCTCTCCTTTTCGCGGGGGGACCTGAAGCACATGGCGTCGCAGCGGATCACGCCGATCTTCCTGTACAACCCGCGCGCGGGATACCTCGTCCTGGACCGCCTCACTCGAGGCGAGTTCCTGACCTGGGCGTTTCTGCCCCCTGCCCTCTGGACGGAGCTGCGGGAACGCCGAAAGCTGCCCATCCGCGAGGTGATGCTGGCCCTTTGGGGGCAGCGCGATGTCGACCGCGCCCTGGAGGACCGCTCCCGCTACATGCGAGGGTTGGGCGGCGGCGTTTCGTTGAGCCGGACCTAGCCGTCCGGCCTTGAACGGCGCGCTCCTGAGCGCCCCGCTTCGGGGGTTCAGGAGCGTTTGGACTTATATTGAGCGCAGCGGTGGTGATGGGAGGGGCCGAATGGAAAAGAGGGAGGACTGCGGGACGGAGGCGCTTCAGGAGCGGGCCCTCTGCGTGCGTCGGGATATCGCCGGGATGCCGGGGGCGCTTCACGACGGCTACCTCTTTTCCGCCGTGTCCAGCGTGGACCTTCTGGTCTGGCTCTACGGCCGGGTGCTGCGCGTTCATCCCGAATCGCCCCTCGACGAGGGGCGGGATCGCTTTGTCCTGAGCCGCGTCGCCGCCGCGCCGGCCCTGTACGCCACGCTTGCGGAGTACGGCTTTTTCCCGCGGGAGGAGCTGTGGGAGTACCGGCGCCTGGGCGGCATGCTGCAGTCCGCCCCGGAGTTTCGGCACGCTCCGGGGATCGACGTGTCCTGTGGGGTGCGCGGCATCGGCCTAGGGCTTGCCCTGGGGCTGGCTCTGGCGTTGCGGGACGCTGCATCGGAGGCCAGGGTCGTCTGCCTCCTCGGCGCGGACGAGCTGGCCTCAGGGCCCGTGTACGAAACGCTGACCCTTGCCGCGGAGGCGGCGCTCCCCGGCCTGATCCTCATCGTCGAGTCGGACGGAGCAGACGCCGATGCGACGAGGGCGCTCTCCGCGGTTGGGCGCTGTGAGGCCGTCCGTGCGGACGGCCACGACGTGGAGGCCCTGAACGAGGCCTGGAGCGAGTTGACGGCGGAGGATCGGGGGAAGGGGATGCGCGTCCTGCTGGCCCGGACCGTCCGCGGCCGCGGGCTGCCGCACGGCAGCGACGAACTGATGGACGACGAGGGGCCTCTGGACCGTCAGGCGGCGGACGTGCTGATCAGCGGGATAAGGCGTGAGCTCCGATGACGCTTCGGAAGGTCTATCGGTCGTTTCTTGAGGAGGCCCTGGGGTGCGGCGGCGAGTTCGCCGACGTGGCGCTGGCGGGAGATTGCGCGCCGCCGCTTTGGCCCGGACAGCGCCCCTACGTCCCCGGCGTCGGGGAACAGGGTCTGGTGCTGATGGCGGCGGGGATGGCCTATGGCGGCCGCAGGGTCGTGCTGAGCGGGGCGACGTCGTTCCTCCTCGGTCGTGCCTATGAGCAGATTCGTTCCGCGATTGCCCTGACCGCGCTGCCGGTCTGCATCGTGGGGTACGACTCCGGCTTCTCTGCGGGCTATGAGGGAGCGGCGCGTCAAATGCTTGAGGACGTGGCCCTCATGCGCCTTCTGCCGGGGATAACGCTCCTCGTCCCCTCGGACAGGGACGCCTCGGTCGCCCTGCTTCGGGAGGCCCTTCGTCGTCGCCGACCTGCCTTCCTCCGGTTTGCGGAGGAGCGCAATGCCGCTCTGGGCGAGGAGCAGGAGCACCTCTGCTTTACAGGGGCCCGAACGCTGCGGCGGGGGGGCGACATCACGATCTGCGCGTGTGGTATCATGGTAAAGGAGGCCCTGAAGGCCACGGACATTCTGGCGCAGCAGGGCCTGCACGCTGAGGTCATCGACTGCTGCTGCGTCAGCCCCCTGCCCGGTCGTTCGATTCTCTCATCCCTCCAAAAGACGGGATGCTGCGTCGTGGCGGAGGAGCACTTTTTGGCGGGAGGGCTCTTTGAGAGCGTGACGGCCCTCGCCGCACAGGAGTACCCGGTGCCCGTCCTGCCTGTGACGGCGAGCGGCGGCTTCGGACAGAGCGGGTCAACGCAGAACTTGAGGGATTACTACGGACTGACGGCGACACAGGTCGTCAGCGCCGCGGTGCAGGCTTGGGCCAGGCGCAGGGTAGGATAGGCGCCTGGTGTGCCTTGTGATGAGCTGATTATCGAAGGGGAACGCCATATTGAAGATCACTTTTTCAGGGGTGAGCAAGGTCTTTGAGCCTGATATCGTCGCTCTGAGGGATATCAACCTCGAGATCAACAAAGGGGAGTTCGTCTACGTCGTCGGAGCCACCGGATCGGGCAAGTCCACCCTCCTGAGGATCATCACGCGGGAGCTTCTGCCGACTCGCGGCTCGGTTCGGGTAAACAACGCGAACCTGCGGGAGATGCGGAAGGCGGACATCCCCTATTACAGGCGAGACGTGGGGCTGGTGGCGCAGGATTTTAAACTGATCCCGCACCTGACGGTCTACGAGAACATCGCCTTCGTGATGGAGGCCATGGCCGTGCCGCCGAAGATCGTCTCCTATCGGACGAACGAGGTCATCGAACAGGTTGGGCTCTGGCGACGCCGCTTCATGCGGCCGGCTCAGCTCTCGGGAGGAGAGCAGCAGCGCGTGGCGATAGCGCGTGCGCTGGCCAACTCCCCTTCACTCTTTATCGCGGACGAGCCGACGGGCAACCTGGATTTTCACACGGCGGCGGACGTGATGAAGGTCCTCTTTGCCATCAACGCCGGAGGGGTGACGGTTGTGATGTCAACGCACAATCAGTACATCGTGGACTCCTGCCGCCAGAGGGTCGTTGAACTCGACGCCGGAAGGCTGATTCGCGACGAGATGTCGGGAGGGTACTTCGCCGATGACAACCTTTAGATACATTCTGAGGGACATGGGGCGCCTCATCGTCAACCACTGGGTCCTTGGCATGCTCACCCTCGTCACCGCTTCCGTGATGCTCTGGATCCTGGGGATGACGACGCTCTTCTCCCTCAACATCGAGAACCTGCTCTCCCGCCTTGAGAGCGAGCTGGTCATTCAAGCCTACGTCCGAAAGGGCAGCGACGTGGAGCAGGTCCTGCGAAAAATTCAGGCGCTGGAGGCCGTGGCAGCGACGAAGGCCTATTCCCCTGCGGAGTCCCTCGCAAAACTGCAGGAGAAGATGGGCAGCCAGTCCCGGGCGCTGGACCTCCTGGGTGACAACCCCATCCCGTGGAACTTTGAAATACGGGTCCAGAACGCTTCCGACGTGGAACCCCTGGTTCGAACGCTGATGGCCATGCCGGAGATCGAGGACGTCATCTATGCGGGGATGGTCGTCCAGAGGGTCAAGGCCCTCTCCCGCGTCTCCTCCCGCGTGGCGTTTATGATGTTCGTCCTCTCCATCGTCATAACCGCCCTGGTCGTCTACAACACGATCCACATCTCCCTCTACTCTCGGCGGGAGGAGATCGGCATCATGTACCTGGTGGGGGCGACCCGGGCCTACATCGCGACGCCCTTCGTCCTTGAGGGCACGCTCCTGTCCCTCGTGGGGTCCCTGATCGCGGTGGGAGGGATCGTTTCGACGTACCTGCCGGGCATCTCCATCCTTCAGCGCAACCTGCCCTTCCTGACTTCGGGGCTGGTGGCGGACCCCTACGTGATCGCGCGCTTCTGCGTCCTCCTCGTCGGCTTCGGGGCGACACTGGGTTGGGTGTGCAGCTACATCGTGGTGGCGCGCTTCATGCACGCTGAGACCCGACCGGAATAGGAGCGCCGTCTTGAAGGGCAGAGCGCAGTTCGCCGTAGCACTGGTCCTCAGCCTTCTGCTGCCGCTCCTGGCGCCTATTGCACACTTGTCCCGGGGAAGCGCCGCCGAGAACATCGACGCGCGCATCGCCGCGGAGGAGCGCCGCCGCCGGGAGCTGGACAAGCGCGTCGAGGACTACCGACGAAAGATTCGGGAGATGGGAGCCAAGGTGGACAGCCTCCTGGGGCGTATCGACGTGCTGGAGCAGGACGAGAGCATGGCCGCTCAGGGGATATCCGTCCTGGAGCTGCAGCAGAATAAAATCCATGAGAACATCGCCATCCTGAACGCCGAGATGACGCGGGAGCAGGTGAGGATCAACGAGCTGTCCGACAGGATGCAGCACAGGATCGTGGACCTCTACAAGTACGGGACGTCCGAGGAGATGAACCTCTTTTTCTCCTCGGAAAACGTCTTTCAGGCCGTCGAAGCCGTGCACATGATGCAGCTCATCGCCCGTCACGACGAGGTGCTCCTCTCCCAGCTTCAATTCCGCTATCAAAACCTGGACCTCTCGCGCAGGACCATGGACGAGCACCGCGCCCAACTGAAGGCGCAAAGCCAGGCACTGAGGGAGCAGAAGGAGAAGTACCACAAGACGATCCTGGCCACGAACTCCTTCGTCAGCCAGATCCAGCGTCAGAAGAAGCTGGCCGAGAAGGCCTCGCGGGAGGCGGAGGAGGCCCAGAAGGCCGTCGGTCAGACGATCCTGGCGTTGATGCGCCGCAAGCAGGAGCGCAGCGTCCAGGGGGGCGGACGGAGGGGCAGCGGCGTGGATTACCTGGCGGGCCAGGGACGCGGCTCCATGTTCGACTGGCCCCTTCGAGGGCCCATCTCCAGCAACTTCGGCCTGCGAATCCACCCCATCTTCAAGACCAAGAACTTTCATTCCGGCATCGACATCGCGGCCCCGGCCGGCACGTCGGTGAAGGCGGCAGCGGCGGGAGAAGTCCTCTTCGTGGGCTGGTTGAGGGGGTACGGCCAGGTCGTCATCCTGGATCACGGCCGGAACTACTCGACGGTCTACGCGCACCTGTCCTCGGCTTTGGTCCGCGAGGGCCAGGTGTTGAGATCCGGATCAGCCCTGGGGAAGGTGGGAAGGACGGGGACGGCGACGGGGTATCACCTTCACTTCGAGGTGCGCATCGGCAGCACGGTGAAGAACCCGCTGGACTATTTGAGGCGCTAGGCGCTGGTGCGGTCAGAGGCCTTCGACCAAGATGTGGAAAGGTAAAAAAAATCTTCCTGCCGCCGTCCTCCTGATGTCGTTCCTGTGGTCAGCGGCTCAGGCGGCGCCGTCCCCACAGGACGCGGCCCTCGACAACATGATCGCGATCCGTGAGCGAGAGCGGGAGAGCCTGAGCAGGAAGATAGAACACTATAACGAGCTTGCTCGGAGCAAGATGAAGGAGTCCCAGAGCATCCTGGGACGCCTTATGAACCTGCGCCGAAACGCGCTGGAATCTCAGGCCCGCATGGAGTTTCTGGAGAAGGAAAACGGCAGGCTGCAGGGCTCCATGGCCCAGCTGAACCTGAGCATTGCGGAGACCAGCAACCTCCTTGCGGACCTCCTCATCAAGCTGCGGACGAGGATCGTGGACATGTACAAGTACAGCTCCCAGGAGAGGCTGGATGTGCTCCTGGCGACGCGGAGTACCCACGAGGCCCTGATCATGGCCTACATGCTGCGGCGCCTGGCCAACCAAGATCAGAAGGTCGTTGAAACCCTTGCCCGGAAGGCGGACGAGCTTGAACGGTCCAGAGAAAAGCTGGAAACGAGCCGGGCGCAGGTCCAGCGCCAGCAGACGGAGCTGAAGAGGAAACGCGATGAGTTCGCCGCTACGATCCAGCGGACCAACGCGCTCCTGAAGGACGTTCAGGGAGAGCAGAAAAAGGCGAAGGCAGCGGCCCAGGAGCTCATGAACGCACAGCAGGCGATAGGGGACAAGATCATCGCCCTGATGCAGGAGAAGGGCGCGCGGGGGCGAGCTCCTGCACCCCCGTCAACTCCGCCTGCCTCTCCGGGGACGCCCGCGCCGCAGCAGCCGCTCAAACCGCAAAAAAAACCTCAACAGTACACCTACCTAGCGAACGGGGCGGTGCTGGAGTGGCCGATCCAGGGGTCCATTGCCATGGCCTTCGGGTCCAGGATACATCCCGTCTTCAAAACGAAGGTGTTCAACTCCGGGATCGACATCAGGGCCGCCTCAGGGGCCCCCGTGCGGGCTGCGGGGCCGGGAGAGGTGCTGTTCACCGGCTGGATCCGGGGATTCGGTCAGGTGGTCATCATTGATCACGGCCGGGGGATATCCACGGTTTATGCCCACCTCGCCTCCGCTTCGGTCGCTGAGGGGGACGCGGTCAAGACGGGGAGCCCCCTGGGGAAGGTGGGGAACAGCGGAGCCAACACGGATTACGGGCTGCACTTCGAGGTGCGCCGCAACGGCAGGGCGGAGGACCCGCTGCACTATCTGAGGCGGTTTTAGCCCGCATCTCTTGCGCGCGTCTGGGCAGCCGCTGAGGGCCGGACTGTAATATTTCGCGCGGCTGCGGTATACTTCTGAAGCGCGCCGTTTCGCGCACGTATATTGAGGATGGTGTTTGATAAGATGAAGCAGAAGATCGGCAGGTCATGGGTGAACGCTGCGGGCTTTCTCCTGGCCCTTTTGGTCGCCGGTGCCTTTGCGGCAGGACACGCCGGGGCCGCAGACGTTTCGGAGCTGGACAAGCTCTCGCCGTTCAGCGTTCGCTCCCTGTGGCTTCTCCGACAGGCCAGGGCGATCATCGAAACGTATCAGGTGGACGCGGAGGAGAAGCCGACCTCCGAGGAGGACCTCCTGCAGGGAGCCATGAAGGGCATGGTGGAGGCATGGAAGGACCCCTATACGCGCTACGTTTCTCCGGGCCAGCTGAAGGACGAGGAGATCGAGATGGAGGGGCGCTATGGCGGCCTTGGGATGTACATCGGGACCCGCGACGGACAGATACTGGTCATCAGCCCCATGGAGGACTCGCCCGCGGAGCGCGTCGGCCTCAAGACGAAGGACCAGATCGTGAAGGTGGACGACGAGGTCGTCATCGGCTGGACGTCGGAGCAGGTGGTGCAGCGCCTGCGCGGCGCGCCCGATACGAAGGTCACGCTCTGGGTGCGGCGCGAGGGGGAGGACGAGCTTCTGAAGTTCGACGTGACCCGCGAGATCATCAAGCTCAAGAGCGTGCGCTACCAGATGCTCTCGGACGACGTGGGCTACCTGAGGCTCACCCAGTTCAAGCAGAAGACGGATGAGGAGGCGCGGAACGCCCTGCGGGACATCCTGCGGCAGGGGGCGAAGGGGCTGGTCCTGGACCTGCGCAACAACGGCGGCGGCCTCCTGGACGCCTCGGTGAAGATCGTGGGCATGTTCGTGAAGGGCGGCCTGGTGGTGGAAACCCGCGGACGCGCCGAACGGGCCAACGAGAAGTACTTCGCCGACGAGGCGCTCTTCCTCACCGACATGCCCATGGCGGTTTTGATCAACGGCGGAAGCGCCAGCGCCTCAGAGATCGTTGCCGGGGCCCTGACGGACAGACAGCGGGCCGTGCTGGTGGGGGAGAAGAGCTTCGGAAAGGGCTCGGTGCAGACGCTCTTTCCCCTGACGGACGGTTCGGGCCTCTACGTGACGATCGCGCGGTACTACACGCCGTCGGGGCGCGTGATCGATCACGTGGGGCTCACGCCGGAGGTCGAGGTCAGCGGGGACCTGAATCGGGACGTGATGAAGGACGCACAGCTTCAGCGGGCTGCGGCCGAGGTCAAAAAACGCTTCCAGCCGTCGTCCGGGACGGAGAGGCAAAAGAAGTAAAGAGTGCAGGGTGTCCCCGTCTGGGGCAGGAGGGGGAAGGCCTTCCCCCTGCGAGGCCCCTCGTTCGGACGTTTTGAGGAGGCAGTGCTAAATAATTATGAAGAACAACGTGGATCTGCTCGTCGGCGCTCAGTGGGGCGATGAGGGTAAGGGAAAGGTCGTCGACCTCCTGGGTGGGGACGTGGACATCTTCGTCCGCTACCAGGGCGGCGCGAACGCGGGGCACACGGTGATCGCGGACGGCGAGAAGGTGGTCTTTCACCTCCTGCCCTCCGGGATGCTCTATCCGGGAAAGCTCTGCATCCTGGGCAACGGCCTTGTGATCGACCCGGAGCAGTTCTTGAAGGAGATAGCGAACCTCAGTGAGAAGCAGCAGGACAGGGCCCGTCTGGCCATCAGCCCCCGCGCCCATGTGGTGATGCCCTACCACAAGATCCTGGATCAGGCTCAGGAGAAGGCCCGCGGCAAGGGGCGCAAAATAGGCACGACGGGACGCGGGATCGGCCCGTGCTACGTGGACAAGTACTCGCGCTGCGGCCTCCGGATCGAGGACCTGCTGGACGCGGACGTCCTGCGCGATCGCCTGACGCCGCTGCTTGAGGAGAAGAACCAGATTCTGACGCGCCTCTACGGCGAGAAGCCCCTTCCCTTCGACGAGGTCTACGAGCCCGCGCGCCAGTGGGGCAAGACGCTGGCGCCCTACGTGGACGACGTGGCCGCACTGCTCCGCAGGGCGGTGGACGACGGCCAGCACGTCCTCCTGGAAGGGGCGCAGGCGGCCCTCCTGGACATCGACCACGGCACCTATCCCTACGTTACGAGTTCCTCCACCTCCGCGGCCGGCGCCTTCACGGGGACGGGGCTCTCCCCGCACGACCTGAATCGCGTGATCGCCGTCGCGAAGGCCTACACGACGCGCGTGGGGGAGGGCCCCATGCCCACGGAGGACCTGACGGAGGCGGGCGAAACCCTGCGCCGAAACGGCGGAGAGTTTGGCGCCACCACCGGCAGGCCGCGTCGCTGCGGCTGGCTCGACCTGGTGGGGCTGAAGTACTCCATGGCCCTGAACGGCGCGGACACCATCGCCCTGACGAAGCTGGACGTCCTGACCGGGATAGGACCCATCAAGGTCTGCGTCGCCTACGAGTACGAGGGGGAGCGGCTGGACCGCTTCCCGGTCAGCACGCGAGTGCTTGAGGCGGTCAAGCCCATCTACGAAACCCTGCCCGGCTGGTCCGACGACATCGCCGGCTGCCGGACCATCGACTCCCTTCCTCAGGCGGCCCAGGACTACGTGCGCTACATCGAGAAGGAGTTGAACGTCCCCGTTGGCCTGATCGCGGTGGGGGCGGACCGCGACCAGGCGATCAACTGCGGGCTCCTGCGATCCTAGGCGCGTAGCCCCTGTGGAGGCGGGAGGGCGTGTACGTCCCGGAAATTCGTTTCTGCGGGCCTCGCGACCTGCCTGCCCTCATCGCGCTGAACGCCATGTCCCAATCCCCCTGGCCTGAATCGATCGTCGAGGGCGACCTGCGGGAGGGCTCGGAGGCTGAGATCAGTTACCTCGGGGCCTTCTCGACCGCCACCACCGATGAGCTTTTGGGGTATGCCGTGTTGGGACGGGAGGGGCGCGCGGGGCTTTTGATGTCCCTCCTCGTCCACCCAGACTTTCGCCGGCTCGGCATAGGGGTTCAGCTCCTGGCTGCCGTGGGGGACTGCGCCCTGTACCTGAACCTGAGGCGGCTTCGCCTGCGCGTCAGGAGGTCCAACGCGGCGGCCCTGTCGCTCTACGAGGGGATGTCCTTTCGCAGAGAAACGACGTGCCCCGGCTACTACGCGGACGGCGAGGACGCGATCGTGATGAGCGCGCCGCTTCCCCTGGCGGTGCGGAAGGGCTGAGGCCTGGGGCCTCTTTCGGAAGGGGGTATTGCATGAAGGTTTATATACCCTTCAGCGACGGGTCCTCCGTCGCCTTTGACGGGACGGGGTTCACGCTGCAGGAGCGCCCCAGGGTCATGGACGAGGCCCTAGGCGCCTCCCCCGCCAGCAAGGCGGCGGAGGTGTGGAGGCGGGATTGGAGCGCGGTGGTTCGAGCCCTTGAGTCCGCCTGGGCTCACCAGCGCGACCTCCGGCGGCGGGATCGGATGCGACAGGTCTACTCCAGTCGACGGGCTCAGGAGTGACCCCGATGGCCTAAAGTTCTTCAACGGCACGACGAAGGGGAGCGCCTCGAGGCGCTCCCCTCGCTTTTTGGTCCTTCGCCCGCCGGACGGGGACCCGCGGCGTTATCCCTTCGGCGTGTGGATGCCCCTTGCGAAGACGTTCCCCGCGGCCTCCGCCACGGCCTCCGCCACGGTGGGGTGTGCGTGGATCGTGTTCAGGAGGTCATCGGGCGTCGCCTTGAAGTGGAGTGCCAGGGCCCCCTCCGCGATCATGTCCGTTGCCGGGCCGCCCACCATCTCGACGCCCAGGATCTGGTGCGTTTCGTCGTCCGCGATGATCTTGATGACGCCGCTGGTGTCCCCCGTGATCATGCTCTTGCCGTTCAGCATCAGCGGGAAGCTGCCCACCTTGACCTTGAGGCCGCGCTTCGCCGCGTCCTTTTCCGAAAGTCCTACGGTCGCGATCTCAGGCGACGTGTAGATGGCGCCCGGCGTCGTCGTGTAGTCCATGTCCACCGCGTGCCCCATGATGTTCTCCACGGCCACCTCGCCCTCGCGGGAGGCCACGTGGGCCAGCATGTAGGCGTTCACGCAGTCGCCGATGGCATAGATCCCCTTGACGTTGGTTTCCATGTGGGCGTCCGTCACGATGCGCCCCCGCTTCATCTCGATGCCCAGGGCGTCGAGGCCGAGGCCCTCCGTGTAGGGCTTACGGCCCTTGGCCACCAGGAGCTTCTCCGCCTCCAGCTCCACCTGGCCCTCCGGCGTCGTGAGCTCGATCTTGAGCCCCTCTCCGGAGCGGGTTACCCTGGTGATGCTGGCCCCCGTGCGGAAGCTCACCCCGCGCTTCTCCAGGGTTTTGCGCAGGATGAGGGCGATGTCCGTGTCCAGGTTCCGCAGTATCTCGGGGGAGGTGACGGCGACCGTGACCTTGGTCCCGAAGGCGGCGTAGGCCGCGGCGAACTCCATTCCGATGATGCCGCCGCCGGAAACGACCATCGAGGCGGGGGGCGCCGGCAGCGAGAGGGCTTCGTCGCTGGTGATGACTCCCTCGAGGTCGTACCCCGGAACGTCCGGGACGTCCGGCACAGACCCCGTGGCGATGACGATGGCGTCGGCCTGGATGGCCCTGCCATTCACCTCGACGGTGTGGGGGTCCTTGATGGCGGCGACGCCCTCGATGTACTCGATGCCGTTGCCCTGCACGAGGTTCAACGTCCCCTTCACAAGGCGGGAAACGGTCAGCGTCTTTCGCTTCATCAGCGCGTCCCAGTCCAGCCGCGTTCCCTCCACGAGCACTCCGATGCGCTTTGCCTCGGATTTCAATTCCGTGAGGAGCTCCGCCGTGTGCAGCAGCACCTTGGTCGGGATACAGCCCACGTTGAGGCAGGTGCCCCCGATGGTCTTCTTCTCGATCAGGGTGACCGAGGCGCCGAGGTGCTCCGCGTGAATGGCGGCCACGTACCCTCCGGGGCCGGCTCCTATGATGACGATGCGCTTTGAACTCATGGTGACCTCTCCTTTGCTGGAATTTGTTGAAATGCCGTCCCGTCGGCTTCTGCCTCCAGGGCGGGGCGGGTTAGTCGATCCCGTATTCCTTCAGCAGCTGCTGGTAGCGCTTCTCCACCTCGTCCGCCGGGCTGGGGTCGTGGCGGTAGGGCGCCGGGGCCGACGGGGCGGGGATCACGGACGGGTTGACCTGCTGAGGCGTCGTGTGCTCCTCCTGCGATTCCTCCGCGCTGTTGTCCAGGTAGGCCTCGTCCTGCTCGATCAGGAAGAGCCGCGGCCCACGCGGGTCCTCGTCCGCAGCCTCATAGCTTCCGCCGTGGTAGGGACACTTGGCCGTGGGGGCCTTGCCGCTCGGGAAGTAGAGAGGGACCGCCGGACAGCCGCCCGCAGCCAGGTAGCCGGAGTTCCTGCAGATGGAAACCCTCGTGACCTCCGCCCAGTCGGGGGCGTTGGCGAAGCTCGATGGGGTCTTCTGCTCCTTGACTGCATAGGCCATGAAGGCCTGCCAGGCGGGAGCGGCCATCGTGCCGCCGAAGCCCTTGCGCCCCATGGAGGTGTGGTCGTCGTTGCCGACGTAGACCGCCGTCGTCAGGCCCGGCGTTCCTCCGACGAACCAGGCGTCGATGAAGTCGTTGGAGGTCCCCGTCTTGCCAAAGGTGTCCACGTTGGGGACGCGCGCCCTGGTGCCCGTTCCTGCGCGGACCGCGTCCTGGAGCATGGAGCGGATCGTGTAGGCGGTGGACGGGCGCATGGCCTGCGACAGCTGGGGGGAGCGCGTTTCAAGGACGTTGCCCTCGTTGTCGCGGATCTCGCGGATCGTCAGGGGCGTCACCCGCTTGCCCCCATTGTTGAAGCAGTTGAAGGCCACGGCCATCTCAAGCGGCGTCAGGCTGGCGGCTCCCAGGGCTACGGACAGGTCGCTCGGCAGGTGTTTGGTCTCGATCCCCGCGCTACGTGCCATCTTCACGACGTTTTCCGTTCCGATGTAGGCAGCCACGCGGACGGCCACCGTGTTGAAGGAGCTGGAGAGGGCCTTTTGCAGCGTCACTTCCCCCGCGTACTTACCGCTCGAGTTCTTGGGTGACCAACCGCGTCCGTTCCCTCCGCGCCCCCCGAAGGTGATCGGTGCGTCCATGAAGTGGTCGCTCGGCATGATGTCCTCCTCCAGCGCGGCGGCGTAGACGATGGGCTTGAAGCTTGAGCCGGGCTGGCGAAAGGCCTGCGTTGCCCGGTTGAACTTGCTGGTCTTGAAGTCCTTGCCGCCCACCAGAGCCAGGACCTCTCCCGTGTCGGCCGCGAGACAGACGAGGGCCCCCATGGTGGGCAGGGAGTTGACGGCCTCCCGCGCCTTGTTCTGAAGATCGAGGTCCAGCGTCGTGTAGATGTGCATGCCGCCGCTGTAGACCTCGTCCTTGCCGTACTTCGGCAGGAGGTCGTTGAAGAGCAGGTGGGAGACGAAGTAAGGGGCCAGGTTGAACTCCTCGATGCGGTTGGGCTTTCTGGCGAACTTCAGCTCCTCGGCGTAGGCCTGTTGGCGCTGTTCCGCGCTGATCCATCCGAGGAGCTCCATCCGGCTCAGGACATAATTCTGGCGCGCCTTTGCGTTGGCGAGGTTGCTCAGGGGGTTGTACCGCCCCGGGTTGGCGATGAGCCCTGCCAGGATGCTGGACTGCGCGATGTCCAGCTCTGAGGCGGACTTCCCGAAGTAGGTGCGCGCCGCGATCTCCGCGCCCCAGGCGCCGCGGCCGAAGTTGATGGTGTTCAGGTAGAGCTCCAAGAGCTTGTCCTTGGAGAAGAGCTTTTCCATGCGCATGGCGATGATGATCTCCTTCGCCTTGCGCGTGACGCTCTTCTCGTGGGAGAGGAAGAGGTTCCGCGCCAACTGCTGGGTGATCGTGCTGGCGCCCTGCACCTTGCCGTGTTCCACGAGGTCGATCCAGAGGGCCCGGAGGATGGAGCCGATGCGGATGCCTCCGTGCTGGTAGAAGGCGGAGTCCTCTGCGGCCAGCACGGCCTTCACGAGCCACGGGGAAACCTGATGCAGCTCAAGGGGGGTACGGTTCTCGATGAACAGGCGTGCGATGACCTTGTTGTTGCGGTCGTAGAGGATGGAGGCCACGCTGCTTTTGGGGTTGGCCACCTCCACCATGCTGGGGAGGTCCGCCGAAATCTTCACGATGTACCACGCCACCCCTGCGCTGACGGCTCCGATGCCGACGAGGAGGAGCAGGATCAGCGTCATAAAGAGGAGCTTCAAGATTGAAAAAGACGACCTCTTCTTTTTCTTCCCCTTCTTTTTGGGGGGCTGAGGGGCGGCCCGGCCGTAGAGGATGTCCTCCGCCCGGCGTCGGTCGCCGTCGCGGTAGGAGCCGTAGCGGGGTCCCTCGAATGAGTTCTTCATCGGTACACGGTCCTCCTGACTGAATCTTCGACGGTTCTGTTCCGCGGGGATGCCACGGGCCGTCTTCAATTTATTATCTCATTTTCAGGCCCGTTGTGCACAGAGAAATGGCGTGATCTAAGGAAGCGCTGATTAATCTTCAAAAGTTGTTGAAAGCAATCAAGGAGCAT
>ERZ772917.1022-NODE-1022-length-17865-cov-5.182650_pt1 | contig 17865 bp, 17 predicted proteins | sample MGYA00511187_ERZ772917 | MGnify/ENA primary metagenome ERZ772917 (study PRJEB29015, sample SAMEA2737925) | human oral metagenome | biome: human oral; feature: human-associated habitat; material: dental | place: China | collected 2012 ... | reverse complement strand
CCATTTTTGTATTGGATGCTGGGCTCAAATACCCAGAAAATGAGCAGCTGGGAGTAGATGTAGTCATTCCCAACATGGATTATTTGTTTGAAAATAAAGACCGAATTGCAGGTGTCTTTCTGACCCACGGTCATGCGGATGCCATCGGTGCGCTGCCTTATCTTTTGACAGAAGCCAAAGTGCCGGTTTTTGGTTCGGAGTTGACGATTGAGCTAGCCAAGCTCTTTGTCAAAAACAATGACGCCGTGAAGAAATTTAATGATTTTCATGTTATCGATGAAAATACCGAGATTGAATTTGGCGAAACGGTTGTCTCTTTCTTCCGGACGACCCACTCGATTCCAGAGAGTCTGGGAATCGTTGTCAAGACGCGTGAAGGCAATATTGTTTATACGGGAGATTTTAAGTTTGACCAATCTGCCAGCGAGTCTTATGCGACAGATTTCGGCCGTTTGGCTGAGATTGGCCGTGAGGGTGTTCTAGCTCTCCTGAGTGATTCAGCCAACGCTGATAGCACTGTGCAAGTGGCTAGTGAGAGCGAGGTTGGTCGTGAGATTACAGACACGATTTCTGATTGGGATGGGCGTGTCATCGTAGCAGCGGTTGCCAGCAACCTGTCTCGGATCCAACAGGTCTTTGAAGCTGCGGCAGAAACAGGTCGTCGCGTCGTTTTGACAGGCTTTGATATTGAAAATATCGTCCGTACGGCTATCCGCCTCAAGAAATTATCCTTGGCGGATGAACGCCTTTTGATCAAGCCTAAGGAAATGTCTAAGTTTGAAGACCATGAGTTGATTATCTTGGAGACGGGTCGGATGGGTGAGCCTATCAATGGCCTGCGTAAGATGTCCATTGGTCGTCACCGTTATGTAGAAATCAAAGACGGAGACTTGGTTTATATCGTTACAACGCCATCTATTGCCAAGGAAGCAGTCGTAGCGCGTGTGGAAAACATGATTTACCAAGCTGGTGGCGTGGTCAAGCTGATTACCCAAAACTTGCGTGTATCTGGCCATGCCAATGCGCGTGACTTGCAGCTCATGCTCAACTTACTGCAACCCAAGTACCTCTTCCCGATTCAGGGAGAGTACCGTGGTCTGGACGCCCATGCCAAGGCAGCCATGGAAGTCGGGATTTTACCAGAAAATATCTTGATACCTAAGCGTGGTAGCATCATGGCCTACGAAAATGGCGACTTTGTGCCAGCTGGAGCAGTGTCAGCGGGCGATGTCATGATTGATGGAAATGCCATCGGTGATGTGGGCAATATCGTCCTGCGTGACCGCAAGGTCTTGTCTGAAGACGGCATCTTCATCGTGGCACTTACAGTCAATCGCAAGGAGAAGAAAATCATTTCCAAAGCCAAGGTCCACACTCGAGGATTTGTCTATGTCAAGAAGAGTCGTGACATCCTGCGGGAGAGTACTGACCTGATCAATAAGACAGTGGAAGACTATCTGGCTCAGGAAAGCTTCGACTGGGGCGAGCTCAAGGGAGCGGTTCGTGATAGTTTGGCCAAGTTCCTCTTTGAGCAGACCAAGCGCCGGCCGGCTATTCTTCCGGTTGTCATGGAAGTTCGCTAGAGTCACTCGAGGGAGCAACTTTCCCAGTATTTTGCAGAGAGAAAGTCGAATATCGGCTTTTTCTTATCTTTTGGCGGTCGCAGAACAGGCTTTGCTTTAGGAGTGTGGCTGGCTGTGCTGCCTAGTCAAGAACAGTAGTTTTTACGAGAGGAGAAAAAAGATGGCAGTGATGCAGATAGAATATTATTCAGAAGCCTTGGAGATGGAGTGGGGAGTCAATGTTCTCTATCCAGATGCGTCGCGCGTGGACAAGCCAGATGATAAGGATATTCCTGTTTTGTATCTGCTTCATGGTATGAACGGTAATCACAATAGCTGGCTCAAGCGCTCAAATATTGAACGTCTGGTTCGCTCGACTAACCTGATTGTTGTCATGCCGAATACCAGCAATGGCTGGTACACCGATACTCAATACGGTTTTAACTATTACGAGGCTATCGCTGAAGAGCTGCCACGGGTCCTCAAGCGCTTTTTCCCCAATATGTCTGACAAGCGAGAGAAGAATTTTATCGCTGGTCTTTCCATGGGCGGATACGGAGCCTTTAAGCTGGCTCTCAAGTCTAACCGCTTTTCATACGCGGCTAGTCTTTCTGGCGCTTTAAGTTTTCTTGATAGTCATCCAGATGATGTTGAAATAGCAACACCAGCCTACTGGCGAGGGATTTTTGGAGACTATAAAGACTGGACCAGCAGTCCTCATTCGCTGGAGAGCATAGCCAAGCAATCTGATAAAAAGACTAAGCTTTGGGCATGGTGCGGTGAAGAGGATTTTCTCTACGAGGCCAATCAGGTGGCTGTGAAAAATCTGCAAGACTTAGGATTGGATATTACTTACAGCCATAGCCCAGGTACGCATGAGTGGTACTACTGGGAAAAGCAGATGGAGCAGGTTTTAGCTTGGCTGCCAATTGACTTTGTCCTCGAAGAAAGACTGTCTTAAAAAATCATGCGATTCAGCGGATTCTGGGTCGAGAATGTGATATAATAATAACGTTTGAATACGAAAGCAGGGGCAAGATATTCCTGCTATTCCCAAATAGGAGATCGAAAATTGACAAAAGATATTCGAGTGCGTTATGCACCAAGTCCAACGGGACTTTTACACATCGGAAATGCGCGGACCGCGCTCTTTAACTACCTCTATGCTCGTCATCATGGCGGAACTTTTATCATCCGTATTGAAGATACTGACCGCAAGCGCCATGTCGAAGATGGTGAGCGTTCACAGCTTGAAAACCTTCGTTGGTTGGGCATGGATTGGGATGAAAGCCCTGAAACACATGAAAACTACCGCCAATCAGAGCGTTTGGAATTGTATCAAAAATACATTGACCAATTGCTAGCAGAAGGAAAAGCCTACAAATCTTACGTTACAGAAGAAGAATTGGCTGCTGAGCGCGAACGTCAAGAAGCAGCAGGTGAAACACCACGCTACATCAATGAATATCTCGGTATGAGCGAAGAAGAAAAAGCAGCTTACATCGCAGAACGTGAAGCAGCGGGCATCATTCCAACGGTTCGTCTGGCTGTCAATGAAGCTGGTATCTACAAGTGGCAGGACATGGTCAAGGGCGATATTGAGTTTGAAGGTGGTAATATCGGTGGCGACTGGGTTATCCAAAAGAAAGACGGCTATCCGACTTACAACTTTGCCGTTGTGATTGATGACCATGACATGCAAATTTCCCACGTTATCCGTGGGGATGACCACATTGCCAATACACCTAAGCAACTCATGGTCTATGAAGCTCTAGGCTGGGAAGCACCAGAGTTTGGTCACATGACCCTGATTATCAACTCTGAAACGGGTAAAAAGTTGTCAAAACGCGATACCAATACCCTCCAGTTTATCGAAGACTACCGTAAAAAAGGTTACTTGCCAGAAGCAGTCTTTAACTTCATCGCCCTTCTCGGTTGGAATCCTGGTGGCGAGCATGAAATCTTCTCTCGCGAAGAACTCATCAAGCTCTTTGATGAAAACCGCCTCAGCAAGTCTCCAGCTGCCTTTGACCAGAAAAAGATGGACTGGATGAGCAATGAATACATCAAGAATGCAGATTTTGAGACAATCTTTGAAATGGCAAAACCATTCTTGGAAGAAGCAGGACGCTTGACAGACAAGGCTGAGAAATTGGTTGAACTCTACAAACCACAAATGAAGTCAGTGGATGAAATCGTTCCATTGACAGACCTTTTCTTCTCAGATTTCCCAGAGTTGACGGAAGCTGAGAAAGAAGTGATGGCTGGTGAAACTGTTCCTGTGGTGCTGGAAGCCTTCAAAGCAAAACTGGAAGCGATGACAGACGATGAATTTGTGACAGAAAACATCTTCCCACAAATCAAAGCCGTCCAAAAAGAAACAGGTATCAAGGGCAAGAACCTCTTCATGCCAATCCGTATCGCTGTATCAGGTGAAATGCATGGGCCAGAGTTGCCAGATACCATTTACCTATTAGGCCGCGAAAAATCTATCCAGCATATCGACAATATGTTGAAAAAAATTCAATAAGATAAACCAGCTTTCGAGCTGGTTTTTGCTTTCAAAATTTTCACTTTTATGTCACAATTAGATTAAAAGTATACCAAAATATGTTGAGGAGGCAAAAATGAAAAAATGGACGCGTATCTTGGCCGGAGCACTGACGGCTTCACTCGTGCTGGTAGCCTGCGGTCAAAAGAAAGAAGAGCCGACTTCGACTTCTAGCAGTTCTAAAGTCAGTTCGACTAGCTCGACTTCTTCTAAAAAGTCTGAAAAAAGTGCAGGCTTGACAGCCAACTCTGGGGAGGTGGGAAGTCAGGAAGGTTCGGTTTCCAGCACCCAAGAGCCTGCGGTCACTTCCAGTTTGGATATGCAGGCGATAGCTTCTGGGGATTTTTCTAGCATGATTGGTACTTGGCAAGATGCCAATGGTGTTAGCTATACATTTGATGAACGAGGTATCGTGTCAGATGTCGCAAAGCTAGAGACAGATTACGCTAAACTTGATGAAAATGGCCTTTACCTAGTAGGGATTCGCTGGAATAATTTTACAGGTGCTGCTTTTCTCATCATTCCTGCGGGAAAGAGCTTACCTGCAGATAAGACGGCCGATGGAACGGATCCGACTGATACCAGCCAAGATCGCTTCATCATTGCCCAAAGTATCTCTGAGCATCCAGACGTTTTTTATCGTGTGAAATAAGGAGTCTTAACAGACTCTTTTTTTTCTATTTCTAAGTTCAGTATTAAGTTCAGTATATAATATAGTAATTTTGAATAAAAATTTAAATTTTGATTATATTTGGATAAATATTAAATTTCCTCTTGACATAAGTATTTTCATACAGTAGAATGTATAAAAATAAAAAATAAGTAGAAGGAAGAGGTAGTCACATGGTAAAGGAAAAAGTCATTTTAGCCTATTCGGGTGGTTTGGATACTTCAGTTGCTATTACTTGGCTGAGTAAAGATTACGATGTTATTGCGGTCTGTATGGACGTAGGAGAAGGAAATGACCTAGATTTCATCCACGACAAGGCTTTGAAAGTCGGAGCCATTGAATCCCATGTCATTGATGTCAAGGATGAATTTGCAGAAGACTATGTCTTAGTAGCCTTGCAGGGCCACACCTTCTACGAGCAAAAATATCCCTTGGTTTCTGCTCTGAGTCGACCATTGATTTCCAAGAAATTGGTAGAAATTGCCCACAAAAGTGGAGCGACCACCATTGCCCACGGCTGTACTGGAAAAGGAAACGATCAGGTCCGTTTTGAAGTCGCCATAGCGTCCTTGGATCCCAATCTCAAGGTCATTGCTCCGGTTCGGGAGTGGAAATGGTCTCGGGAAGAAGAAATTAATTATGCTAAGGCAAATGGTGTACCAATTCCGGCTGATCTGGACAGTCCTTACTCAGTTGATCAAAATCTCTGGGGTCGAGCTAATGAATGTGGTGTTCTAGAAAATCCTTGGAATACACCACCAGAAGATGCCTATGATCTGACGATAGCACCAGAAGATGCACCAGACAAGCCAGAATTTGTGGAAATCGACTTCAAGGTTGGTGTGCCGATTGCTTTGAATGGTCAGACCATGAAGTTGGCTGATTTGATTTTGGAGCTCAATGATTTGGCTGGGAAGCACGGAGTTGGCCGGATAGACCATGTGGAAAACCGTTTGGTTGGGATTAAATCGCGTGAGGTTTACGAATGTCCAGGCGCTGTGACTTTGCTTGCAGCCCACAAGGAAATTGAAGATTTGACTTTGGTTCGGGAGCTGGCTCATTTCAAGCCCATCATCGAAAACGAGTTGTCCAATCTGATTTATAATGGTCTTTGGTTTAATCCAGCGACAGAAGCTTTAATTGCCTATCTCAAGTCAACCCAGAAAGTAGTTAATGGAACGGCTAAGGTTAAGCTTTACAAGGGTTCGGCTACGGTTGTTGCCCGTAAGTCAGACAATTCTCTCTATGATGAAAATCTAGCCACTTATACCAGCGCAGATACCTTTGATCAGGATGCAGCTGTTGGCTTTATCAAACTTTGGGGCCTACCGTCCAAGGTTCATGCGGAAGTCCAGGCTCATGCTGAGGACTAGGAAGCGAGGCAGCTATGGCAAATCATAAACTATGGGGCGGTCGCTTTGAAGGCTCTTTAGAAGCCTGGGTCGAAGAATTTGGCGCTAGCATCGGCTTCGACTATCGCTTGGCTCCTTACGATCTGCGAGGGAGTTTGGCTCACGTTCAGATGCTGGGTGAGACGGGGGTTATTGCTCCAGAGGAGGCCAAGGCCATCCAGAAAGGTCTAGAAGAGCTTTTGGCTGATTATGAAGCTGGCTTGATTGAGTTTGATGTGACCAATGAAGACATCCACATGAACATGGAAGCCCTGCTGACCGAGAAAATCGGTCCAGTCGCCGGTAAACTTCATACGGCTCGTTCACGGAATGATCAGGTGGCAACGGATATGCACCTCTATCTCAAGGACCAGCTCCAGCAGATTGGGGACAAACTCCTTCATCTGCGGCAGGTTATACTGGACTTGGCAGAAGAGCACGTCGAGACAGTTATGCCGGGTTATACTCACCTTCAGCATGCTCAGCCTATTAGCTTTGCCCATCACCTTCTGGCCTACTATCAGATGTTTAGTCGAGACAGTGAGCGTTTTACTTTCAACCTCAAACACGCTGATCTATCTCCCTTGGGAGCAGCGGCTCTGGCTGGGACTACTTTTCCGATTGACAGGGAGCGAACAGCTGAGCTCATGGGATTTGCAGACATCTACCATAATTCCCTAGATGCGGTTAGCGACCGAGACTTCATCTTAGAATTTCTGGCAAATAGCAGCATTCTCATCATGCATCTGTCTCGTCTCTGCGAGGAGCTGATTAACTGGTGCAGCTATGAATACGGCTTTGTTAGCCTGTCAGATACCTTTAGCACTGGCTCTTCCATCATGCCGCAAAAGAAAAATCCGGACATGGCAGAGCTGATTCGGGGCAAGAGCGGCCGAGTTTATGGTCACTTAATCAGTCTTTTGACAGTCATGAAATCCCTGCCCTTGGCTTATAATAAGGACCTGCAGGAAGACAAGGAAGGTATGTTTGATACAGTAGATACCATCCAGAAGTCTCTGGATATCATGGCGGGCATGCTGTCCAGTATGACGGTCAATAAAGAGCGCATGCTGGCCTCTACCCAGCAGGACTTCTCCAATGCGACTGAGCTAGCTGACTATCTAGCCAAAAAAGGCCTACCTTTCCGAGAAGCCCATGAGATTGTCGGGAAACTGGTGTTGGAATGCAGCAAGGCGGGCTATTATTTGCAGGATATCCCCTTGGAGCGTTATCAGCAAGTGTCACCTCTAATCGAGCAGGATATTTACCAGACCTTGCAGTCTCAGACGGCTGTACAGCGCCGCAATTCTCTGGGAGGTACTGGCTTTGTCCAGATTCGTCAGGAATTGGCCAGAGCCAAAAACGAACTCAAATCATAAAGCAAACAGGAAACGAGAAAGCTCGTTTCCTGCTTTTTGAACCTGTGACTATCGTACTGTCTTTGTTATGTCTGCACTTTAATTTGATTAGAATATTATAAATTTCATAGCTTTTCTGCTTAGAAATTTCCTGAGAAATAGCGGTGTTCTCGAAATAGCCGACCCTTATTGGCATTTTGGGAAAATATGGTATAATAGAGTTAATTTTGGTGGATGGAGTTGAGTTTTGAGAAAAAACTATCGCGTCAAGAGCGAAAAAGATTTCAAGGCGATTTTTAAAGATGGTCAGAATTTTGCCAATCGAAAGTTTGTCGTTTATAAATTAGAAAAAGATCAGCGCCATTTTCGAGTGGGGATTTCGGTCAGTAAAAAGCTGGGCAATGCAGTTGTCCGCAATAGTATCAAAAGAAAGATTCGTCATGTCTTGATCCAGCATCGGGCGGATTTGACCAAGGATGACTTTGTTGTTATTGCTCGCAAGGGAGTTGAAACTTTGGACTACCACCAAGTAGAACAAAATTTATTGCATGTCTTGAAAGTTGCAAGAATTTATCAGGAAGGATTTATTTGTGAAAAAGAAGAGTAAAATAGGATTTCTTTTAGTGGCTTCGCTGCTCATTCTGACGGCTTGTGGCACCAGCGAAGTGACCGCTAATTCAAGTGATTTTTGGGAGAAATTAGTCTATTTCTTTGCGGAGATGATTCAATTCTTGTCCTTTAATGGAAGTACAGGAATCGGGATTATTCTTTTTACCTTGATTATTCGGACTGTCTTGTTGCCAGTCTTCCAGTTTCAGACGACCTCGTCTAGAAAGATGCAGGAAGTCCAGCCTCAGATCAAGAAGCTTCAGGAAAAATATCCAGGCAAGGATATGGATAGTAAGACTGCTTTAGCAGAGGAAACCAGCAAGCTTTATAAAGAAATGGGGGTCAATCCCTATGCTGCATTCCTTCCGCTCTTTATCCAAATGCCAGTGCTTTTGGCACTTTTCCAAGCTCTGACACGAGTTGAATTTCTAAAGACAGGTCACTTCCTCTGGCTCAATCTAGGAACAACAGATCCGACCTTTATCCTACCTATTCTCGCTGCTCTCTTTACTTTCTTTAGCACTTGGCTATCTAATAAGGCTTTGCCAGAGAAAAATGGTGGGACGGCAGTGATGACCTACCTGATGCCGGTATTGATTTTCTTCTTTGCGGTGTATGCAGCCAGCGGGGTCGCTCTTTACTGGACAGTTTCTAATGCCTATCAGGTTGGTCAGACCTTGCTTTTAAGCAATCCGTTTAAGATTATTGCTGAACGTGAAGCCAAGGCAAAGGCAGAGCGCCAATTGGAAATGAAGAAAAAACGTGCCCTTCAAAAAGCACAGAAAAAGAAAAAGTAAAAAGGAGGACTCTTGCAGATGGTTATTTTTACAGGAGCAAGTGTTGAAGAAGCGATTCAAAATGGACTAAAAACGCTGGATATCCCACGAATGAGAGCACATATTACCGTTGTTTCGCGTGAAAAGAAAGGTTTTCTCGGTTTATTTGGCAAAAAGCCTGCGCAGGTAGACGTGGAGCCGATTGCTGAAGCGACAGTGGCCAAGGCTAATCAGCAGGCAATTAAAGGAGTACCTGAGGAAATCAATGCGCAAAATGAGCCTGTACAGAGCGTTAGTGAAGCAACGGTTGACTTGGGACGTGTGGTTGCAGCCATCAAAAAAGTCGAAAATGAAGGCGAAGCTATTTCAGAAGAAGTCAAGGCTGAAATTCTCAAAAACGATAAACATGCCAATACGATTTTGGAAGAAACGGGCACAATTGATGTTTTAAAGACCGGTCAAGCTAGTGATGAAGCGGTGGATACGGAAGAAACTGACGAAATCAGCTCTTTAGAAGAAACAGGTCCTAGTCAGGAAGAAGCAAATGCGGATGTAGCAGAGTCATCCTTCTTTGACTTGGGTATTCAGGTTGAGGATAATTGTGATATTGAGGAAGTTGTCGCAAGTGTGACCGCGTATGTGCAGAAGATTGTGGATGAAATGGATGTTGAAGCGACTCTTTCCAGCAGCCATAATCGTCGGACAATCAATATGCAAATTGATACCAATGAGCCAGGGCGCGTGATTGGTTACCACGGTAAAGTCTTGAAAGCCTTGCAGCTCTTGGCTCAAAACTATCTTTACAATCAATATTCCAAGAGCTTCTACATTTCTATCAATGTAAATGACTATGTGGAGCATCGGGCGGAAGTCTTGCAAAGCTATGCGCAAAAATTGGCTCAGCGTGCCCTAGAAGACCGTCGCAGTCAGCATACGGATCCTATGTCTAATAGTGAACGTAAAATCATCCATCGGATTATCTCAAGAATTGATGGTGTGACAAGCTATTCAGAAGGCGATGAGCCTAACCGCTACGTTGTTGTAGATGTTGATTCGGAATAAATCTTAACCAGCCTCTCAGCTGGTTTTTAAATATAGAAAGGAGAAATTCTATGTCACTTTTTCCAGCTATTGAGTCATTTTTGGCTGTTCAAGGCAGCAAATACATTGCGCCAGACAAGGCAGGGGATCTGCGAGAGATAATGTTGGATTGGAAAGCTAGAGGTCAGGCTGCTCGGCAGGAGTTTGCGGACTTGGTCCGAGACTTTCAGGCTCTTTATCCCAAGCTGAGTCTGGAGCGGACCAGCAATTGGATGAATCAGGGTCAGATCTTACGCCCACATTTTTGGAATTATCTAAGAGGCTATGGGGACATCACAGAGCCCATGTTCGCCCTGCGCTTGTATGGGACTGCAGAAGATTTTGGGGTCTCGCTAGAGGTGAGCTTCATGGAGCGCAAGAAAGACGAGCACAGCCTTAGCAAGCAAAATCGAGTGTTGAATCTACCCATCCAGCCGCCAGCTTACTATTTCGTCCAGATAGATGGTGTGAGTCAACGCTTCGAGGCTACGGAGGCAAATAGGCAGCATCTAAGCCAGCAGGTGGCTGCTGGGCTAGTCCGCAAGGTTTTGATCAAATATGATGTCAATCTTTCCGAGGCTAGAAGCAAGCAGCAAGTTTTATCGGAGCTTGAGCAGGCTATGACTGCCTTGATTCCCTTCTATGAAGCGACACGATTTGAATGATTTCGCTTCCAAAAAGAAACAATTCTTCCAATACTATTGACAAACAGGAGAGAATCCGATAGAATAGTAAAGTATGTTTAGTAACTGATCACTTTATAGCCGGCTAAACGAATACAAAATCTATGAGGAGGTATTCATCGTGAAACGTACTTATCAACCAAGTAAACTTCGTCGTGCGCGCAAACACGGATTTCGTAACCGTATGTCAACTAAAAACGGTCGTCGCGTATTGGCAGCTCGTCGTCGTAAAGGACGCAAAGTTTTGGCTGCATAATCCAAACGATTACCATAAAGAAACCAGTGGAGACTCGAGACCGCTGGTTTTTCTATTGCTTTTGATAGAATAGGTTTCTATGGCTTAAGGATGGCTAGTATTGCTATGAAAGAGTCTGTGCAGGATAGGAACTTTGCGTAAAAGGGAAAGCAAGCGGGATGGTCTAGGTGGTTTCTCGCGTACTTATTAGCTAGTTTGAATAAAAGAAGAAAAGAGAGTAGGACAGAAATCGGTAATTCGTTAGAATTCGATTTCGTCGTCCCACCTCCGCACAGTTGAGTAGGGCTGTAAAAGCTGATGAAATCAGCGTAGTAGAGCCCACTCAACCACTGCGTCTTGCTCGACAATCCAAAGACAATTGAGAGGCTAGGACTTTTGTCCCAGCCTCTTTTTAATGATTATTTTACATATAAGTATGCTCTCTATCAAGCGGCTAAGAGCAGAGGATAGAGATAGCAGAGTAGTGTGAAACTAATAAGCGCGTAGAAAATACCGATTCGGATCGCTTGAATGGGCTTGTAGAAGCGAATCAGAGTCAGGATACACCAGACCAATAGAACGAGGATAAACCAGGCTGAAATCAGGCGCAATGGTGTTGGACCATAAAGATAGATATAAATACCAAAGAGTTTCCAGCCAGCAAGCAAGGCCAGCAAAAAGGCGAAAATAAAGAGGATAGTGCTGGCTAGACGAGTACCTTTCTGATCCCAGAGAGGTTTTTGAGCCAGCAAATAAAAGGCGGCTAGGACAGCGAAATTTAGAAGTGATACACGAACTAGTTGCCAGAAGCCAGCAACAGCAACAGTTGAGGCATTTTGTGGAGAAATGGTTTGGAGGCTAGTGCCAGCACTAAGGAGTTCACTTAATTCTCCTAAACCAACGAGGAAAAAGAGAGCGTAGGTCAGGCAGAGACTACCGATGATGATATAGGCTGTAAAAGCAGGGAACATCCGCAGTGGCTGAATTTTATTTTGGAAACTTTGGTAGGTAACTTTGATATTTTTTTGATTCAGTATGCTGCCAACAATCAGACTGTAGAGATAGAGGCCAATAGGTAGAGCCAAAAAGAGGCGAAAGGCGATGGCGTCTGTATCAAGATTTGAAAAGATCAAGTCAAAGATAGACTGCAGAACCTCAGCTGTAATACTAAAGAAAAGAGCAAATCGATCAGAGACTTGGCTGAGTTGTGACCAAACGAAGAAGACAAGCATACCAGCAATAAGAAGGCTACTTGCTATCATCGTACTTTGGACTGCTTTTTTAGAGGAATCGCTGTCTTCAGTACTTGTATCTGAAATCTTGTCTCTCAGAGCAAAGACCTGAAGACCAGCGAAAAAGTTTCTAAAAGGTAGAATCACAAAGGCCTGAATGCTATCGTACCAAACCATGATTCCCAAGCGACCTTGATTGAGCCAACCCGTCCGTGATAGGATATAAAAAGAAAAGGAGATGTGGAGAGTCAAAGCTTGAAAAATTTCTAATTGCGGGTGAAAGCCCCAGATACTGAGAGCCAGTGCCTGAGTCAGGCTGAGAATCAGGAAAAGATTGGACTCGAGTCCAGCAGAGGCATATTTTTCAATTTGAGGCAAGCTTTTCGGCGTTTTTCTTACTAACCACTCGGTCAAGCTAATCAAGCCAATCGCAATAGGAAAAAAGTAAATGCTCTTGTTACCGTCAATGGCAACGGTATAAAAGTAGGCTAAAAAATAGAGAATGAGAGAGCTGATTCTAAAATTCTTCAGTTCCTTTATATTTAAAGCTGTGAAGATGCTTTTTCGTTCTTGGTCTTTTTCAAAAGGAAGGTAGGGTTGCCCCGTCCTTTGTTCTTGTAATGGTGTTTCCATGATTATTCCTCCTCAGTTTCATCTGTGATATATTCAAGAATATCGCCGGGCTGGCAGTCCAATTCCCGACAAAGGGCATTAAGTGTTGAAAAACGTATTGCCTTGGCTCGGTTATTTTTCAAGATGGACAAGTTTGCAGGGGTGAGGTCAATCAATTCTGCTAAGCGTCCAGCACTAATCCGTTTTTGAGCCATGACAAGGTCTAAATTTATCTGAATCATAGTCCCTCCTAAATCGTGTAGTCTACTTCTTCTTGCAGCTCAATTGCCTTGCCAAAAGCATTGCGGATAACCCGAATAATCAAGGTTAAAATGCAGCAAGAAACGGCTACGAGGAGCATGGGCATATAGACTGTCAAGCCCATAAAGAAAGAAATGAGGGCGACCATTCCGACTTCCCAGCCCAGATAGCGCATATACTGTACATTCTGTCTGATAAAGACCTGATTTTTCCCGATGCGGCTGAGGAGCCGATAGAGATGTACGATACAGGTCAGAGCCAGGCAGCCCAAGACATAGCCTAGGAGCAACAATATCCAATAGCGGCTTTCTCCCTGAAAGAAAGGTGAGGGAAATTCGATGACTAGGCTGACTACCCAAGGTCCAACGGCTATCAGGATAATGGAAGCAATAAATAAAATGCTGAGGCTGATTTTTGTAAGCACAATGCTTATATCTTCAGCTGTTTTTTGTCTTGTCTTTGACATGGATTCCTCCAAATAATTTCTATTTTTATTTACTATATCACAAAATATATCGATAATCAATAATAATCTATCGAAATTTAATAAAAAATTATCAAAAAACGACAAATTCGGTTCCTGTCAAGCACTGAAAGAATGATAAATACCTGCTGGGGCAGACGAAGAGAAAGTAAAGCTCTTGCCCCTTTATCTGACTTTTTTGGTATAATGAAAGGCAGGAATAGTCTGGCTTTGCTGGTCGGAGGTCGAGAGAATAATACAAGAAAGGAAAGAGTCCATGGGTCTAAAAAATCTTCATTACCGTAGTAAAATATATGAATTTCTCATGGTACCTGCTATCGTTTCAAGGGAAGATAAGTATATGTGGAAGGATTTGCGACAGGATCAAAAGGAGCTACTGCTTGATGTACAGCCTTATTATGATCAGCTTTATCAGGCTTTACTTCCTCTGAAAAGCGAGCTGGTTGCGGTCGGTTTATTTGAAGAAGCTACGGTAGGGCTGGCACCGCTACTTTATCTCTACTTACTGGAAAAAGGAGAAGATCCAAGCAATTTAGAGGAATTATTGAAGTGTTTGAGAGCTTTAGACACAGATAAAATCCTCTATTGTCTAGAACTCAAGCTTTCTGCTGGGAAAGTTGCCAATAGAAGTCAGGAAGATTTGTTGGCTTTTCTAGAGGCTAGTGACAAGTCTCCGGAGAATAAATGGTATTGGTATCAAGCTATTCAGCATCCAGAGCAGCTGCGGGATCGGCTAGCTTTCTTACTGGAAGAAGTCTTCAAACTTTATCAGCCGATTTATGATCAGTTTGAGCAGGAAGTCTTGGTTTTTGAAAAAGACTTTAGCCTATCTGACATGTTTGACGATGAAGCGCTGAAAGCTAAGTTGCTTGGGAATGAAACACATGTCTTTGTCTTATCGCCCATATTTATAGACTTCTTTTTTGAAAAAATTCCTGATTTTAGCTCTTATTTCTTGGTCGTTTCGACGAGAAGTTCCCAGGTGTCCCAGACAGGATCGGAGCTTGATGATGAAACGCTCGCTCTGACCTTAAAAACTCTTGGAGATGAAACTCGCTATAAAGTCTTGATTGAGCTGATTCAGCCACATGCCAAGAATAAGGATATTGCGAAAAAGCTAGGACTCACAAGAGCTTCTATCTCTTTCCATACGCAGAAGTTGCTAAACTCTGGCTTGCTGGAGCTTGTGATGGATGACGATTCTGTGAAATACACAGTCAATAAAAAATTGATTCAAAAAATTATAGACAAGTTCAATCAGGATTTAAAATAGCTGAAGAAAGCCTAGATTTATTCTAGGTTTTTATTTTTTGTAAAACAATCATTTAACTACAAATTGACAAACCTTTAATGAAATGCTATTATTCTGTTAAACAAAGGTCTAATAAAAATAAAGGAGTCACTTTATGAACATCTTTCTAAAAAATAGAAATTTCCGTCAGTTGCTCATCAATCAATGGATTTCAGGTTTTGGCGATATTGTATTTTATTTAGCTTTGATGAACTATGTTTCTGCCTATTCCTTTGCTCCGCTTGCGATTTTCATCATTTCGGCTTCTGAAACTTTGCCTCAGTTCATTCAAGTTTTTACTGGAGTTGTGGCCGATTTTCAAAAGAACCGCACCCAGAAATACCTGTTTATACAGTTCAGCAAGGTCGTACTATACAGTTTGGTAACGCTTTTGCTGTTTGGACGAGACTTCTCTTTCTTGATTCTGCTTGTGATTTGCTTGATAAATTTTCTGTCGGATAGTTTGAGTTATTTTTCAGGTGCCATGCTGACACCTGTCTATATCAAGGTGATTGAGCAGGATATGACATCTGCTATGGGCTTTCGGCAGGCTAGTATGAGTCTGGTTCATATCTTGGGCAATCTAGCTGGCGGTTTTCTTATTACTTGGATGAGCATCGGAGCTTTGGCTGGCCTAAATACCTTGACTTTTGTGCTGGCCTACTTGGGCTTTAGACAGATTAGTAAGAATCTGCATGACTTAGAGCCGACCCTCAGTAATGACAAGGAGTTAACTAAAGCAAATTATTGGAAGCACCTGTTGGCTTCTCTGAAAGTCTTGCTGGGATTGAAAGATGTTGTGAGGCTACTCTTGATTTCATCTTTAGGCCAAGTTATTCTAAATATCCTGACGCCAGTAGCGACTCTGCTATTGCTCAAAAAACCTTTTGGAAATCTGCAGGTCGGTCAGTCTCTTGCCTTACTGATTGTTTTCAGTTCTGCGGGATTGATTTTGGGGAACATTTTGAGTGGCAGTTTACTGAGAAAACTGTCGACCAAGCTTGCTATGTATGCTAGCCAATTGTTTGAAGGCTTTATTCTTTGCGGTTTTTTCTTGCAGGATTTTTTACTTGTCTTGATAGCGACCTTTGCTTGCGCCGTTGCGGTAGGTCTGCTGAGTCCTAGATTGCAGAAATCTGTCTTCAGCCTGATACCAGAAGAGTCCATGGGAGCCATCCAGTCAGCTATTAACCTATTTAGCATGGCTGTTCCAAGTATTTTATCCATGCTCTTGATTGCCCTTGCCAGCAGTATGGGGATTTCCTACATTCTCCCTCCACTTGTGTTAATGCTGTTATTGTCTTTCTGGCTCATTAGTCCGATGGGAGATTTGGATACGGATAGTTGACGAATAACAATTTCCTCGTTTTTCTGGTTTGGATAGAGTGGCTTCTGCATTTTTAGGTCATTTTTGGTATAATGAAAGGCAGGAAATACAAGGAAGTAAAGCATGAAGATTTTTGATACACACACGCATTTAAATGTGGAAGAATTTGTTGGGCGAGAGGTAGAGGAGCTCCAGCTAGCTGCAGAAATGGGTGTCAGCAATATGAATGTTGTCGGTTTTGACCGGCCGACCATTGAGCGCGCCTTGGAGTTGGCAGATAGTTATGAGCAGATTTACGCTACGATTGGCTGGCATCCGACTGAGGCTGGGACTTATGATGAGGCAGTGGAAGCCTATCTGCTGGGCAAGCTTGCTCATCCAAAAATGGTGGCTCTGGGCGAGATTGGGCTGGATTATCACTGGATGACAGCGCCCAAGGAAGTGCAAGAGCGAGTATTTCGCCGACAAATCCAGCTGTCCAAAGAGTTAGATCTGCCCTTTGTCGTCCACACACGTGATGCTTTAGAAGATACTTATGAGATTATCAAGAGTGAGGGTGTAGGCCCTCGAGGTGGTATTATGCATTCTTATTCGGGTTCTTTGGAAATGGCAGAGCGCTTTATCGAGCTGGGGATGATGATTTCCTTTTCTGGAGTCGTCACTTTTAAAAAAGCGACGGATATTCAGGAGGCTGCGCAGAACCTGCCTTTAGACAAAATCCTCGTCGAGACGGATGCACCTTACTTGGCACCTGTTCCCAAACGCGGCCGAGAAAACAAAACAGCCTATACCCGCTATGTTGTGGAGAAAATTGCTGAACTGCGTGGGCTAACTGTCGAAAAAGTAGCGCAAGCGACTTATGCCAATGCAAAGAAGGTGTTTGGGCTTGACTGAAAAGATAAAAATCCCGCAAGTAGTCGTTGTGGAAGGGCGTGATGACACAGCCAATCTCAAGCGCTATTTTGATGTTGAGACCTATGAAACTAGAGGTTCTGCCATCAGCGATGCGGATATCGAGCGAATTCGCCGCTTGCAGGACTTACGTGGGGTCATTGTCTTTACAGACCCTGACTTCAACGGCGAGCGGATTCGGCGTCTGATTATGACAGAAATCCCCGCTGTCCAACATGCCTTTCTCAAGCGTGACGAAGCAGCTCCCAAGTCCAAGACCAAAGGGCGCTCACTAGGTATTGAGCACGCTAGTTTTGAAGACTTAAAGATAGCCCTCGCTGGGGTGACCAGCCATTTTGAGTCAAGCAGTGATTTTGATGTGACAAAGAGTGACTTAGTGCGGCTGGGGCTACTCATGGGAAGCGACAGCCGTCAACGCCGAGAGTATCTGGGCGAACAGCTCCGCATCGGCTATTCTAACGGCAAACAGATGCTCAAGCGATTAGAACTGTTTGGAGTAACTTTGGCGGAAGTGGAAGAAGTGATGGGGAAGTACAAAAAATGAACGAAAAAGAATGTAATTTAGAACAAAGTAAAGCAGAGTTAAATAACCTTGTTGACTTATTGGCAGAACAGACTGATGAAGCATCTTGTAAAGCTATAGTAGAGAAAGCGGAATCTATTTATGAAAAAGACTCTACCTCAGAAGAGATTGCTCTAGCGTATGCTATGGTTTTGTTCAAGTTATCAGCCAAGCAGACTGAGTTACAGGAACGGGAGGCTACTGCTGAGAAATTACAGGTCTTGCATCAACAATTCCCTGAATCGCCTGATATAGCTTTGCAGTATGCT
>ERZ772917.1020-NODE-1020-length-17885-cov-45.184801_pt1 | contig 17885 bp, 13 predicted proteins | sample MGYA00511187_ERZ772917 | MGnify/ENA primary metagenome ERZ772917 (study PRJEB29015, sample SAMEA2737925) | human oral metagenome | biome: human oral; feature: human-associated habitat; material: dental | place: China | collected 2012 ... | reverse complement strand
TTGCCGGTACGAGGCAGTCGGAAATGCAGTATGAGGGTATCCGTATCGTCGATATTGCCGACTGGCTACTGGAGAGATAGCTAGGCTGTGAGATACTGGAGTACTATATTGATAGCTGAAGCATTTTATGATGAAGTTTAGAAATAATGCTTGCTAATCTAGCTAGGCGGAATTACTGTTGAGCTGGATGAAGTACCGATAGAAGGTGGACGATTAATACAGGCTAAGAAGTAGATCCGGCCATCAGGGCCGGTGTATCTAGTGCCGTCGGCTATCATTTGATCGGTTACACCGGCGCCGTCTAAGCGAAACCAGCCGGTGCTGTCTCGTCCATCAGTCAATCTCATGATGATGTCGTCGGCGGTGTACGGCTCGGCTATTCCGCCGTCGAATAATACAGCCTCGGTGGGATGCTTAGTGCCATTATTAATTCTAAGCAGGGCGAAATTAAGTCGATCATAAGAAAACGAGTTGAGTTTGACGACGTTAATCGTACCGGGGAGATACTTCTTAATGATGTCAAGATATTCCACTCTATAATTATATGGCTAGCACCCTGCATTTGCCATATTACAGATATCTGATATACTACTTAACGTATTTGTCCGGCACCGTAGCTCAGCTGGTCAGAGCGTGGGACTCATAAGCCCGAGGTCACTGGTTCGAGCCCAGTCGGTGCTACCAAGTGGACTATACAATTGATCGCGGGGTGGAGCAGTCTGGTCAGCTCGCTTGGCTCATAACCAAGAGGTCGTTGGTTCAAATCCAACCCCCGCCACCAAGGAATAATTTAGCCCTCCTAGCGGAGGGCTTTTATCTTACCTATCGTCTGTGATATCAATCTACCAGCTCGACAGTGGCGAGCTGAGCTAACTTCTTCTGAATAAAGCTGGTTAGCTCGGCGCTACTGCGCTGTCGATTCCAGCTATAGCTCCCTGTTTGGTTGGGAGCGCTTGGTTGATTCATTTTCTTCATCAGATGTCCTTTTATTAGATTGTTTATTTGTTGCAACTGCCAAGATAATAGCAAACATAAGCTATATTGTCAAGTACTAGACCATGTAGTATCGATAATGCAATATAGTAAAATACAGCTATGACTAAGTATCTCCTGGCTGTGTCGGGTGGAGTAGACTCAATGGTACTGCTAGACATGGTGGCGACAAATTACCATGGCTTCCGGGGAAAATATCTTAGCGGAGCGCAATTTCCAGCGGACTTCATAGTGGCGCATTATGACCATGGTATCAGGGGAAAGGTATCTGCCGAGGATGCCGAGTTTGTCCGGCAGCAGTGCCGTAACTACGGGGTGGCAGTGCGATGTGGTTACGGTAAGTTGGCTGCTGCTACCGGTGAGGCAGTGGCTCGTCAGTATCGTTATGATTTCTTCCGGCGGGTGGCGGAGGCGATAGCGAGAGATGATCCGGTTTACTTGGTAACAGCGCATCATCAGGATGATTTACTTGAGACCATCGCTCTTAACATAGTGCGAGGGACGGGCTGGCGGGGACTAGCGCCGATGAACCAGCCACGGGTACTTCGACCACTCCTTGATATAGCTAAAGCAGAGTTAGTTAGCTATGCCATAGAGCATGGTCTAGCCTGGCGAGAAGATCAGACTAATGACAGCCCGAGATACCTGCGCAATCGTCTCCGGGCTTTACTGGCTAGCCGGTCACCGGCCGACAAAGCGAAGCTAATCCGGCTATATGAGAGACAGAAGCATTTGCGCCGGCAGATTGAGCGAGAGTTAGAACATTACTGTGCTCGGCATATTGCTAGAGATAAGCAAGGTCAGCTAGTGTTGCGCCGTTATGATCTGATCATGCTGCCTAGTCAAGTGGCGATAGAACTACTTCGCTATGTAACTGACGGATATCTGACTTCACCCCAGCTACAGCAACTCTTACTCTTCGCTAAGGTCGGCAGGCCCGGTAAACAAATGCTCTGGAAGCGAGTTGGAGTGCGGCTGGATACCAAGCTACTCTACTGTCGGCTAAGTGATTTGGCAATATATAAATGATGAGTTATCCTGATAATAAGCATAAGGGATGGGAATGAAAAACAATGGACACGTCGGCTGGTGAAAAGGTAGCTTTAATTACTACCAAGTCACTGACTAAACGCTACCGAGTGGGCGGACATGACCTGCTGGCGACGAATAATGTTTCGCTATCGATTAACCGAGGTGAATTCGTGGCGATCGTAGGCGAGAGCGGTAGCGGTAAGAGCACTCTACTGCAACTACTGGGAGGGCTGGACAAACCGACTAGCGGTTTGATTGTCGTTAATGGAGTGGAGGTCACCGGGCTGAGCGACGGCAAGCTGTCGCAATTTCGCAACCGGACGATCGGCTTCGTCTTCCAGTCTTTTTATCTCCAACCGTTCTTGACTCTGCGCCGAAACATCGAGGTGGCGGCGATGCCTGGTCGGATGAAGCGGAACATCAGGCGAGCTCGGACTGATCAGCTGGCTGAGCAAGTCGGATTGGCTGATCGGCTGGACTATTATCCTCGCCAGCTATCAGGTGGACAGATCCAACGAGTGGCAATCGCCCGAGCACTATTCAATAAGCCACCGATCTTGCTGGCTGATGAGCCGACCGGCAATCTCGACTCACAGAATAGCCGAGGCATCATTGCCCTATTTCGGCAGATCTGTGATGAGTTGGGTACGACTGTGGTGGTGGTGACGCATAGCCGAGAGGTAGCGATGGTAGCGGATCGGGTAGTCACGGTAAAAGACGGAGCTATCGTATGATCAAGCTTAGCGACGTCGCTCTGCTCTCTCTGACCAAGCTTCATACTCGGAAGATCAGGACGATTATCACGATACTGCTTACCAGTATGCTGTTCGGTGTTTTGGTCATGGGGTCTTTGGTGACTAACGGTGTATTTCGAGGAGTAGATAGCTTTAAGCGGAACGGGCTGACCGGACGCTACATCGTTAGCGTTGCTAAAGCGTTTGATAGTAATGCCGGCGCTACAATTTCTAAAGACCCTGCCCTGATAGCCGAGGCGAAGAAGCGGTATCAACAGCTGGTCAAGGCTAAGACAGTGGAAGCGAAGCGACTGGGTATAGACTACTTGCAGGAAAGTGACGATCCGCCGTATTCACGCCTTGATGATAACAGTGAGATGCTCAAGCCGAGCGATTCTAATGGCATCATTCACCGACTTCTCAAGGAGAAATTTAGCGGTCAGCCGGTTATCGACGAGGCAACACTTAGGAAGCGTGCCGGCAAATATCATAGCATCGGCATATATAAAGAGCTGTACTACACACTGGTGACAGGGTCATCTTTATTACCTCTGAAAGACGGTAGAGAAGCTTTTTACGATACTTCCAAAGATGCGGAGAAGAACGCAAATGACATCAGGTCGCCACTTGGTGATGGTCGCCTGATAACAGCTCCGGACAGCCTGGTCAGCTCGTTTATCTTGCCACATAATGCCAGTTGGCAGCCGGACGGCCAGAGCTTGCCGATCATATTACCTCGGGATGTGGTCGAGTATTTACTGGGCTTGGGCAAGCTACCGGATAACGCCTCGACTAAGGAGCGCTTGGATCGGCTACACCTCATCTATGATAAGGCAAAAGACCTAACTTTTCAGATGTGTTACCGTAATGACGTATCGCAGGCACAGATCCAACAAGCTATCCGGCAACGACGGGAGATCAATGCTAATAAAGGCAAGAAGGACTATCAAATGCCTTCTCTGGTCTACGCTTTACCTGATGCAACTAAGTGCCAGAACGCCATCACTATCCGAGATACTCGGACGGCTGAGGAGAAGAAACAGGATGCTAATCAGAAGATATTTGATGCTGCGTTTGGTAAAAACATTTGGCCGACCAGCGCCATGGTGACCTTTAAGGTGGTTGGTGTATCTCCGGCGATGAACGATAGCGTGACAGATCTCAGTCAGCCTGGCAAGAAAGAGCGTTCACGGAGCTTTAAGGATATAGTTAATGATCTACTGCGGGTGGATAGTATCGGGCAGGTCATACCCCAATCACTCTATGACCGGCTCCCGAATAAATATGCCTATGCCGGTATATTTAGCTACACGCCAACTTACACATTTGGTAATGAAGATAATGTGCTGTACTTCGTTGAGTTCGCTACGGCGAAAGATGCTCAGAAGTTTATCGATGAGCAGAGCTGTAGGACGCAGTATGACGGCACTTGCAAGCCGAGCGGGAGACTATATATGGCGGATCTCATCTTTAGTAATAGCTCGGCGATCGACGATATTCAGAGGCAAGCTCGGATATGGCTACATTATGCTATGTTGGCGGTGATCGTGCTGGCGGTCGTTATCATGTGGATCACGGTCGGTCGGACAATAGTCGACGGTCGTCACGAAACGGCGATCTTCCGGGCGATTGGCTTTAAGCGGGTAGATATCGCTAGCATCTATATCGTTTACACCATTCTCTTATCATTGCTTGTTACCACCTGTGCTTTTGGGTTAGGTATTATCGGGGCGCATCTATTGGATAGTCAGTTTGCCCCAGGCTTAACTGCCCAGGCGCAATATGGCTTTAATGAGCTGAGCTCGGCCAAACGGATCAGTCTGGTCGGTTACGATTGGCATCAGTTAGGGTTGATCGCTATCATCTGCCTGGCTACCGGTCTGCTCAGTGTGGTCTTACCCCTGATCCGTAATGTCCGCCGTAGCCCGATCCGTGATATGCGAGAAGAGTAGACTGTCTTGTAATATGCTAGAATATACAGCATGAAACCAGATAACAATACTCCGCCGAGGCGTCCTGCCTCGTCGAATCGCAACAAGTCGGGTCATAGCCCGAAGAACTTGGTTTTCTACGCTGTTTTGATTATCTTTGCTGTGGCAATCTTTGGTCTGATCAAGCGAGAGGGGCAGTCAGCTGAGATATCTTTCTCTGAGTTGGTGAATCAAGTTAATCAGGGTAAGGTCGCTAAGATCGTCGAATCAGGGTCGAATCTGTCAGTCTACATGAAGAATAGTCAGGGCCAGGCAGAACAGTCACCCTCTAAGGTGTCTCGGATTCCTTCGGGGGCAAGCGCATCTGAGCAGGGATTAAAGCTCAGTAAGACCAAGTATGTGGTCGTCCCGCCGGATAATACCAGTGACATTATCTGGAATATCGCTTCGATAGTCGTGCCCGTCCTGCTGATGCTCCTGCTGTTTGCCTGGATGATGCGTCAGGCCGGGGCGCAGAATAATCAGTCGCTTAGCTTTGGTAAAAGTAAGGCGAAGCTCTACGGTATGGACCGCACCAAGACCAAGTTTTCCGAGATTGCCGGTAATGACAATGCTAAGCAAGACTTAGCTGAGGTGGTCGACTTCTTGCGTCACCCCAGGAAGTTCCTCGGTCTCGGCGCCAAGATCCCTAAAGGAGTCTTACTGGTTGGCCCACCGGGGACGGGTAAGACGATGATGGCTCGAGCGGTGGCCGGCGAAGCAGGCGTACCCTTCTTTAGCATCTCCGGTTCAGAGTTTGTCGAGATGTTCGTCGGTGTCGGGGCGAGTCGGGTGCGTGATCTCTTCGACAAGGCGAAGAAGAATGCACCGTGTATCATCTTTATCGACGAGATTGATGCTGTAGGTCGTCGTCGTGGTAGCGGTATGGGCGGTGGTCATGATGAGCGGGAGCAGACCCTGAACCAAATCTTAGTGGAGATGGACGGCTTTGAGAAAGATCAAAATGTCATCGTCCTAGCGGCAACTAATCGAGCTGACGTACTGGATCCGGCTTTACTACGCCCGGGTCGGTTTGACCGACGGGTAAATATCACCTTGCCGGAGCGTCAAGATCGCTTGGCTATCCTGAAAGTACACTTCAGAGAGAAGCCGACTAACGCTGATGTCGACTTAAACGCCCTAGCGGCTAAGACGGCCGGTATGTCGGGAGCAGACCTAGCAAATATTGCTAACGAGGCGGCCATTCGGGCAGCTCGCCTGGACAAGAAAGAGATAGACAATTCTGATGTCACTGAGGCGCTGGAGAAAGTAGCGATCGGTCCGGAGAGGCGCAGTAATATCATGCGTGAGAAGGACAAGATCATGACAGCTTATCATGAAGGTGGGCATGCTCTAGTGGCGCAAGTACTACCGGACAGCGATAATGTCCATAAGGTGACCATCATTCCTAGGGGCGCTACCGGTGGCGTCACTTGGACGATTCCTGAGCATGATCGACCCTACACCAGCATGTCAGAGTATAAAGACGAGTTGGCACGGGCTATGGGTGGTCGGATCGCCGAGGAGGTTATCTACGGTCGAGACCATGTCACGAGTGGTGCCAGCTCAGACTTGCGCCATGCTACGGCGATTGCCCGGGATATGGTGATCGAGCAGGGCATGGGTAAGCGACTGAGCGACCAATCTTTCCACGAAGATGAGGGCGGGCTCATGATGGATCGGATTACCAGGGAGAAGCCCTACTCGGATAAAACCGCCGAGGAGATTGATCAGGAGATTCGTGACCTGATAGAGGAAGCGACCAGGCGAGCCCGGGATATTATCAAGACGAATCGAGCTCTACTGGAGAAACTGAAAGATGCTCTCCTAGAGCATGAGACACTTGATGCTGATGAAGTAGCGGCAATCTTAGACGGTATGGTCTTACCGGAAACGGCGAAGCTATACTAAGAGGGGCGACATGTTATTTCTGAGCGGAGATAAGCTAGTCGCCGACCGTAATAAAATCCAGCGTCAGCGCCGACGCAATCGGGCGCTGGTGGCTATCGCTCGAGCTAATCAGAAGATGAGTGTTCGCCTGGCGGCAGTCATCTTGTCCAGCTCGACTTTGGTCTCAGCTTTACTAGGGATCTACCGAGATCGTTTGCTTAATTCGATGTATCTTGACACCTACAAGGTGGGGATAGATGCCTATACGGTGGCCTTTACTATTCCCGACTTCATGTACCTACTCTTAGTCAGTGGGGCGCTGGCAGTGACCTTTATCCCGGTCTTTAACTCTCGTCTGGCTAAGAACAATCGGGAGAGTGCTTGGCAGATGAGTACCAGCCTGATCAACTTCTTAGCGTTGGTCACTATGGCGACCTCAGTACTAATCATGATCTTCGCCCCGATCTTGGTTAGATATGTCGTTGGGCCGGGGCTGTCGGAGTCGGGTCAAGAGCTGGCTATCAGTATGATGCGGGTGATTGCCATTAACCCCTTCCTGTTTGCTGTGGCGACGGTCATTTCCTCGGTGCAGCAAGCGGTTGGGCGGTTCGTCTTTAACGCTCTAGCACCAACTATGTATAACTTAGGCATTATTATCGGGGCGATTTGGTTTACTGGTGGGATCAACCTATTCGGTCATCAGATATTTGGTGGCGGGATCATGGGTGTGGCGCTAGGAGTGGTACTGGGGGCGGTACTTCAGCTAATCGTATCCAGTCTGGGGCTGCTTGGGCTAGGCTTTGACTATCGGTTTAAGATTTACTGGCGCAATCGGGGCTTTCGCAAGATCCTGACCTTGTTGCCAGCCCGCTCGGCTGATCAGGGGCTTGACTATGTCAGCTCGATTATTGACACTAACCTGGCTAGCCGGATGGCGGATGGGACGATCCGGGCTTATCAGCAGGCAAGCACACTCTATAATATGCCGATTAATTTGGTGGGGGTGGCGATTGCTACGGCTGCTTTTCCTCAGCTAACTGAGCGAATCGGCGAGGGACGTCGAGATCTATTTGCCAAGGAGCTTCGTTCGGCGATGCGGATGATCATCTGGTTTAGTCTGCCGATTGCCATGCTGATGTTCTTCTGCCGAGGCTATATTGTCTCTATCATTGACCGGGGTGGCAACGGAACTATCGCCATGCTCTTAGGCATCTTTTGTTTAGCTATCTTTCTTAGATCGGTCTTTCATATCATGTCGCGGAGCTTCTATGCTTTCCAAGATACTAAGACACCCTTATTAGTATCACTGGTGACCTTGGCTGTCTCGGTCGGGCTGGAGATTTGGCTGGTCTTCGGCTGGCATATGGGAGCGGGAGGTATCGCTTGGGCGCAAGTAATCTGGGCGCTTTTAGAGTTGACCAGCCTAACGGTACTAATCTTGCGTCGGGTGCCGAACCTGTTTGATAGCCAATTCTGGCACAAGATCAGTCGGATGCTGATTGCTTGTGGTGTGATGTCGGTCGTTACTTACTTGATGGTACAGCGGATCAACCTGAAGTTTGAGAATCAGAATATGATCATGGTATTAATCCCGCTAGCTGTTATCGGGACGGTTAGTATCCTGGTTTATCTTGGTGTATCTCGACTGCTAAGGATTGAAGAGGCGGAGCCGATCATCGCTAAGCTAGGTCGGATAGTGAGCGGGCGCTTCATGCTGGGTAAAGATAAATGAGTAGTCTGGCGAACTTGCGCAACTTTTGCATCATTGCTCATATCGATCATGGTAAATCGACTCTGGCTGACCGGATGATGGAGCTAACTGGTACAGTGGAGAAGCGGGCCATGAAGCAACAGCTGCTTGACTCGATGGAGCTGGAGCGGGAGAAGGGCATCACCATTAAGCTGTCGCCGGTTAGGATGTGTTACCGGGGCTATGACCTTAATCTAATTGATACGCCGGGACATGTCGACTTTTCTTATGAGGTATCACGTTCGCTGGAGGCTTGTGAAGGAGCAGTGCTGGTGGTCGATGCTACTCAGGGCATCCAGGCTCAGACTCTGACGAATGTCTACTTAGCGATGGAGGCTAACCTGACTATCATCCCGGTACTTAATAAGATTGATTTGCCGGCCTCGGATACAGCCAAAGTTAGCGCTCAGCTTATCAGTCTGCTGGGCTGCGAAGAGGCGGATATCATCAAAGTCAGTGCTAAGACAGGACAGAATGTTGACCGGGTGCTGGAGGCGATCATCGAGCGTATTCCGGCACCGCAGGGCGACCAAGCGGCACCGACCAGAGCGCTAATCTTTGACAGCTACTACGACGATTATCGGGGTGTCGTGCTATATGTGCGACTGGTTGACGGGCAGCTGGCTAAAGGTGATTCTATCCGGATGATGGCGACCGGGGCGAAGGCGTTAGCACTGGAAGTAGGGCATCTGGCGCCGGACATGATGGCTGATTCGGCTCTGGCGACCGGTCAGATCGGCTATATCGTGACTAACCTTAAGACGACCCGGGAGGCTCGGGTTGGCGATACGGTAACGGTCGGGTCGGGCGAGCCGGACTCGGCTAAGGTCAAGCCTCTGCCGGGCTATCGTGAGGTCAAGCCGTTCGTCTATGCCGGCTTTTTCCCTACCTCTAATGAGTACTACGATGCTCTGAAAGAAGCAGTCGAGAAGTTGAGTCTGAGCGATAGCGTTTTACACTACACACCTGAGAATTCGCCGGTACTGGGCTTTGGCTTGAGGCTTGGTTTCCTAGGGTTACTTCATATGGATATCGTGCGAGAGAGGCTGGAGCGGGAGTATGGACTGGAGCTCATCGTCACTAATCCCTCAACGAGCTATCAGGTCAAGCTAACCGATGGCACAGCGCTAACCATTGAGTCGGCTGACGAGCTACCTGATCGGAGCAAGATAATTAGTATTGCTGAGCCATGGATTGGTGGTGAGATAGTAGTGCCGGTTGATTACGTTGGTTCGGTCATCCAACTAATCGTCAAGAAGCGAGGGTTGCAGAAGAGCATTAGCTACATCGGTGAGCGAGCGGTGATTGATTTCGAAGCACCGATGGCGAATCTGCTGACTGATTTTTATGATCAGCTCAAGAGCTTGACCTCGGGCTATGGGACGTACAATTATGACTTGATTGGCTACCGAGAAGGTGATCTGGTGCGGGTTGATTTCTACGTGGCCGGTGAATTGGTGTCGGCACTCAGTCTGATGTGTCATCGCTCCGAGTCGGCTAAGCTAGGGCGAGAGGTGGTTCGCAAATTAAAGGAGGTAATTCCCAGGCAACAGTTTGCCGTCAGCTTGCAGGCGGGTATTGGCGGTAAGTTTATCGCCCGAGAAGATTTATCATCTTATCGCAAGGATGTCACGGTCAAGATTCATACTGGAGATCCCGATCGGCGAGCCAAGTTGCTTGACAAGCAACGGCGAGGCAAGAAGCGGATGAAGCGCTTCGGTAAGGTTGACATCCCCGCCGACGCCTTCACGGTGATGCTCAAACGAGACTGAGTGAAAGACGACGGCCTACTGACAATTTAGGTGACTTGCCACCGAAATTGTCAGTAGATACCGGGTTTTGTTAGACCTGGTAGAGTGATATCTCTACTACTAAGCTAATAGTTTAGTTATGACATCTCTCTATCTAGACTATCTTCATTTAGCAGGAAGTCTAGAATGTTCATGATGACAATGCCGTTCTCTTCACGGCCCGGTAGCATCAGATCGCCGGTGACGATGATTCTTTTGAAGAAGTCGTCGATATTATTAAGCGGACGAGCCTCAATTGCTCTCTTCTCGGTATCGTTTATGGTGAGTGCTGACTGGATGTAATATTTGCGGTCGCCCTGGTTAGCCACGAAATCGATTTCGACATGCTTCTTGCTCTTTTCCATAGTCTTTAGGTCACGCTCATAAATCTCTACAACTCCGACATCAACCTGATAACCACGGTGACGGAGCTCATTATAGATGACATTCTCCATGATATGATTCTCTTCTATCTGGCGGAAGCCAACAAACGAGTTGCGAATACCGATGTCGGTGAAGTAGTATTTCACCGGAGTATCCATATACTGTTTACCCTTGACATCGAATCTCTTGGCACATTCGATGATATAAGACTCCTCTAGCTTGCTGAGATAATCGTTGATAGTATTATGGCTCAGACTTACGTTTACCTTGCTCTTAAAAGTATTCTCCAGCTTATACGGGTTAGTCAGTGAGCCGACACTGGAGGCAACGATCTCGATAAGCGATCGGAGAGCAGTATCATTTCTCACGCTGTGACGTTCGATGATATCTTTGAGATAGATGTTTTGCTGAACCTCGTTTAGATAGGACATCTTTTGCCTGCTGTCGGAGTAGTGCATGATGAGAGGGAGGCCACCATAGCGGATGTATTCCTGCCAACCATCATACTTATTGCCCTCATAGGCAGTCATAAACTCAGCAAAGCTAAGCGGATACATATGAATCTGCTCACTCCTGCCGCGAAACTCAGTCACGATGTCACTCGAGAGGAACTTGGAGTTGCTGCCGGTAACATAAACATTCAGGTTGCCTTTAGCGAGGAAGCTGCTGAGGACACTCTCAAATCTATTGACTAGCTGGATCTCGTCTAAGAGAAGAAAGTACTCGGAGTTATCCTTTACCTGGTCTAAGATAAATGCGTGGAGAGCCTCACGATCGTGAAGCTTCTCATTTTCGAGTAACTCCAGGTTGAGATAGATGATATGATCCTCCGGTACTCCATCAGAGATCAGGTAATCCTTGAAGATAGGGTTTAAGAGATATGACTTCCCGCATCGACGGACGCCGGTGATTACCTTGATAAGGGGGATGCCTCTCCGATCAATTAGCTCCTTTAGATAAGTATCTCGTTTAATTTCCTTCATGTAGACTCCTTTTCTACTCTAATTAAAGCACACATTTGTTCCTATTGACAATTTAGGTGACTTGCCACCGAAATTGTCAGTAGGAATACATTCGACTACTGTTAGTGCGAACAACTATATATGCTTGTTATATGGATTTTAGCTGCTTCTTCCGGTGGGGTAATCGTGGCTTATGGGCTAGCGACTAGCAAATGGGTAACCTTATTTATGAGATAATGCGGGGCCTATCCAGCTGATGCTAGTAAGCATCAGTCATACACGATGAAGGCTAATCACACTCGATCTGCCTTATGTATCATAGCGTTATACATCGTGCTGACCTGCCCAGCTGATACCAAACTAAATCTATTTACCGAGAGAGCGTAATGACTTATTGATTTGTCCTAGATAAGGAACAGTCGTTGTATCCTGCTGGGGCTTGACATGGAGCGCCATTTTGCTACAATTAAGCTAATCACCATGACCAGACAAGCCTAAGGTTTCGACCGACCGCCGCTTCTGGTCATTTTATATTCCAGTTGATTCCTTGCTCCGCCGATAATATTGATGCGATTACGATATTCTCTCAGCAAGCTGGAATATCGTTTATTAGGGCACATTAGTCCTCCGAGCTTGCCTTTTCCTTCGAGGTATCTCGCCAAGCAACTAAAATCGCCGTCACCGGATACGATAATTGCTTTATCATATTCCTTAAAACATCTAGCTGAGGCGTAAAGCACCAATTCAGCGTCAACATTACCCTTATAGGTGTACTTATCGTCAACCTTATACTTTACCGTTGGCTTAAAGACTAATGAGTAACCCATCTCTGACAGATGTGTGTAAAGCTGTTCATTTCCGGGTACCATTCCAATGAACAGATAAGCTTTCTCTACATGATATTTATTTTTGAGGTAGAGTCGAAATTTCTTAAAATCAAGCACCCAACCCTGAGATCTAATGCCAAGATTTAGATTCTGACTGTCGATGAATGCATATACTATGGGAGTTTTGTCCTTACGCTTCATGAGGACAGTATAGCAAGATTACTCACGGCTGTCATTCAGTCGCACCTTATTATCCAAACCCATCGTATATGAGTAAAAATGTGAAGATTTAACTTGGTAGTGTAACTAATCAGTCGGATGAAAATGCGAAAACTTCTCATTTTTACTAAGTTTTCGCATTTTTGCTGCTACGTTATTAGACAAGATCCCTGACCACAATCCCAAAGTTCTTATCACTCTTGATCCGGAAGAAGTTTCCCGGCGCGGCGTGAGGCAAATTAACGCCATTAACTGGCTGCTTAGCTACTGAAGCTATAAGACCACGCCGTCGACGGACGGAGCCGCCACGTATCATCCAGCCACTATTCAACCTATGCTATCATCTATAGTATAAAGAGTCAGAGCAATTATGGGTATAGCAAAGTTAGGAAAACAGATAAAGGAACACAAGGTATTCGTAATCGTACCAATGGTTATCCTTATTATAGTTGTGCTTGCCCGCACCTTCATCTGGAGAGATTACACCAACGAACGGGTGGAGATGGCTATATATTTGAAAGATAAGTACGGTGGTCAAGAGTTCGTAGTCGGAAAGCCGGTGCGAGAGGGAGCAATGTTTGCTATTGAAGGTTATTTAGTTGCCATAGCCTACCCTGCCAATAACAGTAAAATAAAGTTCAAAGTAATGCGCTTTCCGTCAGCCAGATATGATGGGTACGCCGGAGCTGTCTGGTCTGACGAAGAATCAAAGAGACTAAAGTCGGAGATATACCGCCTATTTGGCAGTGACACTGACTACACCGTCGAGATAAAGTCAGCATTGGAACTTCAAAATGCGCAGGTAAACTTCCACGGTAAAATAATCGCTCTCGACGACATAGCCAAGATTTACGGCAAACAAATCCCCTACGGCTTAGCGATCAAAAGATTAAAGAAGAATCTGTCAGATGATGAAAAGGAAGACATCGTAAATAAACTGATTGAACTATCGGCGTCACTGCCAGATAAAACAGACACTGCCGTCACATATATATCCGAAGCAAGCGAGAAAAGAGAGTATGGCCTGGCGGTGCCACTTGATAACCTTCGTAAACTAAGCAACAGACAGGATAAAATTAACCTATTCAGTGAATGGAAGGCGGGTGAATCGCAGGATCAGGATTTATATTAGGTAGGACGGATTTCATTAGTATTTAGCTTAAATCAGCAGAATCTCCTAATCTTTAGATATACGATGGCGGATGTAAGGTATGAAGCCGGCGGCAGAAAATAATGATATTACAAACGCTGAAACGAACTCATGATTAGAGCCCCACAATGCACTCCAGAATGACGGTGATGTCATGGACTGTAAAACAACCAGAAAGTTATTCATTGTATGTATGGGCAACAAATTATTAATACAATAGGCGAAACCAACTATGGTACCGACAACGGCAATGATGCCGAGTATAACTTGATCAAGGACTGCAGGATAACTTCTAGTAATTAATCCGTATATCCCCCAAGTGATAAGGGCGGTAAGAAGTCCCGTAATGCATGATACGGAGTGTTGTCGACAAAGGAACGACCACACACCGATAGTGGCAGGTATACCTATCGCAGCCGCCATTAAAAGGGCGATACATCTAACGTAGCGCTTAGGTACAGAGTTGTTGAAAGGAAACTTCTCCGGCTTCTCTGCAGTGGTCGTAGTGCCGATCATGTGAGAGGAGTACGGGACAGTGCACACTTCCTTAGGTACTTTCTTTTCGTGGGTGTGTTGTCGCAATTCTAGCTTAGATGCATAGAGCATACTCTCGGCGATTATTGTCAGAGCAGCGTCTGGCTTGATGATATCTCCGGCTGAGACAATGGCTTTTTGCAACATTACACCATAACAGCCGGGCCATTCAGATATAGATGGGATAATTCGCTTGAGGTGATCTGTGCAACTATTCCATAGCTTAGTGATTGATTCTTTAGATAGTACCTCCGGGCGATATTGATCAGGCATCCTGATGACACCGAATTTATTGCTACCCATAGTCTCCATACTGTATTTGATACAATCCTTGATATCGAAATCACGAAAGACTTGTTCTTGCCCTATCTGCTTCATACCTCCGCCAACGATAGCCCATGGCGAGTACTGTTCGCCAAATAGTTTCTGTAGGATTGCATCGCCGGCATAGTATGTCTCACCACCTTTAACTCGCAAGGTGAGAATTGTCCCTGGATCATCTGCCATAGCTGCCATCTGGCAGGCACATCCAGCCATCAGACTAGAAACATATAGAAGTAGCTCGATAGACATCATTTTATCTTTGGAGTTGTAAACTGGTCGCATAATGAAATCAAACATCTCCTGCCCGCCGAATTTCATGCGTTCCTCTGGGCTCAGCTGGGCAAGCTGATATCTGAGCGACTCAATCAATATATCGTTCGAGACCCCCGATGATTTATCCTCTATATCTGCCGGTGATTTTGTTTCCTTTAGTGCCATGACATCCTTGATACCTAGCTAATTTACAGACATTATACACGATGAGTTATGAGTGTGTACTAGCTTGTGCTAGTCTAGCGCATAGCTTAGCGTGTAGTGAAATGTAGTACATTCCGCAAAAGATCATCTAGCTTATGCTATCATTTAATATGTAAGGACTGAATCATGAGTACCATTGAGCCAAAGAAACGAAGACATTGGGGACGCTGGATTATAGTCATAATACTATGCCTCCTGATAGGCAGGTTCCTCTATGCTGTATTTTACAAAGATATACATTGCGGCGGAGAACAGGCAAAAATGGTCAAATACCTAGAGAATAAGTATGGAAAAAAGTATGTGACTAAGAACTGTCATATTAACATGGCCGGGATGTGGATGAAAAAGTTCTTTGCTGCTGATGCACATGAAGTGAATGACGCTAGCATCACCTTTGAAGTGGAGGGCAATAATGGTCGCTATCACGATACATTTATTACCGCATATTATAACAATCAGGAGGAAGCGCTGCTTGGAGACTTCATTAAGAAAAGCAATATGAACGTTGTGAAATATTACTCTAGCATGAGTATAAAGGGCAACTTGAAAGATAAACTAATGAAACTTCCGCCAATTGATCAAGTATTACAGAATTATGGTAATGAGATAATATATAGCATCAATGTCGTGACAAATGGCGAATCGCCGAATGACAATGACATAAAGAACATTGAGAAACTACTGGAGTATGCTCGCTCTAGGAACTACAGTGACTATGCTGTGAGGTATACTATTAATTCAATTAGTAGAAATATGAATCGTCATTGTCAGCTAGAAGGGAAATACGAGAAACTAAATGTAGGTGTCAGTAAAAATTGCTTTATTAATGACTATGGGAGGGAATAATATGCCACTAACATTAGAACAGTATTTGGCGTTGAGCGTGTTTGATTACGATAATCTCAAATCTGGTTACAAAGGTCAATCAATCGACAAGTTTCTAGATAACATAAATAAAGATGATAATGATAAGCTGATACCCGAGCTTGGTGTACTGTCTCAGATTCAGAACTGGGTCTTGATTGGTTATGAAAAGAATACCATCTCCGGTATGGGTGCGGTTGCTTTTCAAAATCCCGATACGAAAGAGATTGTTATCGCTTATCGGGGTACTCATGGAATTGAGCGCAATATCAAAGAGGCGATAAAGGACTATGAAACAGACCTGGCGATTGCCTCAAGTGGCAATAAGGTAGTTGAACATGGATTAAACCAATTTCAGGATGCCTTTAATTTCTACATAGATATCAAGAATAAAACCAAAATTACCGATCCTGGTAAGATAACTATCACTGGCCACTCTCTCGGTGGTGGTCTGGCACAATATGTGGCGTATAAGACAAAGGGGCGACACCAGACGACAACCTTTGATGCAGTCGGCATAGGGCAAGTACTGCCCGGTGTAAACCCCAGAGACTATGATAACTCAATAACAGACTACGTGAATGAAAATGACATTATAGGACTCTACGGCGAGCAACTTGGTCGTACCGTCTATATTAAAGATGTCGGCAGTACCGAATCTCAGAAGCGAAATAGAGAGATTACTATCGCTCAGCAGTGCGCCACCAGGTCCATTGTCGAGGCGTCTAGTAAGGGTGATCTGCCAAGTACCATGGGTTGGGTGGCTGACTTCGCCATCAAAGAGGCGGGACGGGCAACGCAGAACTCCATTGAAGACGCTCTTTTTGATCCACACCAACCGAGTAGCCTCATCGATATGAGTACTGGTAAACTTGCCCAGAGTGTTCCTAATGGTAATCCTACGACGATGGCGTTGGGTAAGGGTATACAGACTGTCTTTAAAGTTCATAAGGTTATCAATGACGGGCTCTATTTCGTGTTTGTTGAGATACCGGTAGCAGTGGGAGAAGCTATTAGCGAAATTATATCTGTGGGAATATCAGTCGGAAAAACTACGATTGATGTCACTGTCAAGACAGCCAAGTATGTCTGGCGCTCAGCATATGACGGGGCTACTATTATGAGTCGTGCTTTATGCGATATAGGATTATCAATAGGTCAATCAATCGGTGATTTTATCTGGTCTCTATTAAATCAAGCTAGCACTATCCCTGTCCGGATAGACCCGATAGTCCTAGACTTGAGTGGTCTTGGCATCACCACTAAGTCCGTTGCTGATGGCGTCTACTATGACATGGATAATAACGGCTTCCTAGAGAAGACCGGTTGGGTCGATGCTAAGTCAGGCATCTTGGTGCTGGACAAGAATGGTGATGGCAAGATCGAGACAGGCAACGAACTCTTTGGCGATCGGACTATCCTGGCTGATGGCAAGACTGCCTCTAGCGGCTTTGAGGCATTAGCTACCCTAGATTCGAATCATGACGGTGTGATAGATGCGAAGGATAAGCTATTCTCCCAGCTACGGATCTGGATAGACAGGGATGGTGATGGTATCTCAGATAAGGGTGAACTAATCACTTTGGCTCAAGCAGGTATCAAGTCGCTTAGCCTCAAGCACAAGGAACTAAACCAGCTGGATGCTAACGGTAACACTATCGCTCGGGTCGGCTCATTCACTCGTACTAATGGCAAGGTAGCCGAGATGAAAGAGTACTTGCTGGCTCGGAGCACCTCGGACGTGAAGATGGTGAACTCGATCAATATCCCCAAGGATATCATGGAGCTACCTGAGATTCGCCCCATAGGTAATACTTATTCATTGCGTCAAGCGATGGCTAGAGATAAATCCGGCAAGCTCAAACAGCTGGTGCTGAGCTTCACCAGCGAGAAGAATGTCGCTAAACGCCGAGCCATCCTGGAGGATATTCTCTTCACTTGGACGGGTGTGGCTAAGGTTGACCCGGCGAGCCGGGGTGGGCTAA
>ERZ772917.1018-NODE-1018-length-17908-cov-7.412928_pt1 | contig 17908 bp, 16 predicted proteins | sample MGYA00511187_ERZ772917 | MGnify/ENA primary metagenome ERZ772917 (study PRJEB29015, sample SAMEA2737925) | human oral metagenome | biome: human oral; feature: human-associated habitat; material: dental | place: China | collected 2012 ... | reverse complement strand
TCTCTATATCTCTACCGCCCAAATAATATTCTTCCAGCGGATAATTTATATTGCCGCAGTTATCAAATTTAAACCCTTTTCCGATACCAACTACGGCATTTTTTCTCTTTTTATAGTATTCTCTAGTGATGTCAAAATTTGTTACCAAGTCATAAATATACTCCGAATGGTTAAATTGCATATAATTACCGTTAAATATAGCAAATTTATCAAGAAACAAAGTGCCAGCAATAGCTTTATCGTCGCCGTCAACCCTAACTATCGGTCTGTCAAATCCAACGCTCGTATCTTTTAAATTTATTTTTAGATATTTCTTTGGATCGGTTTTTTTAGCCTTTAACTCTTTCATCAGTATCTGCTCGGTCGTTTTTCCCTCTTGATAATATTTTTCTAATACTTCAAAACAATTCGATAAATTTATATTTTCTAGTTCATAGTATGCAACCTCGTATTTACTGGACCAAAATCTACCGAAGGTTTTTAACCTATAATCATCAATCATCCAATATAACTTTACGTCATAGTCCAAATATGCCCCTGCTACTTTTTTATACAGCTCCTCTTTGGGTAAAATTCTATCCTCTTTGAGGCAGTATCCCTGCTTGTATTTATTGTAATCAGGGAGGGAAACGACGGCGAAGCCTCGTGAGGTGGAATAATCAGGGATTATACGGACAAATGCAGCACAGAGTATCGCCGCCAGAAGTAGCGTGCCTATCGCGACTTTAAATTTAGCGGATTTATAAAATTTCATATCGTTTCTTTTCTATCCATCCATTCGTTAGAGGCTAATTCTTTCGGACCAGGAGGAGTTTTCTTTCCCCACAAATAATAACTCAATATATCGGCTCCGTAATTACCCTCTAAGTCTAATCTTAGATCAGTTTCTTTTTTGCTCATCTCTTATCCTTTTTCGGTTACATTCGTTAAGATAAAATTTCGACTAACTTTATCCGCCGTGAATCCACATATCCAGTTCCTGTTCCGCCGGGGCTTTGATATCAAAATCTATATTTCCGCAATTATCGTATGAGAATTTACGTCGCAAATGCTTCATATGAGTATAAGCCAAGACTTCGTTAAAGTTTTCTAAACTCTCATATCCGTTTTTTATTCGCATTAAATTTTCTTTGCTTTTGATTTTTGTTAAATCTTCTTTATTGTTAAGCTCGATATACCAACTTATATAACCAGGTCTGGCATAATTCACAAAAAATTTATTCTCTTTTATTAAAAACGATTTTTCTAAAAACATTTTTCCACCATGAAGCGGATTTTTCTCTTCGGATAAGATGATAGGCTTTTTAAAGCCTAAAATTTCATCCTTATACACAAAGTATTTGGATAGATCGGAGATATCTATTTGCGTCTTGTCTTTTATCTCATAATCAAAACTCTTTCTGTCGGTATTTTCAACCAAAAAATCAAACCAGTTTTCTTCATTAAAATCGCCGATTAGATAGAGCTTGGAGATGTGTGCCGTATAAAAACTATGGCCGAAATTTTTTATATCGTGCTCATCGATAATGGTATTTCGCAAAATTTCATAGTCGTAATATCTTTTAAAATAATTTATAGCGGCATTTTGAAGCAATTCTTCGTTGCTTAAAGCTCTATTCTCTTTTAGGCAGTATCCTTGCTTGTATTTGTTGTAGTCAAAAATAGTAACTAAAGCAAAGCCTCGTGAAGTTGAATAATCGGGGATTATACGGATAAATACGGCGCAGAAAAGTAGCGCCGCGGCTAGGATTTTAAATTTAAGTTTGCCAAATTTCATTACAATCCTTTAGGCGCCGCCAGCGAAGCAAACGCATACCTCACTGCCTCATTAAATTTATACTTTCGCTCCGCATTCATCGCCCCGACCTTTCTAAATTTGAGATAAATTTTAGCGACGCTCAAAGTTTTTCTACCCGCGCCAAAACCTCTTTGCATCGCTAAATTTTATATCTCGCGCTAGCCAATTTTAAATCGCCGCAACATTTAAATTTTTGGTTCTCGCGACGCTTAAATTTTCCCAGGCACGGCGCGTAAAATTCAGCGGTGCGGCGCCAAAAATTTCAGATAAATTCTAAAGCCGCGCCTTAGTTTTACGCCCGCAAAATTTAACCGCACCGCAAAAGCTACTTCGCTGCGCAAAATTTAACCGCGCCGCGCTAAAGCTCGTTACTTCTTCGGCTTGCTTAGCTCGTAGCCGAAGTGGATCTTTTTACTCTCGCCCGGCTTTAGCTCAAAGTCCCAGCTAAGTAGTCCGTCCTTGCCGAGGCTGCTCTGCTCGGGCGAGTTTTTCAGCGCGACCTTTACGTCTTCATGCGTCGAAACGGGCGCTCGCTCTTGCAAAACCACGTTCCACGCGCGCTTGGAGCTATTTTTGATCTCGTAATCCCAAGCCATGGAATTTTTACTTTCGCCGCCGAAAAAGGAGTTTTTCGTGAAGTTGTTCGCCTGCTCTTTTTTGACTTCGATCAGGCTATTTTTACCCAGATATGCCGTAGCCTCGGAGTTTGCGGCAAAGCCTAGATGCACGAGCCCGATCTGCACGCCGTCGAGCTTTATTAGCGTTTCGCTCTCCTCTATGCTTCTTTCGGGGCTAAATTTAGCCCGCACGTAGGCCGCCTCGCTGCCGTAGCCGTCGATGAGCAGATCAAATTTCGCATCCAGACTCTGTTTATCGAAGCTGAACTCGCCGGCCTCACCCGCTTTTAGGCTCACGCCGCTAATTTTCCACACCTTTGAGAGTGAGCTTTCGATATTCGAGCCCGTCCTTGCATACGACGATCTAGCCTCCGCCGCAGGCGCCCTCTGCATATCCGCCACCTCTAGCATCACATCCTTTTTATAAGCCGCCGCGGGCGCCGGCTTTGCAGGCTCGCCCTCGTACCACGGGTAAAAGGGCTGCGGCGCGGTCTGCGAGGAGTACTCGTAAGGATACAGCGCGATCGTCAAATTCGCTAGCTCGGCGTTTAGCGGATTTTGCACCGAGAGCTTTTGCGCGACTTCGATTTTGCCGCTAGCAAGATCGGCAGAGAGCTCGTTGTGCGTGTAGGCGCTTACGTCAACGGGGTAATTGATCTTAACGAAGCTCGGATCGCAGCCAAAGTTCGCGTTTAAGCGGCGCTCGTTTTTGATCCGGTATTTTGAAATTTTCTCTTTGAGCTTTCCGATTTGCTCGTCCGTTTCTGAAATTTCGCCCGTTACGAGCAAGACCTCGTCGTAAATTTTTTGCGAATCCGCCTTTAGGCTTGCCAAACTTCTATCTTTTAAGCTCGCAAAATCGCTTAAAAAGCGCTGCTGCGCCTTAAGCGCGACCAGGCGGTCGTTTAGCTCGCGCAAGCTCTTTTCGTCCGCCTCTTTTTTGGCGAATTCCGCGTTTTTCACAGGCTCGCTCTCCTCCAAAGACAATTCGCGCACTTCGCAAGAGCCCGCTATCTCGATGCTACGGATATCCAAGTACTCCGGCACGTTCACGCTGAAGTTTGATTTTTGCGCGCCGAAGTTTTGGTGCAAGAAGGCGGAGTTCGCGTAGATCTCAAGGCTATTCTCCTGCGCGCTCAAATTTACGGCAAGCGCCGCAGCTGCGCTTAAAAGAACTATTTTTTTCATTTTTGCTCCTTAAAAATTTTACGTAATTGTAACGATAAATTTTGATTTTTATGCTTAAAATTCGGAGCAAATTTTAAAATCCGACCCCACCGCCCGCTTTGAAATTTTAAAATTTCGTCGCCGTAAAAACTCCGCCGCGGGCGCTAAAATTTTATCGCTGCTAGCGCCTGCAAACACTTTCACTATCGCGACTAAACCGATAAATTTTAAAATTTTGCGTAGCACAATTTCTTAAACTTTAGGCGAGCGAAGCAATGCGAAGGAAGCGCGGGGCGCTTCCTAGCCTTCGCGAGAAAAATAGTGAAGCTCCTCATCGCAGCGGCGGCTTGGCTGTCGCAAGGAGTTAAACCGATAAAAATGCAGGCGTTAACCTGCCGTAACTTTAGCGGGGTGCGGGGCAGAGCCCCGCTCGCAGCGGCGGCTAAGCCGCCGCGAGAAGTCAAGATCAAAACGGATACGTCAAGCAACACACCCTGCCGACCTTTTCGTTGTAGCTGACGTCGAGCTTCAGATCGTATAGTTTGCTTAAAATTTCGCTCTTTATGATCTGCTCCGCTTTGCCGTATGCAACCTCGCCGCCGCCTTTTACGAGCGCGACGTATCCGCCCAAAAGCAGCGCGAAGTCCGGATTGTGCGTGGCTAAAACGACGGTGTAGCCGTTTTTTAAAAGCTCCTTCGTGGCGCGGAGGAATTTGTATTGGTTGGCAAAGTCTAACGCCGAGGTGGGCTCGTCGAAAATCACGATCTTAGGCTCGCTGCAAAGGGCGCGTGCGATAGACGCCATCTGTCTCTGACCGCCGCTTAGGCGCGTGATGATCTTGTCTTTTAGGTGCCAAATTTCAAGCATTTTCATGTAGCGCTGCGCGAGCTTGTAGTCGTTTTCGCTCGGCTGCGAAAAGATCCCGATATGCGCCGTGCGCCCCATCAGAACGTACTCAAAGACGCTGTAATCGTACTCACAGACCTCGCTTTGCGAGACGTAGCCGATGATCTCGGCACGCCCTTTGGCGCTGAGGCTCGTCATATCCTTGCCGTCGATTGAAATTTTACCGCGCAGGGGCTCAAGCGTGCCGCTGATTAAATTTAAAAGCGTCGATTTGCCCGCGCCGTTTTGCCCCAAAATCGTCAGCATCGCGCCCGCTTCGAGGTGTAAATTTACGTCGTGCAGCGTCAGAGGAGCGGATTTTACGTAGCCGAAGTCTAAGCTCTCAACCCTAACCATTTAGCTTCCTTTTGTTTTTAAGCAGGATGAATATAAAAAATAGCGTGCCGATAAAGCCCGTAAGCACCCCTAACGGGATCTCGCTTTGATTTATACTGCGCGCTACGTCATCTACGATGAGTACGAAGATCGCGCTTAAAAATATGCTCGCAGGGATAGCCTTGGTATTGCTAACGCCCACGATCATGCGCGTTAGATGCGGCATCAAAAGCCCCACCCACGCGACTATGCCGCTGATACACACGCTGCTTGCGGTTAGCAGCGTCGCGCAGACGATGATGATGCCCCGCTCCAGCACGACGTTTACGCCGAGCTTCGCCGCGGTCGCATCGCCCATAGATAGGACGTTTATGCGGTAGCTCATCAGCACCAAGATAGCGATACAAACCCCCATCACCGGCGCTATCATCGCTAGTACGCTAGGATCGACTTTCGCGAGGCTTCCTAGCTGCCAATAAACGATGTCGGCAAGCTTCGTCTCGGGATCCGCCATAAATTTTAAAAATCCGATCAGCGCGCCCATCAGACCGCTTACGATGATGCCCGCAAGCACGAGCATTATGGTGGCGCTGGAACGCAGCGCGCGCGTGATCAGAAGCGTAATGCAAACCGCCGCGAGCCCGAAAACGAAAGCGAAAAGCTGGATCAAAAGGATATTTAGATCAAGCAGGATCGCGATCGCCGCGCCCACGCAAGCTCCGGCGCTAACGCCTAAGAGATCGGGCGAGACGAGCTGGTTTTTAAAGACGCCCTGATAAGCCGTGCCGCTGATGCCCAGCGCCGCGCCCACGAGCACTGCGGCGATGATACGCGGCAAGCGCACCTGCATGACGACGTTATGGACGTTTTGCGCTACTTCGCCGCCGCTAAGCGCTTTTAGCACCTCGGTGATGCTTAGGCCGAAGCGCCCTATACAAAGCGATATCGCAATAGTCGCAATCGTCGCCAGTATCAGCAGCACGAGCATAAATTTAAAATTTTTCATACCTTCCCTTGCTTTAAATTTTATCTTTTGCCTTAAATTTAATCTTTGAAATTTTGCCTCGTTGAAACCTGCTTAAAATTCCGCTTTAAATTCCGCCTTCCGGCTCGTAGGCGAAAGGCTTACGGCATCGCTTGAGCCGCTTTTGCGCTGCTTGCCTTGCCGATAAAAGCGCAAATAGCCGCAAATCGCGCAAAATTTATTTTTGTAAATGAGCTTTAAGCCTAGGCGCGATTTTAGCGCAAATCAAATTAAAATATATTGATACAACATAGCAAATTATAAGGGGTTTCGGCGCTCGAATTTTTACGGCAAAGCGCGCAGCAGGATGGCGCCGGCGGAGGGGTTGGGCGCGCATTTAGGAAAAAGGCGGACGCTTCAGAGCAAAGACGGCGCAAGCGCCGAGATAAGGGGGGAAAGCCGCATCTTCCGCGAGCTAGTCGCGAAATTTGGGCTGGGAATATAGCGCCGTAAAATTTAGCGCTGCAAATTTAAGATCGTAAATTTTGACGGCACGGCTTTCGAAAGACCGCGGTTGCGCTACGCCGTCATTGCAAGTAGCTGAAATTTAACGTTTTTTACAAACAAGTGCTTATGCGAAAAACTAAATTTAACCCCGTGAGTTTTATAAATTTAGCGATCCATAAAAAGTAAAATCCGAGCGGAGCGAGCTTTGTTTAAATTTAGCGCCATCCGCAAAGTGTAAAATTTTAGCCCCGCAGCTTTGCGAACTATTTAAATTTAACGCTATAGTCTATCTTAAATAATCGATCAGCCTGGCGGAAATTTCGCGAAACTGCAAAATTTTATGTCCCTTTTTCTCGCGCATAAAGTCCTGTGCATCGCGCAGTCTCGCAAACGTGATGAGATCGTCGCCTCTGGCGCTTTGCAGCACGCTACCGAAAACATAAAACGCGTCCTGCGCCCGCAAAATTTCGCCGCTTGCGTAATCGGTGACGTAAAGCTCCGCGCCGCTGAAATTTGCGCCCGTTGGATTTGCCTCGCCGAAATTGCCGTTAGCGGGATTTTTGCTCGCGGAATTCGCTCCAGCGGAAGCCCCACCTTTATTGCCGCTCAAATTTTCGCCCTCGAAAAAATATGCAAACATCGCCTTGGGCGAAGCAAACGCTAGCGCGCTGCCGTCTTTGAGCCTTGCATAGGCGCGAAATTCAGGGTGCGCGCTAGTATCGATGCCGTATTTGGCGCAGGTAAGATTTACGTCTTTAAGCCACGCAGGCTCGTGCGCAGATTTGAAATTTTGTGCCGAGCCGGAGTCTGTACTATTGGGCGTACCTAAATTTTGCGCCGAACCAGAGCTTTGAGCCGCGGAATTTTGTATCTCAGCTGCACCGCAAAGCGCTATAAATGCCGCCAAAATGAGTGGAAATTTCACGCTAAATCCTTCGATCTAAAGATAAAATAGCCCAAAATCAGGCTTGCCGCGCCCAGAGCGATCGGATAGAGCAGCGAAAAGGCGATGAAAAGCCCGCGCCCGAAGTGATCTAGGATAAAATACGCCGTCGTACCAATAACCGCAAGATCGGGATCAAACAGGCTGATAGCGGCGATGCGGAAGTCCTCCATCGGGTTTGCTAGGGCGATCGCAAAGATCAGATTTTCGTTCACGCCCGTTTTTGCGAGCAGTCCGATCAGCACGAGATCCAAAAACGCAAGGCAGAAAAGCCAGACGAAAAACGCGAGCCCAAGCCCCATCTCTTGGCTTTTTGAGACGGCGCAGATCAAAAATGCGATCCCTAAAAACGCCGCGCATAAGCTAAAAAGCAGCCCCGTATAAAGCAGGCAGATCGCCCACGGAATGCCCGTGCCTTTGATCGCGCCCCAAACGATCGCAAGCAGCAGCGACAAAAATATCGGTACGAACACTCCAAACAGCCTTCCCAGCGCCTTGCCGTAATAATACTGCGCCTGCGAGATCGGAAAGCTTAGCAGGTATTCTAAGATATTTAGGTCGCGATCGGCTAGGATCGCCTTGCTGGTGGTGACGAGCACGAAGACGGGCAGGATGATGATGCAGATCTGAATAAACAGCAGCAGCAGTCGCGAAAGCCCGCTAAAACCGAGTACGCGCGAGTCGGTCACCCCCGTGATAAAAAACGCCGCCACGAGCCCGCTAAAGATCAGCAGATAGAGCAAAAACCAGCGCGAGCGGAAGGATTCTTTGATATCCAAAGCGGCGATGGTGAGTAAATTTTTCATTCTTTTTCCTTTTTTGCGCCTCGGCGCGCTTTAAATTTAGATTTCTCGCGCGGCTTAAATGCGCCCGTCTTTAAATTTTAGCCTCGTTTTGCGGCGCGGATTTTGCAGCCTTAAATTTCGCTTGCCGAGCGTTTAAACGGGCGGCAAAAATTTTATCCGCAGCGTGCGACTTCAGCTCGCGCATAAATTTTAAATTTAGAGTCCGAGCCTACGGCGCACTCAAACAGCGCGTCGTTTGCCGCCTGTTATCCGTCATTACGCCGCAGTTTTAAAATTTAGCCGTTTTGTGGAACGCTTAAATTTTAGCTTCGTAAAATTTCAAAAACGGGGCGTATTCCGCGGCATAAAATTTTAAATTCTAAAAATCCCGAAGCGACAAATTCCGCACCGGATAAATTTTAAATTTACGGCGAAATTTTAAGCTAGCGCGTCCATGTAAATTTTAATTCGGCAGAACGAAATCTCGCGCCGTACGTTAAATTTAGCCGTATCGCGAGATAAATTTCACTACCGTTGGGCGCCAAACTTTGCCTCGCGCCGAAGTTGCAAAGTAAAATTTCATCTCGTCTGCTCTCGTTTACGGCGGTGCGATAAAATTTTACGCTTTAAATTTAGCGTAAAACGAAGCCTCTTAAAATTTCGTCTTAGCCAAAGCGTCCTTAATGCGAGTGCCCTGAAGGCATACCGTGCGCCGCACCGCCGCTTTCGTGCATATCGTGCGGCTCGCCTTGAGGATGTGCCGTGCTGCCCGCATCGCCGCCGCCCATATCATGCTTAGGCTCGCTCATGCCGTGCTCCGCAGAGTGAGGGTCTTTCATGCCGCCCATATCTCCATGACCGTGCATACTTCCCATATTGCCGTGCGCATCGCGACCCATATCGCCCATTCCCATACCGTGCGAGCCGCCGCCTGCTTTAAGCGCCGCGACTACTTGATCGAAGTTGAAGTCTTGCTTGCCCTCTTGCTTGTTTTTAAACGCGCCCCAGCCAAACGACATAGGGGTTTTAAAGCCCTTGTAAAAATGCGCCGTGCGTGCGTCGATAAACTCGCCGTTACCGCTAGCGTCATTGATGTAAATTTTGGCGTCTTTCAGCCAGCTTAGTTTGTCGTTGGTAACCATAAAATCCACCAAGCAGCCGATGTCGTCGAAGTAGTGGTTTTTGCCGTCCACGCGTACATCGACGCTGAAGCGGTTGTCGCTGATCGCCATCTGGCAGTGCTCGCACACGTCTCTGTCGTAATGCACGTTGCCGTAGTCCTTCTCGTCGCCGCAGCCTAAAAACGTAAGCGCAACAAGTGCGTAAAGTAAAGCTCTAAACATTTTTGTCATCTACGATCCTCCCTAGATCCATTGAAATCATTCTTTTTACCAGTCCTCCCACTTCCTCGAGCCTATGCGAGATAAAGATCAAGCTTTTGTCTTTTGCGTGGTTGTGCAAAAGCGTCTTAAAACGCTCACGCGCGCTCGGATCGAGATTGGCGGTCGGTTCGTCGAAAATCATCGCCTTGCTAGCTCTGCCGAATGCTAGCGCAATTAAAAATTTTTGCTTCATACCGCCGGATAGCTTATGAAAGGGTTTGTTTAAATTTGAACTCAGATCAAGCTCCATTTCGTCGCAAAATTTTACTATATCCGCTCTGCTTGCGTCGGCTGTACGCTCGGCGAAGTAGATGAGCTCATTTAGGCTCAGCTTAAGCGGCGGCGGGGTTTGCGGCACGAAGCTGATACCGCGTAGTGCGCGGCTACGCTGTTTAAACGAATCAAATCCGTCGATAGCGACGCTGCCGCTTGTGGGTATGTATTCGCCTAAAATCGTCCGCATCAGCGAGCTTTTGCCTGCGCCGTTTTGCCCGACGAAAAGCACCTGCTCGCCGTCCGCGATATTTAGATCGATATCTTTTAAAACGAATTGATCTCCGAATTTCTTGCTTACGTTTTTAATCTCTATCATGGGCTTCCTTAGATCATATCTTTTAGCTTATTGCCGATACCGAGTGCGTCTTGATGACACACGTCGATACAGCGTCCGCATAGCGTGCAGTCGATCCCTTTTAGCATAAATTTGCTCTTATCGCCCAGGTTTTCGGACGCCTTTTTTTTGGTGATGTCTAGCACGTGCGAGACGAAGCAGACGTCTTGGCAAACGCCGCAGTGATCGCACCTGCTTTTATCCCAAGTAATCTTGCTAAGGCTCGCTTTCGCCGCAAGCGAATAGGTGCTGCCTAGCGGGCATAGGTGCGTGCACCACATCCGCCTGCTAAAAAATACTTCGAGTAAAAACACAAAAACGATCCAAAGCCCCGCCAGCGAGAAGCCGTAGATGATGAGGCGCGATAAAATTCCCACGACGTTAAAAATTTCAAAAACGAGTAGATCCGTAATCGCGCTTAGCAGTAAAAACACCGCCCAGATCGCATATCGCATACCGCGCGGCAATGAGCGCTCTTTGATGACGTGCTTAGTAATTAGCGTATTATGCAGCTTTTCGCCGATCTCGCTAAGCGCTCCGTAAGGACAGATCCACGAGCAAAACGCCTTGCCGCCCGCGATGAAGTAAAACAGCAAAATGGTGCCCGAGCCGATAAGTAGATTTATCGGCAGATCCTTGTGCGCGGCGATCACCTCAAGGGTGGCAAAGGGATCTGCTAAGTGAAAGCCAAGTATCCGCGAGCCGCTGATGTCGCCTTCTAAAATTTGAATATCGGCGCGAAAGGAAAGCACGAAAAGCAGATGTACCAAAAATACCGTGGCGTAGCGCAGCGCCCGAATGCTGGGGCGCAGTTTGCCGCTTCTGTTTTTAAGCGCAAAGGTCGAGAAAAAGCTCGTATTTTTGATCGTGCATCGCGAATTATATTTATCCAAGACTTACTCTTTAAATTTTGAAATTTCATCCGCGAGCTTATCTAGGCTCTCGTCGCTTACGTTGGTTAAAAGTCCGCTCATCAGGCTGTTTTTGATCTTGCCCGCTTTATAATCTTTGAGGCTTGCTAAAATTTGATCCTTGCTCTTGCCGCCGATCGGCGGAGCGATCTTGCCGCGTCCGTCGTCGCCGTGGCAAGGCGCACAGCTTACCAGATATGAGCTGCTTACCTCAAAGTCGCGCTCTTTGACGCTCTGCTCTAAAATTTTAATATTTTTTACGTCCTTATCGTCGATGAGATCAACGCTTTTGCTCTGCGGCGCTGGTTTTGTTTGCGCCTGCGGCTTAGCCTGCTCCTGTTTCGGCGCGCCGGAGCCACCAGAGCTTGCCATAAAGATCATCAGCGCGATCAGCGCTACACCCAGAATTAAAGCTAAAATTTTACCCGGTTTCATTTCTGCTCCTTAAATTGTTGATTGAACTCGTAAATTTCTTTCGCCATCGTCTCTATCTGCTGCTCGCTCATGCCGTTTACGAGCTGCACCATAAGAGGATTGGGTTTTTCTTTAAATTTATACTTTTTAATCATATCCACGATCTGCGCGTCGGTTTTATCCAGAAGCGAAGGACCGATGATGCCGTTGGCATAGTCGTCGTGGCACGCCGAGCAGCGCAGGATAAAGTCCCTGCCCAGGCGCTTTTTCATCAGGTCGAAATTTAGCTTTTCGTATTGGTTTTTGATGCTTGAATACGCCACGATATTTTTGGTTGTTTCATTCACGTCGCCGTTTAGATTAAAATTTACCATTCGCTCGCCATAAAAATCGTAGCTTACGAACTTGTCGTCCCGCTTTGGCGCTTCGCCGCTTTTGACGGTGATGCGAGCTCTAGCGGCGGAGCTTTGCTCCGCGCTCTGCGATGCGGAATTCACACTCGCGGAATTCTGATCCGCAGAATTTTGCCCTACGGAGCCTTGCGAAACGGAATTCTGCCCTGCGGAATTTGCAGCGGTGGAGCTTGAATCGCCGTCATCTCCGCAGCCGCACAGCAAAAGCGCCGCAGCTAGCGAGCAGATGTAGAATTTAATGGAACTTTTCATTGTTTTCCTTCATAGACTGATTTATAATCCGCCCGCGGGAGTATCTCGATGATACGCGCGGGGCAGAGCTCGGCGCACGCACCGCAGCCGACGCAAGCGCTACGGATCTGCGGGGCGAAATGTTCATTCGCCTTTATCATCGCAATAGCTTCAAGCGGCTGCGGGTAAGGGCACAGCGACGCGCACAGATCGCAGGGCTTGCCCTCTTTGGCCGCCAGCGCGGAGTTTAGCTCGCGCTCCTGCTCGGTCTTGGCGGGCTTTAAGCGCAGATCGCTAGATTTTAAAGTTTGCCCGCGATACGCCAAACAGGCGTCTAAATTTTTAATCACGGCGATACCCATCGCAACCTTTTTAGGCTCGTTGGTCTCGTGACTGAGCGCGCCGCTTGGACAGGCGAGCACGCAAGGAAGCGCGCCGCAAAGATAGCAGCCTCGCTCTTTGGCGTCGATGACCGGGGTACCGATGTCAAAAAGATGGGTAATATCCAGCAGATAGATGCTGTGATAGGGGCAGACCTGCACGCATTGGCCGCACTTGATACAGCTACTGCGGAAGCCACGCTCCGCCAGCGCTCCGGGCGGACGCAGATATAAAGAGGCGGAATTCCCGCTAGAATTTTTTGCGGAATTTTGCTTTATGGAATTCGGCGCGGAATTTTGCCTCGCAGAATTTACGGAATTTGACGCGCTGGAATTCTGCGCTTCGCCGCCCGTAAAATTTACGGAATTTGTGGAATTCTCATCCGCAAACAAGCTCGCTGCCCCTAGCGCCCCAAGCGCTCCGCCAAGTAGTCTTATCGTTTCGCGTCTATCCTTTATCATTGCTTCATCCTAGGTTTTGGATCTTTCAGTAGTAGCTCGGGCTCTGAAAACGGAGCTAGCTTGGAGATGAAATTTAAAAGCGCGATCCCACTGGAGCCGTAGAAAAATCGCACGCTAGGCTTATGCGCCCAAAGCCTATCTGCATAGGCGTATGCTGCGTAACTCACGTCGCCGTAACCGTCGCCGTCGCGGTCAAATCCGTCGTAATCGTCGAAGTAGTTGCCGATCCATTCATTTTCTAAAAGCTTTGATTGGGGCGTATCGTTTAGCGCGATCTCCATATTGCCTTTAAATTTGTTGTCTTTAAAGATGCTTTTTAGCTGCGTAGCGTGGAATTGCACGCCGATGCTGTTATACTCCACGTCGTTACGCTCAAAAACATTCGTGCTGCCCGGCTGATACGGAGATTGATCCAGATAAAATCCGCGGGCGTTGTAGATGACTTTATTGTCGGTGATGGTAAAATTTGAACTATCCTTCATACCGATACCTACGCCGTAAGCGCCGTCTGCGTTGCGTACGACGTTACGCCTGGCGACATTGTCGCTCGAATACATAAAAAATAATCCCACGGTGTTGCCGTCGTAGTAGTTATCCTCCACGACGTTATGCCCGGAGTTCATAAAGTGCAATGAATAACGGCAGCTGTGGCCTTTATTGCCTGCGACGAGATTGCCGTTTGAGAAGTAAAAAACGGTGTCGCGGACATTGTGGACGTCGTTATTTAAAATTTTATTGGCGTTGGAATACCAAAGCTTGATGCCGTCGCCTTTGAAACTCGTGCGGTAGGCGTTGCTCGAAATTTCGTTGCCCTCGATCGTTACGTCGTTTGCTTTGCTTAGCACGACGCCGTAGAGCACGTCTTTGATGAGATTATTTTTTATGATTGCGCCGTTTACGTCGCTTACGTTGATGCCCGCATCCTCGCTAAGATGCTCGAAGCCTCCGTTTTGAATCGTTAAATTTTTGATCGTAACATGCGGGGCGCGCACGCGGATCACCGTTGCGTTGCGATCGCCTATGATCACGGCGGAGCGGTCTAGCCCATCGATAGTAAGGGGCTTATCGATTAGGATATTGCCGTGGTACTCGCCCGCGGCTAGCTCGATAATATCGCCCGCTTTTGCGCTATCGATCGCGTCTTGAAGCTCGCCCGCGCCTAGAATTAGGGCGAGCGAGAATACAAGAAGAAGCTTCATCTATGTTCTCGTAGAAATTTTTTCTTAGAAAATAGCGCCAGCGCCGATAGTAGCGATAGGGCTATCATCAACCAAAAGCCAAGAGCGGGATATGAATGGGTAGTAAAATGCGCCACGCTGCCGTCGCCGAATGCCGTAGGCATAAAAGGTTTGATCTTAAATGCGCCCCAATCTTGCAGGTTGTGCCCGAACCAATAGAGCCAGCCCACGTAGCAGCCGATGAAGATAAGCGGCGCAATGATCGGAAGTATCATGAGTAGGGTCTGTCCCTTGCCGTCGTAGTATAAAAACGCAAGCATTCCTAACGTAGCGATTATGAGATAATACGGCGATAGCGAGTGCTCAAGCGTGCCTCCGCGCCATACTGGATACATTCCGATATAGTGATTTAGGGTGTTCATCTCGCTGATATCACCGCTAAACCCGTCGACGTGGACGTAGAGCGGAATTCCGTCGGGAAAAGCCTCTTTTGGATAGTTCGGCGCCTCGAGTGAAATTTTCCATACGGGTATGCTAGGGGCGCCGACTTCAAATTTATGCTCCAGCATCGCGCCCAGATCGTTTTTAACATCGCTAGGGATTAGATGGTTTTTATACGAGGCTTTCGTGTATAAATTCCATATCGGCGCGGAGTATGCAGGTAGCTGCGAGACGCTGCTAACCTGCCCCGATACGATTCTGCTTTGGACTTTGAAAAATCCTAGCGTAGGGATGGTAAAAGCGACCGTCATAATAAGCAGCGCTAAAATCGCGTAAATTTTATACTTTGGCATTTCATCTCCTTTAAATTCTCCCCCTTGCGGGGGAGAGTGGGGCTAATTAAGACCCGCGTTCTCATCGACCCATTTTAGGTATTCGATGATATCTTTGATCTCTTCGTCTTTCATATGCTGATTAGGCATACGGAGGTTGAAGTAATTTATCATAGCCTTGACGTAGTCGTCTTCATAGAATTTAGCCGGGTCTTTGATGAAATCGGCAACCCACTTCTCGCCGTTTTCGTGACGGAGTAGGACGCCCGTTAGATCAGGGCCTGAGCTTACTTGACCGATTACGTGGCAGCCGTTGCAGCCTCCGCGCAGATAGGCTTTCTCGCCGTTAGACGCAGCCTCGCTCATAGGAGTGGAGAGCTCGCGGATTAGGTTGTTTTTAGCGCGAAGTCCGACGTCTGCGGTCTTGACTAGATACTGCCAAACTTGACCTTCCCAAAGTATAGCGCCATTCATATCGCCCGCTTTTACCGCGGCATCGGCTTTAGCTTTGGTCTCGGGAATTTTGCCGTATTGATCCAGCGCGTCATCGACTAAAGCCTTGACCTTAGGATACTTCTCATAGTTCTTCTCTTTTAAGAATTTAACGACCGATTGGATGACGTCGTCGGTGGCTTTATTCGTAGCTACTACCTTGTCGTATTCGGCTTTTAGAGCTTCAGGGCTAAGAGCTTTTAGCATAGATGCTTTGGCCGATTCATATTTTTTGTTCGGATCTTTTACGTAGAGGTAGCCGAACATCTCAAGGTGCAGCGCAGAGCAGAATTCCGTGCAGTAGAAAGGAAATACGCCTTCGCGATCCGCGATGAAATTTACGCTCGCGGTCTTGCCCGGCTCAAGCGACATATGCACGTTGTAATTATCGACCGTAAAGCCGTGAGTTTCGTCCTCGGCGCGCTCTAAATTTGTCATATAGATCGTTACGTTATCGTCCTTATTAACCTCGATGTGCTCCGGGTTGATATGGCTGCGGACTGCGGTGGCATAGACTTTTACGTTTTTGCCGTCGCGCTCGATGCGCTCTTGACCCGCTAGCGTCATAGCAGGATGCTGCTTGCCGGTGCGCGAGTTCGTACCCATCGCATAGGTAGGCGAGGTATGAAGCTTGCTTGCAGCGATCGAAACGACGTCGTGCGGCTCGCCAAGACCGATAGGAAGATCATAAAGCATCTCCATTTTAGGTCCTGTGATGTCGATTAACTGATGGTTTTGCGGATGAAGCGGCCCGATAGGATTAAATCTATCGATCGAAAGCTTATCCAGCGCGATTACGTATTTGCCGACCGGTTTTGAGGATTTGCCCTCCATAGAATCGAGGTGCCCGATATTGTAGTGGACGTTGATTCTATCTAAAACCTTGAGCGTCTTGTAGTTCCATTTTACGATCTGACTATCGACGTAAAGCGACGTATAGATTATGCCGTCTTGCGAATCGAAGGTATTATGAAGCGGTCCAAGACCAAGTTCTGCTTGTCCGTGAAGCGTCTTTTGCATATCTAGGATCGGAATTCCGTATGGGTCTTTGCCCGTAAATTCCTTCTTATCGATTAGCTCTTTGATCTTTTTGAAATCATAAACGCTAGCGTGGGTATCGAGTTTACCGCCGATGATAATGTAGCGGCCGTCCGGGCTAACGTCGACGCCGTGAGGTGATTTTGCCTCTGGGATCAAAAACAAAGCGCCCGCCTTTACCGCGGCGTCTATAGTAATTACTCGGTGTCCATTTACTACCTTATAGTTTTTGCTGTCTTGAGCGAGCTTTTCTAAAATTTGCCAGTTGTAAACGTGCAAGTAGTCGGTGTCGTTGCGGCTCATACCCGCTTCCATCGGAGGAAGACCCTTTTCGATGCCGCCTGTGTACATTTCGGAGTTGAAGCTGTTGGTAAACGCCCAGCCGAAGCTCTCGCCCTTACCCGCGTCGCTTAGATCTTGCATATATGGAGGAAGCTCAAGCGAGAAAGATTTGCTCTCGTCGATCCTACCTTTGTCGTAGTCGAATTTCCATAGCGTTACCGCGCCGCGATAGACTGCCTGATACTCCTCGATCGGGTGCCAGTTATTATCTAGCGGAGTTGCATACTGACTTGCTTCGATGACGTATTCGGTATTAGGCGTGACGAAAGAGCCGCCGTGTTCGCTTTTAATCACCGGATTTACCACTATTTGAGTGGTCTCGAAGTCTTTTAAATTTATAACCGCCAAGCGCGGATTTGCCTTGTCGTTGATAAAGAGATAATCGCCCACGTACTCGCCGTTTTTCTCGCTGAAATTCGGGTGGTGGGTGTCGCCCCAGGTGATCTGTTTGCCATTAATGGTACCCTCTTTTAAAACCGCCTTACTCTCCTCGTCAAAGCCGTATCCCTGCCAAGGCTCCGGAGTAAATACGCCGATATATTTGTAGATCCTCATCGACGGTACGCCGTAAACCAGCACCTGTCCGCTTTGACCGCCCGATGAAAACACCATATAATCGTCCTTCCTGCCGGTCGGCTGATAGGTCTTAGCGGCCGCCAAAACGTCCTTCTCGCTTAAATTTCGCTCCTTCATCACGCGCTCCAGCTCGCTATCTGCGGCACACAGGGCGCTTGCGGCGAACAAAACCGAGCCTAAAAGCACGGGTTTGATACATGTAAGCATGTAATTTCCTTTCTTAAAATTTGTAAATTTTCCCCGATCTGTCGATCACAATGACGGAATTTCCGTCCGCATACATCGCTAAAAATTCGCTCTTTAAATCCAGTTCCTCCTTTACGTCCTTTTTCGTATTTTTATAAATTTTATCTCGCGTCGCGATAAATTGCGTATCTCCTACGCATACGATAGCCTTGATCCAAGAGCCCAAGCTCTTTTTCTCACCGCTTTTTAAATTTATAAAATTTCCGTCTATGTCGCCCAGATACAGCGTCTCGCCGCTGCCGCAATACGCAAGAGCCGTACCGATGGAGCTTTGTTTAAATTCTTTGATCAAATTTAGATCCTTATCAAAACAGCGAACGCTCTTGCTCCAGCCTGCGAGGCAAAGCCCCTCCGCGCTAAAGCTAAGCGCATTTATCCTGCCGTAGCCGAGCGAAATTTTACGCGGTTCGCTCACAGCGGGTTCAAATTTAATCAATTCGTTTTTATTTATCAAAGC